>JACCDN010339260.1_pt1 | contig 12028 bp, 8 predicted proteins | sample 7441691 | NCBI WGS metagenome assembly JACCDN01 (sample SAMN15323439, study PRJNA562643) | freshwater metagenome | isolation source: river surface water | place: USA:Blue River Watershed | collected 2017-08-16 | reverse complement strand
GCGTAACCCGAGTAAACAACGGCTCAACCCTGGCCGGAGACATCCACCCAGACGTAGCCTCAATAGCCGGCTGGCTCTCACCAAACCCAGGTGGCGTAGGCCCAATGACCCGCGCGATGCTGGTCAAAAATGTGGTTGAGGCCGCTTCGCGCTAAGTCTCAATTTGAGGGGGATTTAATGCCAATTGGGGAATACAACAACTCGTCAGAGTCTGACATCTTGCGGCATTCTCGACAGCTAATAGGTAAAACTCTCCGACAAGTAACCGAAGTCCCTGAACAAATATGCAATGACAAGCACAAAGGGCGAATAGGGAACCTAGTCGAGGAATACTTCTTTGGTATCAAACCCAATAACATCCCTGCTCCTGACTTTCCCAATGCTGGACTTGAGCTCAAAGTCACAGGACTTAAGCCAAGAGAAAAAGGCGGGCTTCAGGCTAAAGAGCGCCTTGTTTTAAACATGATCAACTACGCAGACATTGTTCTTGAGAAGTTTGAAACTAGTAGCCTTCTAGCAAAATGCGGCAAAATACTCATACTTTGCTACGAATATGACAAAACCAAATCGTCGCTCGACCAAGTATTTACCGACAAACAATTTGTTTATCGACTCCTTGCCCAAGACTCCGAGGTAATTAGGTCTGACTGGGAAATTATCCAGAAGAAAGTCTTAGAAGGTAAAGCGCATGAACTCTCAGAGGGTGACACTTTCTACCTCAAGGCAAACCGTAAAGGCAGCGGCGGAGAAAAGGAAAAGCCTTCGCCTCAGCCGTATTCACAAATACCAGCAATGCGAAGAAGTTTTTCGCTGAGTTCCACTTATCTAACGTCAATCATCGATAATTCGCAGCCAAATGACGGCAGCTTGAATATTTCAGCCGGCCAAACAATCGAGGAAGCTACCCAAAACCGAATCGGCAAATATGTTGGCCGAACCACTACAGAGCTTATTGAATTGTTCGGACTTTCGAATGAAAGTGGACAGGTTTCAAAGAGCATCAGGCACACACTTATCACCAAAATTCTTTCAAATGGAAATTCATCTGTTAAGGAACTTAAACTCGCCGGCATTCAAGTGAAGACAATCCGCCTTAAGCACGATGGCCGTACCCGTGAATCCATGTCATTCAGTCCTTTTGACTACAAAGAGCTAATGAAACATGAATGGGAGGATTCGGAATTTCTTGAAGTCCTTGAACGAAAGTTTTTGTTGGCAATCTTCCAGGACGATTCCAATGGCGTCGAGCATTTCTCGAAACTTGCTTATTGGAACATGCCATATGAAGACCGTCTTCAGGCTCAGGAAGTCTGGGAGGAGACTAAGGCGCGCATTGAAGATGGAACCTACATTTTCCCTCAGGCATCGGCCACGGCCGTAGCTCATGTAAGGCCTCATGGAAGAAATGCCGCGGACACCATCGAGTGTCCAGATGGGGTGTTTAGGGTTAAGAAGAGTTTCTGGCTCAACCAGAAGTACATAGAAAAAGTAGTTTCGAGCCTCTAACCACTGTTGGCTTCGTCGGCAAGTACCTTGCCAACGCGCTCAATCAGCCCGATCACTAGAGCATTGCCCATGAAGAATGCGCGGCGAACATCGCTCACTTGAGTTCCCCTTGCATCAAACTTTGTCCAGTCATCCGGGAATCCGTTTAGTCGCTCCAGCTCAATCGGGGTCAGTCGGCGGTGCCCCTTCTTCGTCTTGATGATGTGCTTGAAACGCGACGGTGAAGTGCCACCCTCTCCGGTCAAAATAGTGCGGCTTGGATTAGTAAGCAGGTCTGGGTAGGCCATCTTGCCCTCTGCATAGTTGTATTTAGTACCGCTAGCTTTGTGAACACGCTCGATGCTCTTAGCGCCTTTCAAGTACTCCCATTCAGGAAGTCGATCCTTGGAGATCCAGTATTCCTTCGGTACTTCAGAGTCGTCTTGAATAACGTCACCTAGGGTCAAAGCGTTCTTAGCTTTTAATGCCTTAGTGCGAACAGTGTAGGCGACGTTCTTGAAGTAAATGCCGGTGTTTTCAAAGAGGCTTTTGCCTCCACCTTTATTGAAAGTTTCTGAGATTACGTCGGCCGAAGCTGATAGGTCAACTTCTTTCAAGGCTTCGTTATTTTGCTCAATGGGTAGTGCACGAGCCAAAATACTTTCTTTATAAACCTGGCTGCTCGCATCGAATCTGAAGCCTCTAGGTAGTTTGTCGATGCGTCGGGCGACGATAAAAACACGGATGCGACGCTGCGCAAAGCCATATTCGGCCGCATTGACTGCACGCCATTCAATTAGATAGCCCTCGTCGCCGAGAGTTTTCAGCATGATTGCAAAATCTCTACCGCGCTGCTTTGAAGGTGATTTCAAAAGGCGGTCTACATTCTCAAGAAAAATGAAGCGTGGTTTCTGAGCTTTGGCCAGTCTCAGAATTTCCCACCAGAGAACGCCCTTCTTGCCTTCCAGCCCTTTAGCAGCATTTGCTGATTTAGCAACTGAATAGTCCTGGCAGGGGAATCCGCCAACTAACAAATCAATCTTCTTAGGTAATGAATCGACCGTGGCAATGTCGATGTTGGTGTGACCGTCTTCGCCGAAGTTTGCCACATAAACATCTGATGCGTGCTGGGCCTTTGTTGAAGGCTCCCACTGGTTAGAAAAAGTGGTCTTCCAACCAGCTGCGGCTAGACCAATTCGAAAACCACCTACGCCGGCAAAAAGCTCGGCAACATTCCCGACGGGACTCTTCGGCTCTCGGTACTTAGGTGATTTGTAGGTCAATTTCCACGCTCCTTCGAAGATCTTATGCGATCGCTCCCACATTCGTAGGATCGACACCCCCAGGTTCTAGATGCAAAATGTCCTAAGGGTGAGACAGAATTCAGTACGCAAGTTAGGCTGAAATCGGGGGAAGGGGCAGTGTTGGACTCTCGAGTATTTGCGCAAGGTGGGCGCCTACTCATGACCACCGAGCAGGGGTCAATTGAAGCAACACCCGTAGATTTAATTCAAGCTATAAAAGCTAATCCTAAGGAATATTCCGATTGGCGGGTTTTGGGCTTTGGTTCGATAAAGATTCGTCTGGACCTGGATGCTGAGAACCTTGCCAAATATGAATTGATTTGCGTTGCGGACTGCGAAGAATTTGTCATCAATCACAAAGATCTGGCCAATAATAGCTATTTGGTGCAAGATCAGGTTGTTATTCCTTTGCGGTCGCAAAACATTACGCCGGTTCTCGAATTCTTGCACAATATTTCAAACGAGGCAGAGATTCAGATTCCTGAAATAGCTGTCCAGAAATTCTTGAAAATGTCCAATGAGCTCAAATTCGCATTGGACGTATCAGACCGACTTCTAGAAAACCTTGAAAATACTCCTATCGACCTAATACCCGATTTCCTGTCGAAACCTCTTTGGCATTACCAACAGGAGGGACTGGCGTGGATGTTCCGTCTTTGGTCGCATCAACTTGGTGGGATTTTAGGTGATGAAATGGGCGTCGGTAAAACCTTACAATTGCTTGCATTGGCGTGCAAAGTTTCTCATACTTCAGCGGGTAAACCGGCTCTGGTCGTCGTTCCGGGAAATTTACTGCTCAAATGGTGCAAAGACTTTATCGATTTTGCAGAGGAATTTGCATCGAAAGTTCACGTTCACAGCGGTTCCAACCGGTCGCGCGATGCTCGATTCCTGAGACAGCAATCCATAATTCTCACTACCTACAGCATGCTGGTGGAAGATCAAGCGATATTTGAAGGAATAGAGTTTTCAATTCTCGTTTGTGATGAAGCACATGAGTTGAAGGAAAGCAAGACTTTGCGAAGTCAAGCGGTTTCTGCAATCCGAGCAAAGTCCAAATTTCTTGCCACAGGTACTCCAATTCAGAATCGCCTTCAGGATTACTGGGCCTTGCTCAACATAGTTGATCCTGGCTTGCTGGGCAATCAGGAGCAATTCTCCTCGATATTGGCAAATACCCCTAGCGACGCTAGAAGGCTAATGATTCAAACCAAACACAGGATTTTGCGGAGAACTCAAGAGCAGGTCGGCATACAACTACCTGAGGGAATTGAAACATATGTACCGCTGGCCCTGCCTGAGAATCTGCAGTCTGAATATGAAGATTTGAAATTCGGCGTCAGCCGTTACTCCCCTCCGCTCAAGGGCTTGGCAGCATTTCCCAAGTTGAGGCAATTTTCTGCGCATCCACGTTCCGTTATTGGAGAGTTCTCGACGCAGCTCAGTCCAAAGGAAACTTTTTTACTAGATGAACTCGACCAGATATCCCAATCAGATGAAAAGGTTGTTGTCTTCGTAGCAGACTTTAATGATCCTCTCGACCTGTACAGGTCGCTCGTTCAATTCGAGTACCGAAATGCTTGGGTTGGGGTTATTGATGGCCGAACAGACGCAGATGTTCGGCACGCGATGCTTGCTCGATTCACAGAGTTTGAAGGTTTTGCCGTGTTGCTTGTTAACCCACAGGTTGGAGGTCAGGGGCTCGACATGGTGGCCGCCAACCATGTTTTACACATGAACCCGGCCTGGAATCCTGCGAAAACAGATCAGGCAACTTTTAGAGTTACTAGGCCTGGTCAGAAGAGAAAAACATCCACACACCATCTCTATTACGTCGACACAATTGAAGAAAGCATCATGAATCTCGTGAACACCAAGCGTGAGCTTTCGGATGCGGCGTTGGAAGAAGCGGAACGGGATTACGAGCTTAACAAAAAAACAATAGGGTCAATTTTCAAGCTAGAAGGAGCCGGAAATGGAAGAAATGTTTGACATCGTAGAGCTGCATGGAGAACGCAGTCGAATTTGGCAAGGTTATTCAAGGTACGGGTACACCCCTCAAACAGCCTTAGCCGACATAATTGACAACTCATTGGGAGCTGGGGCAACTGTTGTAAAGATAGACATAAGCGAACAAGCGGACGGTTCGAACAAGGTCTATATCACAGACAACGGTGATGGAATGACCCCAGAGCGGTTTAAAGTTGCACTTGCTCCAGGTTCGCCGGAGGATATTCAGAATTCAAGACTCTCAAAATTTGGTTTTGGCATGAAAACCGCTTCCTTGGAAGTTAGTCCTGACGGATTCAGTGTGCTAACTCGCTCCAAGAACGGTGGACAGCTAAGCGCAGCTTCGCTTTTGAGGGAACATCAGGTTGGAAAAGGGTCCATCCAAGCGGCAATTCATAGAAAACCAGAATCGAACACCACTTGGTTGAGATATTTGGATTCCGCGGCGGGTCCAGATGGATCTGGCACGGTGATGATTTGGGAGAACGCCGACCTCAAGAAGGCTGACAGATACAAAGAAGATTTTGGGACTGAGGATCAGACTAAAAAGAGGGTCGAGAATCGCATTGCACGCTATCTCGGTATGGTTTTTCACCGATGGATAGAAGGCAACAATGAACAGAATCGAATTGTGCGCATTATTTTTCAAGGCGTTGAAATTGAACCTTGGAATCCTCTGGACCCAAAGTACCTAGACCGTGATCAAGTTGATGAAATTCCCCCATTTACGGTTTCCGACGATAACGGCGATGAGACAGTTGTCACTTTAAAGCCTTGGGTGATAAGCAAATCACTCGGCAAGAAAGATGCTGAAGAGCTCGCCCGCAAAGGTAATAAACATCAAGGTATTTACGTCTATCGAATGGACAGGATTATAAATAATCCTCAATGGTTCGATCTCAAATCAAATAAACGAGATCCACTAAATGGTCTACGTTTCGCACTGGACATCAGCCCCAACTTGGACGACACAATACATCTTGACGTCAAGAAGTCGCATATTGACCTTCCCGATGTATTGCTCGCTCAAATTAGTCCCTATGTGGATAACTACATAAAATCCGAGGAAGCAAGAGCGCACAAAAACAAGGCTGAGGGCAACAAAACCAAGACGCCTCTTAGTGCGCTTGAAGCAGCAGCCAAGAAACTGAACGAACTTGAGAAGACAGCGCCTACGGTTAGACCGGAACGTCAATCGAACACAGAAGTCATAACAACAAACCAAGATGGCCAACGTTTACCTCTTCACATGAAGGAGCTTCCATCGAATTTGCGCGGAGAAAACCTGATTCATTTGGTCCCCGCTTCAGAAACCAGCGGTTACCTTTGGGAGCCTCGCACGGCTCGAGATTTGAGTTTGCAGGTGCTTATTAACGAAGACCATGACTTTTATCAGAAAGTGATGCTTGCTTCGACTCCGGAGTCTTATCAAGGTTTCGTCTGGATGATTGCGGCTTTTTCGAAAGCTGAACTAGCTACCCAATACTCTAATTTCAAGCTTCAATTCAGTCACATGCGTCGCCACATGTCTGAGACACTTGAGTCCTACGCCGCGGACTTAGAAATGCCTGATTTATCGAGTTCCGATGAATAAGGACGGACTCAAGCAAGTTATTGAAAGTGTTTCCTTTTCGACCCAAATACCTTTGACTGCAGAAGCTGATTTTCTCGCTCGAGATCAAGCCATCAAGATTCGGATTGCTGGTCTCAGCGAGCTCGATTCATTCTCGTTACATTTGCATAGAAGTTCAATGGCCTGGATACTCGTGCTGGAGTATGACACGTTCTCAGCTGCACTTGTGAGCGACATCAAAGTTCAGATAATTAAGAATTCGGCAAAATTTGAAAGTGAATGTGGTCGCATTCGTGATGCGGGTCTAATTATTGAGACTAATGCAAAGAGAATCGTCGAAATGTCAAGCGTTAACATGGAGAGACTCCCAGCTTTTGAACTAACTATGTTTACCGACCCACCTCTAGACCAATCCACCATCGAAAAAGATCTAGAAATCCAGAAATTAACGCAACTTTTGGAAAATGCATTAGTTCTTTTGTATCTTTTGATTAGTCATTTCGACGAAAAGCCTGGAGTTTTAGGTGCTGGCGATGTGGAGGGGGAAATTGGTCGCACAAGCTGCAATTCCTATTCGAGGAGTGCCCGAAACAGAGTTCTTTGCCTTGAGAAATTTGGCTATGTCTGTTTGGCCTGTGGTCTAAATCCTGAGAGTATTTATGGGCAATCCGGTAAGAAAATCATTCATGTGCATCATCGGGAGCCTTTGTCACTCATGGATGAGCCCAAAGCCTTGAATCCATTTGAAGACCTTGTGCCTCTTTGTCCAAACTGCCATAATTTCGCTCATAAACGTAATCCCCCCTTTTCGGTAGATGAAATTGCGGCAACGTTGGCTGATGTAAAAGCCAGTAATGCCAACTAGAATCGCGAGCTCATTGCCCAGAGCCCATCTTTTGGCCGATGGTTGGTTCCACAATTTTCTCGTGGCGCTAGCGCCGCGCCTGGAGGACTTCTTCGAGCTCTTAATTCATCGCTCACCTGCTCAAGCAAGTAGCCGCTATCTGCAACCTCCTAGTCGACGAGTTCGATTTCGCAGGGTGTTGAGCTCATTTGAAGCCGAAAGCGAGCTTCAGAGACTCTCTGGCCTATTCTTTTTCCTATGTCACATGCGCGCGTAGTTATCTCCACAGATAATCAAAGACTAGGTTTTGTTGTCTGCAATCTTGCTGAGCCTTCATCATTGGCTAAAGGTTCCATACGGGACAGTTACGTAGTCATTTGGAAAGACGAATTCAAGCCAGTACCTGTAGTTGAGCAAAACAATGTCTATATCGCAGGATCTGTTCGATTGGCTAATGAACTCGGCCTGTCTTCCTGGCAAGAATGGGCAATCGAGAACCCCGAGCTACTCCTCTTGGAAATTATTGCCGAATATGCGTTCCTGAAAAATGGTGACACGGCATCATTGTCAAACATCGAAATTGTCAGGATTAAGAGCCGGTGGAACAAATTGTTGGAAGGTCTAATTGGAGTAGAAGGTTTCGAGCAGACCCTTTCGACACTTAGGGATAAAGACATTGTTGTCGGGTCCGACAAGAAAATAACAGTCAAGTCACTCCCAACTACAATTTTTGTGCAGCCAATTGATTTGACTTGGTGGAATCGTGATGACGTCGAGGACAAGCGTAAAATAATCGACATTGGCCAAACTTTATTTACACCTAAGTTTCTCGAGTTATTTAATCACATCGACGAAGTTGCGAGGTCAAAGAATACGCTCGCAGAGCTAATCGCACTAGCACTTTTCGCTGAGTCTGCACTTGGGGAACTAGGAATTGAGCGTGATGGTTCCAGCGCCAAGAGCATCAAGTTTGTCCATTTTTTAGAGCATTTACCTAAAGAAAAACGAGATGTTTTTGCTAACATTCTTGCTTTGGTTTGGGGTGACCTAGAAAAAAGCAGACTTGATATTATCGAATCAGCTTTTCATCTCAGGTCCGTTTCGCCCGCAGAGATAGTCAAATATCGAACACTGAGTACACTGCTTGCGAACGCTTTCACTATAAATTTAACCGATCATCTACCGGATCTGGATGTACTTTATTTAGTTCTGCTCGCCGTCGAAACTGGTACGGCGACAAACTTCAAAACGTCCATCGAACGCAATCTTGAGAATATCAAAATAGATGCTTGGAGAAATATTCAACGAGAGAAACCGCGCGAATTTTCTCAGATTATGGAGTTCCTGACTTTTGCGTCTGAAGTTGCAAAGTCCTTGATGAGTAGTCTTATTTTGGAAACGGACGGGGCATTCGCAAACTCCGCTTTTTGGGCACCGCTGAAAGAGGAAAAAATCACAGCAGCCACCATCGCGAACTTATCTAAACCGCTAGCATCTGAGTTGGTAAGGGCCTATGTAATTGAAAATCTACGTGGTTCACTTGCTAGGGCTAATTTCCTCGAGCTAGCCACTGCTTTTTCAGATCGAACAGTCCACAAATATTTCGAGCCTGAAAACTGGTCCGATTGGATTGCTAAGGCATTGGAAGCAGAAGAGAGCTCGGGTGCATCTAAAGTTTTGGCAAAACTGACGAACATTGAGATGATTCAGGAATTGACGACCGTGAATGCGGCGATGGATGCTGAGCTGGCATACCTTAAAGCACAAGTCACGGAACAAAAAAGTTTGCTTGAAACTAGATTGCGAGAATTTGAGAATGTAGAACAGCAACTAAAGCAAACTCGTCAGGGAATTCAAGGTGTAATTTCAACTAAGAGTAATCAGCAAGAAAGTGCTATCTTGCAAGCGATAGCAAAAATTCTTGCTACTGCGGGGTCGCTTCCCGAAAAAGTCGATGCGGCTGTATTCAAGCAGATAGTTGCTCAAGTTAAAGCAATCGGCATCCTACAATTTGGCAACGTTGGGGAACAGGTTTCATTTGATCCTCGATTACACAATTTCCGAGGCTCTGATATTCAAGTTGGTGAGAAGGTTTCAGTATTAATACCGGGTTTCGAATACCACGGACGAGATGTACCTCAAGTAATTTGGAAAGCGCACGTAACGCGGATTTAACTGTTTAGAAAATGGGGGCGTACATAATGCAAAACGAAGTTGGACTGGATTTCGGCACGTCAACGACTGTAGTTTCAACATCAGCAGGAGCTACAGCACTATTTGGTCATCAAACATTAATTCCGTCGGTCGCATTTTTCGATGATAATTCGAATGAATGGTTATTTGCAGAAGAGGCTGTGAGCAAGGCGGCTCCAGGTGCCTTGATTATCAATTTGAAATCTGCAATAACGATAAACAGCGACGAGATCTTCACTCGTGATAAAAGGAGAGTTTTCCCTGCAGACCTTGTGATTACCAATTATTTGGAATACGTAGCACAGGAAATGGAGTTTGATCAAACATTCGCGACTAGAACCGTGCGCATGAGTTGCCCTGCGGATTGGGATAAATTTCAGAGAAACCGCCTTTTGAAGTGCGCTAAGGATGCAGGGCTCGAAGTAATTGGAAATGTATTACTCGATGAGCCTGTCTCTGCCGCAGTCGGATGGCTTGAAGCGAGAGTGCAAAAGAAGCAAGACTTCTTTGGCAAGAGAATCTTAGTTTTTGATATGGGAGGTGGAACGCTAGACCTAGCCTTACTAGATGTCTATAAAAAAGTGCAGAGTATTCAAGAAGTTGAGTACCATGTCATTGCTTCTACTGGCTCTCAAATTGCAGGAAATGCAGTCGACGCGGCGATAGCTAAGAATATCTATGAATCAGCCGAATTGAATGCCGGCCAGAGCGCTGCAATAGAGAGAAATGGAGGAATAAGTTACTTCTTGACAGCTGCTCGAGAATTAAAGGAGGCGCTCAGCAGCGAGGACATAGCAGATCTTCTGGAGCCAATTCCAGGGGAAAGCGAAGTTAATGTTCGGCTATCCCAAAATGAACTGCGTCAGATATTGGTCGAAGTCTTTGAACAGTCCACTTTCGGTGATTCAGTTCCGCAGAGTATTGAAAAATTATTGAGACGAGGAGCGGCGACTACGCTTACAAAATCAGGAACATTAGCTGATTTATGGAGAATCCCAATTGCGGACTTGGCTCGAGAAATCGACGCAGTACTACTTGTTGGAGGCATGGCACATATGCCGATGGTCTCTGAATATATTGAGAATTTCTTCGCCAAAATACTTGAAGATGATGGTCCGGGGATGTTACCTGGAAATAAATCTGTGGTTCAAGAGGTTGTAGCTCTCGGACTGGCTCAACCAGGGGTATTTACAAGTTTGAATATGATGCGCCCAGACTTTGACGTGATTTTGCGAGTTTACGACGCTCGAGAAGAAACTGATCTCGCTTCACATGTAATTTGGGATGCATACAGAATGCCTTATCAAACTTCTTTTAATCCACTTAGACCGGCTGGCTTCTTGGAACAAAGTGAAAATTTTGAAGTCCCAACACCTGTCGGTTATTTGAGAAATGAAGTAGCAGGTGAAATTAGGGTTTTTTCACATCAACGTTTACCTTTGCGTGTGTATCGCCCTGAAGAACATTCGGGAAAAAGTGCTTCAGAATTCGGACGTGCATTTGACACTGAGTTTGGTTTCTATTTCAAATTTGGGGGAAACAGTACTGCAAACATAACGATGAATTCTGCGGGTGTTTTCATTGTGACCGATGAAGGTGGAAATAAAACGTACGGTCAATTGCAAGTATGGCCAGAGCCTCGTATTCTGGCAGGTAGTGCAAACTACAAGTCAGACGGGGGAAATAAAGCCGGTGACGAAGTTGGTTAGAAGCGCGAGCGAATAGCCCAGAGGTCCGGGAATACAGGGCGGAACAGGGTAGAGGCTAGGTAGCCGACTCCGGAGGATCCGCCTGAGCCCATCTTGTGGCCGATGGTTCTTTCCACCATCTTTACGTGGCGGTAGCGCCATTCCTGGAGGCCTTCGTCGAGGTCGACTAGGCGTTCGCAGATGGCGGCGGCGTCGGGGTCTTTGTGGTGAACATCGAGGAGCATTTCTTGGACGTCTTCGTTTGGTTCGTATGGTTCTTCGACGTTGCGGTTGAGGACTTCTTGCGGTGCTGCGTGACCTCTTGAGGCGAGGTAGCGGAGGGTGCTGTCCCAGAGTGATGGTCGTTGCATTGCGGCTTCGACTCGGACTCTTGCAGGTGAGCCTGGGATTAGGTGTTCTGCCATTCCCATGCCTGAGTGCTTGTCGGCGTTGGCTCCGGCTTGGTCGCGTCGGCCGAGGACGGCTTCGAATTCGCGGAACTGAGCTGACTGGAATCCACTTGATGATTGGAGCTTTGATCTAAAGGTGTTGAACTGCAGTGGCGTCATGGTCTCGAGAATGTCTAGTTGGCCGACGCAAGTCTTCATGATGGTGCGGACACGTCCGAGGATGGCAAGTGAGCGGTGAGTGTCTCCGTGTTCAAGTTGCTTTTGGAGTTCGGCAATTTCGTGAAGCATTTGCTTGAACCAGAGTTCGTAGGATTGGTGAATGATGATGAAAAGCATTTCATCGTGTTCGCCATCTGATTCTGGTTGTTGCAGTTCGAGAAGTTCGTCGACCTTTAGATAACTGATATAGGTGATTGCTTTTTCGTTGCTCATTAGGTGACTCGATTTCCGTCGTCTTCGATTTTTAGGTAGTCCTGTCGTTCGACAGATTCTTTGATTCGCTTGAAGCCGTCATAGACCTC
>JACCDN010570683.1_pt1 | contig 12030 bp, 6 predicted proteins | sample 7441691 | NCBI WGS metagenome assembly JACCDN01 (sample SAMN15323439, study PRJNA562643) | freshwater metagenome | isolation source: river surface water | place: USA:Blue River Watershed | collected 2017-08-16 | reverse complement strand
GACCAGTCCGAATGCGGGTTTGATCAACACGCGACAGGGAAGCCAGTATGCGCATCATAAGCTGGTTACCGGGCATTTCCAGACTGAAGATCAACACGGGTTTTTCCTGCATCATGGCCGCATTTTCACACAGATTAACGGCAAAGGTGGTTTTACCCATAGAAGGCCTGGCCGCCACAATAATCAAATCCGATTTTTGCAAGCCTGCCGTTTTCTTATCCAGATCCTGGTAGCCTGTTGAGAGCCCGGTTACACCATCATGAGGGTGTTGGTACAATTGTTCGATGCGCGCGATGGTATCTTCCAGAATGCGATCAACACTTTTGGGCCCCACATCTTTGCTGACGCGCTTCTCGGCAATCTGGAATACACGTGACTCTGCCAAGTCCAGTAAATCTTCACTACTGCGCCCTTGTGGATGGTAACCTGCATCAGCAATTTCATTGGCAACGGTGATCATTTCTCGCACTGTTGCCCGTTCACGGACGATATCAGCATAAGCAACAATATTGGCTGCACTGGGTGTGTTTTTCGATAATTCAGCAAGATAGGCAAAACCACCCACAGCATCCAGTTCACCTTTTTGTTCCAATGAGTTTGACAGGGTGATTAAATCGATCGGTTGATTTATTTCCATCAGGCGCTGCATTGCAGTAAAAATTCGGCGATGGGATCGGCTAAAAAAATCATTGCTGGTAACACGTTCTGATACGTAATCCCAGCGCTCGTTATCCAGCATCAAACCACCCAACACCGACTGTTCTGCCTCCAGTGAATGTGGCGGAAATTTGAGCTCTTCGAGCTGTTTATCTTTTGATGTGGTCGTTATTTGGATGGGTTTTTTTCCTGCCATGGCGTGTGTTTGGGTCCGCTTAAAAAATAAGAAACATAAGCGGCGTAGTATAACTCAATGATACCCCCTGAGTAATCCGCTATACCCATAGAACTTGTTATCGCATAATACGATCACTTTCTAGCACCTTCTGGAGTGAATGAAATGTCTGATGTGCTGATATCCATTATCAAACCTATCCAGTGGTACCCCATTGATCAACTCAGCCTCTCTGTATCCGTTGCTAACTGGTTAATGGAATCAGGTTCCATGACTCAGCGTTTTGAGCAATACTGCAATCAGGTACATATTGAACTCAAAAAGGAATGTTTTATTGATGGTAATCAATTGGGTGCAGATGCGGAATATTTTTCCGCAAGCCAACGTTATTGGTTACGTGAGGTTATCTTATCCGGTGATGAAACACCCTGGTTGCTGGGACGCACCGTTATCCCGGAAGAAACTTTGTTTGGCCCTGAGCAGGCATTGATGAATTTGGGGAATATCCCCTTAGGCCGTTATCTGTTTAAGGATAATGGTACCCGATTAACACGTGATTTTATTCAAATTGGGTTACAGGGCTCTCTTTGGGCACGGCGTTCATTGCTGCGGTTATCAGGTAAGCCATTGCTACTGACCGAAGTTTTTTTATCAGAATCACCGCTTTATCAGGCGCAACCTGCCTGATTCTTGTTAAATGAACAGGATATAAAAAATTGTGTGGAACTTCATGACTCAGGACAAATGGCGTGCATACTGCTGTTTGATGCGCATTAATAAACCCATTGGTACCTTATTATTATTATGGCCAACATTATGGGCCCTGTGGCTGGCAGCGGGGGGGATGCCACAAATCCACATAGTCATTGTCTTTATGCTGGGGGTATGTTTGATGCGTGCGGCCGGGTGTGTACTGAATGATCACATCGATCGCCATATTGACGGGCATGTGAAACGCACAGCGGGTCGGCCCTTACCCAGTGGTGCTCTCAATGAGCAGGAAAGTCAAATACTGTTTGTTATCCTGATCACGCTATCTTTTGGGTTGGTGCTGACCTTAAACGGCTTGACGATCAGGTTATCGTTAGCCGCATTGGCATTGACCTGGATTTATCCATGGATGAAGCGTATTACCGCCTTGCCACAGGTTGTTTTGGGGGTAACATTCGGCTGGTCAATTCCCATGGGATTTGCTGCAGTCAGCCAGCATTTACCGCTGACTTGCTGGTTATTATTATTAGCTAATATTTGCTGGACAGTGGTTTATGATACGCAGTACGCCATGGTTGATCGTGATGATGATGTCAGGATTGGGGTAAAATCAACGGCAATTTTGTTTGGCCTGTATGACCGGTTGATGATTGGCGTATTACAACTGGCAACCTTATTGTTGTTACTGCTGGTCGGGTATCTTGCCAGATTGACAACAGTCTATTACGGGGCAGTGTTGCTGGCCGGCGGTTTTTTTATTTACCAACAGACGCTGACTGCTCAGCGTCAGCGCGATCGTTGTTTTCGTGCCTTTCTAAATAATAACTATGTAGGCCTGGTGTTATTTTTAGGGATTTTTTTTAATTATCATGGCCTGTAATCAGTGTGTTTCAGTTGCATGATACGGCTGTGCTTGCGTCCCCAAGGGTTAACTTGACTTCGGGTGTCACAAGCTCATTGAGTACATGGTAGCATTTCAGTGTGTGCTCTGGCAGGGCATCCTGGTGATCATCATTATCACTGATATGGCCATCCTTGATTAATGCTTTGATTAATAAAGAAAAAGAATGTTTATCAAAAAATTCAGGGGCCTTGATACCATGCAGCACTGATAATCTTTTTGCCATGATATGACTTTCTTTAGCCAGTTCACCACGGCTGATGCCGGGGTTCTTGCTTAAAAGTGAAAAGGCAATGGCATAACGTTGTAATGTTTCCTGGATTCCAGCCGCTAACAGTTGTAATGGACACACTAAACGGGTAGAGGCCAGTATCAATTCATCGTCTTTAATGGTGATCAGTTGTTGACGTGCCAGTTCATCTGTCAGTGCATTGAGAAGGGCGGGTAGTTTTGCCTTTTGGTAAGGCAAGAATAGTTCTGCCTGAATAAAGGGATAAATCAACGCTATTTTGTCAAATAATTCACTGCGTGTTATCCGGCAGTGATGCACCATGACAGTGGCAATCAATGAAGGCAGTATCAGCACATGTTGAATGTTATTGCGGTACCAGGTCATTAATACGGCCTGCTCCTGTGACAGGATAATGATGTCACCGATATTATCTTTTCTAACCTCAAATTTATTCATGGTCAGGGCATGATTCAGCAGTTCTGCCGGAGTTTTATCTGGAATAGTGATACCCGGTGCATAAGGGACATGGCGCATTAACTGTAGATAACAATCCAGTTGTGCCAGTAGTTGTTCTTTGGTCAAGGAATGCTGTCGCGATGCTAACAAGGCGGTTGAACAAAGGTTCATTGCATTAACTGCTGCGGCATTATTAATGCTGACCATGATTTTTTCTGCCAATTCGTTAATGATCTGAGGAAGCCAAACAGGCCGCTGGGCTTCAAAGGGATCAATAGATTCACGCCAGTGTGGAACATTGTGATTGAGCCACGCCGTTAACTGCAAAGGTTCGCCAAAGTTGACATAACCCTGACCCAGCTTACGCAATTTTCGTAAACTGCGGATTATCTGCAGCAGGCTTTCTTTTTCTTTGAGCGCGCCGCCCAGTTCCCTGGCATAAGTGCCAACCTCCATGACATGTTCGTAACCAATGTAGACAGGGACCAGGGTTATCTGGCGTGTACCACCCCGTAACATCGCCTGGATTGTCATCAACAGAGTACCTGTTTTGGGCTCCAGTAAACGGCCGGTACGTGAACGTCCGCCCTCAATGAAATATTCCACGGAATAGCCCTGGTTGAAGAGTTCTCCGAGATATTCACGAAATACGATTGAGTACAATTTACTCCCTTTAAAGCTACGACGAATAAAAAAAGCACCGAGGCGACGAAATAATGGGCCAGCCGGCCAGAAATTGAGGTTAATCCCGGCGGCAATATGTGGGGGAACTAACCCTTGATGATAGATAACATAGGACAGCAACAGATAATCCATATGGCTGCGATGGCAGGGTAGATAGACTATTTCATGGCCATCCTGTGCCAGTTGACGCACAAGATCAGCATTGTGGACATGAATGCCCTGATAGAGACGATGCCATGTCCAGGTTAAAATCCGATCAAATAGACGGACCACCTCGTAGGAGAAGTTTGCCGCGATTTCTTCCATCAAAATAATGGCATTTTGCTGTGCTTTTTCATAGGGTATGTTCCTGTTACGGGCTTCTTCTGTTACCGCTTTTTCAATGGCTTTGGATGCCAGTAATTTTTTAAACAGATCCTGTCTTAGGGGTATTCCTGGCCCGGTTGTGGCTAAACGCTGGCGGGAAAAGTGTATACGTGCCACCCGCGACAGCTTGTGAGCAATGATATTATCTGTACCATGTTCGTCAGCCATACGGCGCAGTGAAACGGTACGGGAAAAACGGACAAAACTGTCACGCCCCAACCAGAGTACGGCAAAGAATTTTTGTATGCCATTGAGTAGACGTAGATGCAGAGTCGCCTGATTTTTTCGCCCGGGAGAACGACCAAACATCACAGATACGGGTAACATCTGAACGTCCAGATCAGGGTTGTTACGATGTAAATCCAGATAATGGTGGAATATCCTGATAGAATTCTCTTCAGGGGCATCGTGGTTGAATACTCTGTGACCGCGATCGATATAGACGTAACCGGGTAGTATTCTGCCATCTATCTCCAGTGAGACTAACGGATCAGGCAAATCCTGTATTAAACACTGCTTGCGCAGGGTCAGTAGATCAGCCATGGAATGATAAGGCAGGACGTACAGCACGGGACGTGAAAGATCAATATCCAGTTCAGTTGCCGGATCAACCGGAATAATTTTACTTTTTACCAGCAAGTTAATGAATATTTTTAGTAAGTAGTAATATATTTTCTGCCCGCATGACGTCATCACTAAAGCCTCCTGTTAGCAACAGGGGTCAATATACCATGAGTTTCGCACTGAACTAACCGGGATGAGCCAGCAGCAATCGAATATGTTCAGTCATGGCGCCTTGATAACACGCCAGCTCTGTTGATAACGGCGTATTTTTTCTGACAGGCGGCGTCTATTTTGCTCAAATCCATGCCGCAGTGGCCATGAGAATAGGATTTTGTTACGACTGGCCGGAGCGGGCCTGTCAATTTCCGGTTCATCAATACCATGGTATTGTCAGATATTAGTATATTTTTTCATTATTTCCATTTTCATTTTTATTACATTAATATTATTTATAAAGTTTTGGTCATGACGCCAATTTATTGTCATGATGTTTCTCGATATAAGCTCCGATCTTGCTGCCAACGTAAGGCCCCTGTTCATCGACTTCACAAATCAGCTTAACATCCTCGTAAGCCACCGCAGGCTGGTCACCTGTTTGGGATGGATAATTTGTTCTTTAATGCCGGTATTGCGGGCTTCATAAGCATATTCAACCTGGAAGGTTATGCGGTATTCAAGGCAACGGAAGCGCAGATATCCGGCATGACCAGAGCCATATTTACGTACGCAATACAATCTGCGGATCGGATGCATCACCAAAATTCTCTATAATATGAATACACTATAATAAAATAATTTCCTATACAAAAATAAATAATATTTTTTTATAAAGCATGAATATTATCTATATTGACATGATACTAAAAATTCAGCGTACTATTTATATGAAATAATTTATAACCACTTATATCAGGCATTATAGAATATAACAGAACTAAATTATTTTTAGTAATTTACGAAATTTTTTCTTCCTGCTACGGTTTATTTCGCAATATATTTTTCTGAATATCAAATCAATAATTTATTAATATGGAGAACATTATGGATAATACATACCGCTATGGATGGATCCCCGACAGTCCTGATCATCGTGATACCCTGTATGCTGCTCCCACAGAAACTCTGCTGGGCCTTCCAGAATTTGTCGATCTGAGCAATAAATTTCCTCCGGTCTATAATCAGGGAAATCTGGGGAGCTGCACAGCTAATGGCATTGGGGCAGTATTTCAGTTTGAACGCTCAAAACAGGGGCTTGCACCAGATTTTATCCCTTCCCGTCTCTTTATTTATTACAATGAACGTGTCATGGAAGGCACAATAAATTCAGATAATGGCGCCATGATTCGTGATGGAATCAAAAGTGTCGTGCGTGAAGGAGCCTGTTCTGAAGAACAATGGCCATACAATATTAACCGCTTTCAGGAAAGGCCTCCAAAAGACTGTTACGAGATAGCGAGAAATTACCGGGCAGTCACTTATTATCGTATCGACGATGAGGATTACGCGAAGACTCCTGATGAAATGCTCAATCAGATGAAGGGATGCCTGGCTGAAGGTCATCCTTTTGTATTCGGATTTACTGTTTATGAGAGCTTTAATAGCGATCAGGTCGCACGTACCGGAGTCGTGCCTATGCCGTCATATTACGAGCGTCCTACGGGCGGCCACTGCGTTGTTGCCGTCGGGTACGATGATAAAAAACAATGTTTCAAAATCCGTAATTCATGGGGTGAACACTGGGGTGACAGGGGTTATTGCACCATGCCTTATGCTTATCTGTCTAGCAAAAAGCTGTCTGACGATTTCTGGACGATCAGGCTCATCTCTCATCTGAACGCGACAGGTTAAAGGATTTTGCCACTTCAGGTTGCATGATCTCACTGTCAATTTTAAGTATCACGGCATCCTTCCGGGTGCCGTCAGTAACCGAGCTGTAATAAGGTGTATGGTCCCATATTGTAATGGTTTGTATTGATAATAAAACGTTCAGGGTTGATGATTTTCTTTTTAACGTATTACTACCATGAGATGTATTAGTAATAACACTACAACGGCGAAATATAACAGGCCTTTCTTCTTTTCTGTCTGTATTATGAAGAGTAAGTTAGCCTTGCCTTGCATAAGGCTTTATTTGCGATAACGTTATTTTATTTTTCCTATATTAGATCCCGAAAGTAACTTCAGTAAGTTGCAAAGCGCTTTCCTGCTGCGGGAACCAAAAAAAATACCCTATCTCACTCATTCTTATTGAAACAAAATAACGAATAACACCCTATTTATTAAATGGTTTTTTAAAAATCATACCTGGCTTATCCTGATAATAGTTATAAAAATCCAGGTTACTTATTCTATAACGCGTTGGAATTATTGCTTAACAGTGTTAGGTAACAAATTTTTTTATAAAGTTATTTGCCTAGTTCTTTTTATAAAAATCATATTCATAATAATGAATAACATTGACATACTGTAAATGAGCGTTATTTGATATCGCCATTTTTTTATCTTTAATAGAATGCGCCGGTTTTATAAAAAATATATAAACATAACATGTTGATAAATCATGGTGCCTGTGATCGAAGGATGATTTGGCCCTTTGACTGAGTTCCATCAATACCATGGTATTATCAGATATTGGTATATTTCTCATTATTCCTATTTTCATTTTTATTACATTTAATATTATTTATAAAGTTTAATTAATAACAGATGAATATCATTTCATAAATTCAGCTCATTCAGCTCATTCAGCTCATTCAGCTCATTCAGCTCATTTAATTCATTTTCCCTATGGAGGGTCATTTTGATGTCCAGTGAAAGCAACAGTGTAAATCGTATGCCTGCAGGTATCTCTTCAGAGGAAGAGACAAAGATCTCAGCGATGATTACCAGCCTTACGAGCAAATACAGAATGCGCATACCACTCCCTTTGCTGCGTGAGGGGTTGCTTCGCGTACTCAGGCGTGACAGCAAGGCTTTTAATGCCATGCTGACCATATACAAAGGTCATCTTTCTTACGAAACAATCCATATTAATTTTGGCCTTCCTGAAGGAACCTCATTTCTTGACTATTTTGATATCAAACCTCCCTTGCCAGGCAATATCATACCGAAACTGACCAGTGCGTTATACACCATGGCACTGATCTCACAACACTGTATCCTTGAGATTGCTCAGGCAGGAGGTGGGCAGAGATTTGCTGCACAACAGGGCAGTTCTACCATCAATATTAACAGGGTTCTTGCAGGCATGAAGCAACAGGTGGCAGCAGGTGCTTCCATTGATCCCGCGCTTATTAACTTTGATTTTGACGGGGATCATCTGATCCCCATATTTCTGCCACGACCGCTGGATGTTCCATTAGAGGCAGACATTTCCTCTGAAAAACTGTATGAGCCGCAATGGGGAAATTACCGGGCGATATTGCCTGATAGCGTCGGGGTAGCCGCCGATGCAGCCATCCCTACCGAGCACCAGGGAAAACACTATATCCGTATCGGAGACTATATTTATCAGGTCCGCTTTGATGATCAACGTGCTGCCTGGTGTGTTCATGCTGAGGACGCTACCAGAATGCCTTTTGCTGTCCACTATCAGGAGGGTGGATGGAAATTAAGGGATATCGGAGCTCTGGCGCCTCCGGCTACTGGAACACCCCATTATGATCTGCTGTCGATGTACACCCTTGACCAGTTGAATGACAGGGCCAGGGCATTTGATAATCGAAGATTGGGTATTAGTCTTAATGCGTTCGATCCCTTTATAGAAAACAGGCTAAGACCAGCCTTTACAGCGCAGGGAAAAATTCTTGCCCCGTTTATTGATCGTAATTTCAATAACCAATTGGCTGCTGTAGGGCAGGCGCTGGCTCAGGAGAGAGGGGAGGCAGAGAGAGTGGGAAACCCTGCCTGGAATAATGAGCTGCAGGCGCTGAGCAAAGAATATACAAGAATTAGAACCAGATACAATGTACTGGTACAGCAGTATCAGCCTGATGCCCTCATAGAGTGGAGGAATTATCGGGCTGAAGAAGCAAGAGTCATCAGGCAGATGCGGGTGGATGATGGAAATAACCATGTTGCAGGAGACACGGTAAGAAACAGGGTAAGAACCAGGGTCGAGAACCATCTTAATTATAATATGGGAGTGAATGACCAGTTCGTGCCCCAGGCCGGGGAACACACGAGGGTAAACAGAGCAAGGGATATTACCGGCGCTCATATGAAAGGCAGCTTTTTGAACGCTATCAGGCATATTCAACATGAGGGAAAGACAGTACCGGCCAAGATACTGGGTTACAGAACTTACGCGCATGCACCCGGCGTCATTCAGGTCAGTTATCTCATGCCGTGGGATGACGGTTATAATCTGACAGATTCACCTGCCCACAACGGGTTATCCGCGCCGCCGGTAACGACAGGCACCGCGCCCCGTGGCGTACCGGCAGCACTCAATCCGCTGCAGCAGGTGGGGCCACAACATGCTGATTCCTGGCACCTTTATGATGAACACAGTGCATGGGCACCTTCTCCTTCTCCTACAACGTCATCCCGCTCCAGTCCTCGACTAAAGACTATTTTTGATCCACAGATGGATAATTCAATAGTGCGTAATATAGCCCAGTATATGGGTTATGTGGATGAAGTCATGGATATTCTGAAAAACGGTGATTTTTTGCGCACGGAGCATATGCGCTATAACGTCCCTGTTCCCTCCCTGTCGAATAATAATATTGCGAATCCTTCCGGAGCAGATATCAGGATGGTGATGTATTTCGGCAGTGCAGTACTTAATGCTGCGAATGCCAATGATGCGACCACCAGACTCAATTCGGCCTATATCAATACAAACAGCCCCGCCCTGACGGCTGCATATATCGATGTGGTCAGCAATGGATTACCGCAGGGCGCCTCGCCAGGTGATCTGGGTAATAATCTGCTGCGCAATGCGGTGCATTTGCATGATTTCATCACGGCAGCCCGGGGAAAAGCAGTCACTCCTGCTGCAGGAGAAAGAACAAGCAGATGGATATTTCAACTGAATGCCAGTGCAGAACAGTCAACCCGCGAGCTGTTTCTACAGGATGTGCATAACAATGAATTGATACTGTGGAACACAGATGGCAGTACAGACAACATGAAGTCCCGCCTGAGATGGGATAGTCTGAATCAATCACTGAGAGTGGATGCCATACCATCACCGACATCCAGCCTAAAACTGATGCTTGTGGTAAATGACACTGGTGCAGGAACCTTTGATGGTCGCAGCATTGCGCAGCTCACCGATGATTTCAGGATGCTGCTAAGAAATATCAACAGGGAGAGCGTTGCCAGTACTGCGCACATTGATGTCGAACTCATTGGTTGCAGGATAGAGAATATGGATTCTACCGCAGCCCATTTGGCCAGCCTACTGGCAGACGGACTACGGTTACGTGCCTCATCACTTAACATTGATTGTAAAAATCTGACATTCAGGGCACATCAGTATGCCCGTCGTACCGGGGCTGGGGGGATCCAGGAAGTGTATGTGCCCGGCCCAGGGCCAGGTACAGGGTGGGTCTGCAATGCAGATATTGTGGATAGCAATGAAAGAGATGGGGCCCTCTGGCGTTACGATAGTAAAAAACAACAGATGGTTGCTGCCGTGAAGCCCCACAGGCTGGTAACGCTCAGAAACGTGGTGGACAGACTTTATGCTGGCCAGGCTACCCTGGCGACATTAATGGCTGGAGAGCGGAAGTTAGTACTCCGGTTTATGAATGAGAGTAAAATCCGCCAGCTGTTGAACAGGAAGTACAGAAAAAATTAACCCCATCGGGTAGCCATCAGGATAGCGGTGAGACAAGGTGGATATTTCAGCTGCAAGGGGATGCCACCACCTCCGAGGCAGTCAAGGCGCTATTTTTAAAGCAGCCTGGGAACAGTGAACTGATATTGTGGAATCCGCAGGTACCTGCCAATGAAAGGAACTACAGCCTGAAATACAACGGTCAGGCACTGGTCAGTGACACAGTATTTTCTCTGCAGACAGGCAGGGTAAACGCGTTATTTGTTGGACATGGCCCGGACATCAGCCAGGATGCAGGCTCTATTTTTGGTGGCAGGCAGGCTGAGGTATGGAAAACAGATTTCACGCGCATGCTGGCAGATATCGGGCAGGGTGTGGAGCAGATTGATATCTCACTCGTGGGCTGCCGCATGGTAGATATCACTGCTTCTGACGGTTTGCCCAAACAGCTGGCAGGCATGCTGTTGGCACACGGAAAGAAATTGGGGATATCGCCTGACAGGTTGAGCCTCAGCGCTTATCAGTATTATATGCGGGTCATGCCCAATGGCGAAGCAGAAATACTCACCTCACAGGGATGGCGCACCGAACAGGAGGCTATAAAAGCGGGTGAACAGTGCAAAGCTGCCTGGCGTTTTGATGGTAATACACAGATGATGCTGTCTGATATGCCGTCTGTCAGGCTTCATGAACTGACGAATGGTCTCTGGAAAGGCCGGTTTTCATTCGATGCATTGGGTCATGCAGACAGGCGCCTGGTTCTGCGCTATTTCTATGAACTGACGGATGGTCTCTGGAAAGGCCGGCGCTTATTGAGTGAATTAAGCCCTGCAGACAGTCACCTGGCTTTACTCTTGCTGGATCAGGAACAGATTCACTCGCTGTTGCAACGCAGCCAGGATGGCAACGCCCTGAATGAAGCGCTGAAAGTGGTGGAAAGGAAATTTTCGGGCTCCGTAGGGAAGATTTCTGATATCAAGGCCGCGCTGGGTTCCGTATTGGACACAGAAGAAACGTACTGGATCGAGATGGGGAAAATACTGGGGCTTTCCCCGAATACAAAGGCTGATTCAGAGGCTGGCGATGTTGTGCTCAGTGCCATGAAGCACCTGCAATCGCCGGGTGCTCATGCTGATATGATGGGGCCTGGTGACAGTTACAGCCGAAACGCACTGGGATTACGTGCCCGTGTGATGCACCAGTTGCAGACTTATATCAGACCTGTCAGCCCCTATGTTGAGTATGCCGGCAAAGGCGTGCTGGTATTGGGGGCGATTGCTGCCATCTGTCGTATTAATGTTATTAACAGGCGTCTGGCCAGTGAAAATTTGAGTGATGATGAAAAGAATATACTGAGAGGCGACAGGGCGATGGCACTGGCAGAACTGGGGGTGGACCTGAGTGATGAAGCCATCGGGCTGATAAACATTAAAGAACTGGGTACAAAGATAGCCGGGGTGATGAAAAATTCCGGGCGATCCGTAACCGCCATGAGT
>JACCDN011042643.1_pt1 | contig 12035 bp, 10 predicted proteins | sample 7441691 | NCBI WGS metagenome assembly JACCDN01 (sample SAMN15323439, study PRJNA562643) | freshwater metagenome | isolation source: river surface water | place: USA:Blue River Watershed | collected 2017-08-16 | reverse complement strand
TCTGCCACGCTGGTAAGGTCTGCTCTGCATTTAAGCGTCCCGCGCTTAAATGGGTTGTTAGCTCAGTTGGTAGAGCAGGTGACTCTTAATCACCGGGTCGGGGGTTCGAGTCCCTCACAACCCACTTCGATTAAAAGGTTTGGTCTAAATCTTAATTATATTTAAGCCTAAGTTGTTTTGTGGCTAATCCGAACTTGAATAAATTCTCCAAAAGCCGCTGACCGATAACAAACTTGGGATCAGAAGTAAAGGGGGGCTCACATAAGTTGAATCTAAAATAATGCAAATAAGAATTGCCAATCCAAGCCATCTAAAATAACCATTGAAAATATTCAACCACAGAAATAGAAGTAGAAAAAATCCAACAATTCCCACTTGACCTAAGAGACCAAAAAAACCTTCCATTTCAACGAAAGAGCTCAGTTGAGACCCGTTCCGACCAAAGAGCCAATCAGATACTGAGTAATTAGAAAAGCCAGTCGACCACTGTAGCGTTCTGCCAGCTGAATTAGTGAAAGAATCAAGTGAATATCTACCGAGAGAAAATTTAGAAGATGTTGATACTACAACGAATACAAAGATTAAGAATAAAATAAATCGTAAAAATTTCTTTTGTTCACGAAGGAAGAAAAACGTCAAAGAAATCACGGAAGCAACTACGGCTGTCCTTGAAAAGGAGAGAAAAACTGCAATACTGGGCGACAAGACAGTCGCGATTTGTAAAAGTCTGGAATTGAAGACTCTCCACACTTGGAACACAATAATCCAGACCAACATTAGCGAAGAGCACTGCCCCCAAATATTACCTCCTTGGAAAGTACTCGGAATTTTTGTTCCGATTGCATCATTTGCATTAAAAATATTCAAATTCTTTCTCTCATAAGAATCTCCCCAAGCAATAGTGATTCCTTTAACTTTGAGGAAGTTCAGGCCCCATAAGAATTGCCCAATACCGAATAACGTTGCCGCAAAGCTGCAATAGATTGCAATTTTAGGACTTATAGATTTCCCACTTCGATTGATGCATTCAACTGTTATCCAAAAGATTGGAACTATTAGGCACCAATAGATTAAGCCATATCTCAAAGTTCTACTCTCTATTAAAGGAGTTGATCTGAAAAAGCACAACAAAGTCCAGGGTCCTAGTATCGAAAGCACTCTCAACTGAACCTGTGTAACCTGATGACTATGACGAAATAAGGTTAATGAGACAAGAAGAATTACCATCATCAGATTGAGCGTGAGTGGAATCCCATTCAAATTGAATCCCGCCTTGGGAAACAGAAAAGTTAATACAGCTACTATGCTTAACAAGGAAACTTTCCCTGACGGCAATCCGGTTCGATTAGAATCAGACCTTTCCATTAAACGTGATCCATCTCAAATCTACAAATTAACCTGTTCAGACATTTTCCTGATTCTTCCCAAGAGTAAGAATGAGCAAGTTGTTTGCGAACCCCAAGAATCTGATCTACTTCATCCGCATAAAGGAGCAAATCAGCAAGTAATCTTGGTGAGTATGAGCCTTCCGTATGGAAAGTGTCCTCATCTAGGATTTCATGTATTGTAGGTAAGACTCCAAGATGAACAATTTTACAACCAAGATATCCCCCCTCAAGTAATGACATACCAAAACCTTCATAACTAGATGTGTTTACGAGAATTCCTGATTTACTGTATAAAGAAGCTAACTCAGAATCGGAAATGTTCCAATAAGACTTGACCTTATGACGTGCATCAATCAGATTACGATTCAAATCAGGTCCCACTAGGCGTATGCTCCACGAGCCAGGTAATAAGTTGACGGCATTTGCAAAAAGCTTGAAATTTTTATGATGCTTCATATTTCCAACAAAAATCAAACTTCTCTTTTCTCTCACGTAGGGGAATTTTTCAGCATACTCAATAAACGGTTTTGAAAGTCCATTTCTTACGATTTCAATCTCTTCAGTTTGGATGCCCGCCCAATCTGCAATCTCAATTTGACTTGAACGTGAGACAGTTACTAACTTGATAGCACCGTGCCTAATGCGAGGCAAAAGAAATCTATTGAAATATAAGGATTTTGATCTATCAACAATACCTGAACGTAGCAGTATCAAATCATGAATTGTAATTAGCTGTTGGCCAGAGCCGATCATTGGGACGTATCCTGGTGAGTAGAACATGTTGAATTTAAAGAATTTAGCCGAACTCACCCCAACCTGAGTCAGACTTAAAGGATTTCTTGAGTCTAGAAAATCCATATTGGAAAATTCTATCCTACTAACCAACTCGCGAGAATATCTCCCAATACCGTGATTTCCGGACCATCGTCTATCAACTAGCAAACTTATTGGATGCACTCTTTTAGACATTCTTTTCAATATCCAAATATCTGAACTTCAAAATTGTATTTTCAAACCACATCAAATTTTCTTTTCACTTTATGAACCAAAAAAATCTCAACCAAATTGCTTACCACTGTAAAAACACCGTAAGCAAGAATTCCAAAGATCAGGAATCCAAAACACGAGCCAAAAGCCAATGTCAACAAGGATATAAAATGAATACCGAGAAGAAGCTTATACTTCTGAGCCTTAACTAGTTTAGCGCTTTCCCGTGAATTCCACATGATTGGGGCCAAGGCAACAATTAGAATGATGGTCAAAAAAATTGAGTCATAGAAAAAAGGGCCAAATAGGTCGTTGACTATTGTAGGAGTTAGAAAAAGATAGATTACGGCAAGCGTAGCGAGAAGTATCACACTAGGGACAAAAACATTTGACCAATGAACTTTTGTGGATTTATTGGAATCCAAGGTGGAGTAATACATCGAGGCCGTAAATATGTTCCCTAGGCTGAGGAAGCTTTGACTCGTCCGAAGTTCTCCAACTGAAGGAGAATCCAAAAATATATACACCAAGAATGGCAATAAAAATCCAAAGCCTGAATTCAAGGTGAAATCCAAAAACCTTGAGAAACTGAAAAGAGAATTAAGAAAAATCTTGTTTAGTTTGGTTCTCTTATCTTGCATGGAATAGCAAATACAAAACATAAACTGTATCCAGACAATTATGGTGAATGAATTTAAAGGGGAGATTCTAAAAAACATTAGTAATATCGCAAAAGTTCCAAATGTGAATTGAATTATAATAAAAATTTTGTGATTCCTGTCATTTGAGAATCTCAAGAAATCAAGAATGATTTGATTAAAAAGGAAAAGTGTCATCAACGCAATCACTAAAGGCCGATTGACAATAATTATAAGAAGTGGGATACAAAAAATCCCAAAAATCATGGATATTTTTATCGTTGCTGATATACTTGGGACTTCATCCTTAAACGCATTTATTTCAATTAGAGATCTTCGAGTCGCCAGAAGGAAAAAATTCATAAGAGCGAATAGTGTGGAAAATAGAACCATTAATCTTAAATCACTGTCCTTAAGAAAAAATAGCTGAAGCAAAAAAAAGAATGCACTTGTTAAGCCCTGTGAAGTGCCCCATAGGAATTTATTCATGTTGCTCGAGGTTTTGAAGTTCCACCATTATTTCATAATAAGAAGCGCTGCGGGCTACCAAATACCCAATCTTGCCATCTAGGAAACCCAGACGAAACCAATAGGAATAAATGAATCTCAGTGAGGGCTGGAATGGCAGTTTTTGAAGAATTCCCCTAATTTGTGCCTTTACTTCATTAGAATGACCAGATTTTCTGGACTCCACTTCCCTGCTCGTAAACGCAAGCATTTTCAAGAAAAAGGACGAAACATCGTTAACAGTGTGATGGATAATAAATCCTGGAGCCCTTAGTCGTCTTCCTGATGTCAACATTCTGGCATGAACTGAACGATTTTCATATTTACAGAATTCCTTTCTAATCAACCTCGTATTCCAATCAGGTCGAAACTGTCCATGACGCATCTTGCGTCCAAGAAAATAATTGAAACGTTTGACCAAATAATGAGTTGCACCGTTAAAAGAATCTTTCCGTAAAAATTCCCTTAATTCAGACGATAGAGTTTCGTCACTATCAATAATGAACGCCCACTCTGTTGCTATCGTTTCTATTCCAAAATTATATTGGTCGGAGGCATTTAAAAATTCTCTGGCTCGATATTCGCATCCATACAAATTTGCCAACTGGAATAGAGAGATTTCTTGATCAGTTTGAGAAAGAAATTTCCTAGATCCTCCATCAATCAGCAAAATTGGTGCTACACCAACAATCGATTCCAAGGTCTTCTCAACAGATAAATCATTTCTTGAAGAAATAACAATAAAAGTTAAATTTGAATTCATAAAAAATTCCTAAGTCTTGTGACATGAGATTCAACCGAAAACTGATTTGCAAAATCTTTCATAAGATGTTCTGAGTAGTTGTTTCTTTGATGATTTGACAGTTTCAAATGGAAATCTCCAATATCGTTAGGGTTAACGTAAACACCACTCACTCCCTCCTTTACGCTATCTAGATACCCAAGGTGTTTAAAGGCTATAGTGGGGCAACCATAAAATGAAGCCTCTATAGGTGTGAGACCAAAATCCTCCTTTGACACTGCTACAAGGGCCTGTGCAGATTCATAGAGCCAACGGAGTTCTGCTGACTCAACATAACCTAGCCCTAAAATTGAATCTGTACTGAATTTTTCCGTAGATTCCCCAACCATCACTAATTTCAAATCATCTAATCTGAAGGCATCAAATAGAAAATCAAGTCCTTTGTATCCCCGCACACGTCCAACATGTAGAAAGAATTTTGAGAAATTCGGCGGGAGATCAATCTTTTTTGCGGTCAGACTTTTATTTGTGATTGGGGGGAACAAAACAATAGATTCTCTAGAATAGGCCTTAGCAACTTTTATGCGGGTAGCATTGCTGTTTGCAATTAGTATGTCATCGGATCGGATCGATTTACGATCATAAATTTTAAAAAGAGGTCTTAGAGCATTTGCCAAGATGATTTCGCTTCTTCTTCGATTAAGGTCGAAGCTTTCTTTGTCCCATATCCATCTTGCCGGTGAATGAATGTACAAAATCCTTTTTTTCCATTTACCTGGTATCTGGTGAGCAACTCCAGTTGTGCTGACTAGACGAATCTCGCTTGACTGTCTCTTAAGAAATAGATAGAGAAGGGGGAGGAATGGATAAAGCCACTCCAAGAGACGTTGAGATCGAATCCAGGGAATAACAACTTTCACCGAAAAATCCAAAGCTGATAAATTCCTTTTTGAAGTCGCAAGCACATTTAATTCTTCATTAAAGGCTGATGCCCACATTCCGGCTACTTGTTCTGCGCCTCCTTTTTGAAGTAAGGCATCATGATAAATGTGCATGCTCTTCTTCATGAATATTCCAAACAATAAATAAACGTGCGAATTACGCCGTCTGCCACTCTAATCTCGCTGATTAAGTCACTACTTATTGGACGTAAATTAAATGGCTCTTTAGTCAACACTAAACCACTGCCAAATTCGACACGAATATTTGGACCCGTTTGTTTATCTAAATTGGGAGTCCAATTAGTGTGTAGAGGATGGTGGTCGGTAAAAATTAGATATCTGAAGTTGCCTGTTATCTTTTGAAGAATTTTCCGAATATCATTATTCGAAAGATGCTGAAGTACTTGCCTCAGAATTACTACATCTCCGTCGGGCAACACTTGTGTTGTTGCATCCAATACCTTAAAACTAACATTACTGAGTTTATTTCGCAGGCAATTAGCTTCAATAACCGCAGGAACTACATCGCAGGCAATATAGTGCTCCGCGTAGATTGATAGCTGACCCCCAATATGAAAGTCGCCACATCCAATGTCCACAACGACTGGTTTGAATTTGAAATGAGAAAGAAATTCTGAAACTTTACGCAAGTAATCATCAATTACGCTCGGGTCGTGGCTACCATCCCCTGAGTAAAAATTGAAGTCACCTTGTTTTCTGCCCCATAGGTAGTTGAGATATATGCGTGTGAAAATTTCACTATTTGTTTGACCTGTGTAAGAGTCTAGCTTTCGTTTTCGTCGGCGACTTATGAAATATTTAGGGATCAAGGATTTCAATAATTTCTTCGTTGGACGGGGAAGTGCTTCAATGCTAAATCTTGGCAATCCCATCTCATAATTATATGAATTCAGATTTGAGATTGGCTAAATGGCGAATAGAAATTGCTTAATTCGAAGTTCAAGCGTCCAAATTTTTGTAAAAACCGATAACTGGGACTTAACTTCCATTGGTTGCAAGCCTAAACTTAAAGCCTAACTGACAGGAGAAGCATGACTACCGGCTTTAAGGCACGTGTGCTTGTGGCAGAGGATGAGGAGTTCACGCTCAATCTTGTGCGCGAATTACTCGAAGGTGCCAATTTCCAGGTAGAGGCTGTCAAAAGCGTGGCTGAGGCTATAGCGCTGGTCGCATCTTTTGATCCCCATGTAGTTATTACCGATTTAAATTTTGGGGTCGGGCCAAGCGGAGCTGACCTGCTCCAGCATGTCGAGAAAGAACATCCATGGGTGGGCAAAGTTGTGCTTACCTCTCATGCCTCCCCCTCGCTAGCCATTCCTAATGGAGTAGCGATACCAGCTGGGGTGACATATCTTGTCAAGTCAGAGTTAGGTTCGATTAATGAATTGGTGAGCGCAGTTGAAGAATCAATTTCGCACTCATCTACTTCTGGCGTCCGTCCAGAGATGGAAAATGACCGGATTGTCATAAGCGCGACTCAGGGTGAGATTTTGTTACTGCTTGCTGAGGGTTATACAAATGCGGCAATTGCACGTAAGCGAGGAACATCGCTACGGGCAACTGAAACTTTGGTGCAGAGAACTTTTGCCAGCTTGGGAATCAAGAGTGATGAAGATTTTAATCCCCGAGTACTCGCTGTGAGAATGTGGCAGCAAGGAAAAGTTGTTGTTAAGTGAATTCGTACCATCAACGATTTAAATATGCGGCCACGGGGCGTTGGGCTGTCTCGATTAGAACCTACCTCTTGATTTTTCCTTTTGGATATCTTGTATCGGTTGAACGAGAGTTAATTCTTAATCAGGTTTCACTATCGCGTGCGGCGGGTATTGCGCTGGCAGGAGAGTTAGCAAGCTTTCTGTATCTATTTCTGGCGCAAGAAATTCTTCTGGGGCGGCGCCGAACGGAATTGCAGCCCGTCTGGCGCTGTTTTTTTGTGTGGATAACAACGGGGCTGGTGCGGGGCTTGGGAGTGTGCATCTATGCCAGTTGGGCATTTGGGTATGGATTTGAAGCTATTCGCCGCATACCGGCGGCAACCTCGTATACGACGGTAGTGATGGCTCTGGCGGCTATTTATTTTGGTTCAATTGATCGAAAGCGCACCGAATTAGAGGCTATGAGCTCGCTGGATGAGTTGCTGGCCCACGATCAGGGAAAGTTAGCGGATATTGATTCACAGCGAAGTGCGGATGCTAATCGTGTGCTTGAGAGCATTTTACTGCCGCAGGTAAAGTCTTTGCAATTAGGTATCAAGAGTGCGCTTGAGAAGGAATCGGGCGGTCAGGGCGCTGACGATTTAAGCAAATTACATACACAAAGCTTGGAAATATCTCGAGCTCTGGAAGCTCAGCGTGAAGCGCTGCTGGGGCACAGAAAATTGAATCAACAAAGCGCAATGAGCAATAATCAAGTCTCATATTGGTCAGCGGTAATTCCAAAAATCATTTCAATTAGATTAACGACGGTCTTTTACAGCTTAGGGGTATTCAGTGGGCAGTTTCCGAGAAACGGCATCGAGGGTGTTTTCGCCGGGATGCTGGGCTTAATTCCTTTGCTCGTTGTCTTACTCCCCTTATCTCAGATCATTAAAAGAGTAAAGCAGGGTCGATTTGCGCTCTTTGTGGGTACATTTCTTTCCGCGTACTTAGTTTCTTATCTGTACAACGTCGCGCAACCATTGATTGGCTTCTCCTTAGAACTTCCCTACCAGCCTTGGTATTCGGCGCTTAAGACAATTTATGGAGTCTACTTTGCTTCGGTGATTGCATCGCTGATAGTTGAAGTGTCCGATAGGCATGAAAGTGCATCTCAACGAGGCTTGGCTACACGAGAGAGTGTGAACCAACTATTTCGCAGGTCGACGGCGCTGGAAAAAGCAATCTACGAAGGTCAATTTGGCGCTTTGCAGGGGAAGATTTCTGGTGTGACGATGGCGCTACATATCATTGGTTCTGAAACCATGGGAAGAATCGCTGCAGAAAGAAAGCTTGAACTACTTGGGAGCGCAAATGATTTGTTAGCCCAAAGCCTAGAGGAGATAGTGCGTCTGAAGGTGGGATCGTTATGACTCCTGCTGTATCACCTACCCAGGCTGGTGTAATTCTGAAGTTACTTCCCAAGAAGTTCTTAAGTATGACCGTCTATAAGTGGACTCTCCCCTTGTCACTACTTCTGGCTGTGACAAGTACAGCTCGAGATATTAAATCAATCAGCGGGGTCTTTATCTGGCTTTGTATCGGCGCCTTGGGCCATCTGGCGATGTTGCCTTTTGTTTTTTATGGTCGAAATAAGGATTTTGGTGAGCAAATCTTGTTGTTACTTCTTATGGGCTTTGTGCGTGGTGCTGTCATCGGCATCTTTGCCCCAATATTTGGCGTTCAAGACTCGCTAACGGTTCTGGTGCGAGCGGTGAATTCAATGCTGGCGGTGTTTTATTGGTTTCAAGCTGGGGCAATTATCGTCGAGTACGGCTCAGAATTTCGAAACAAGTTACGTCTGCTGCTGAGCGAGGTTCTAGAGAAGAATATTGCCAACTTCTCAACACAGGCGAAAGAATCAAATAACAAAGTGGTTGAGGTAATTGGTTTTTTGCAGGAGAAGATTGTCAAGACAGTTGGAAGCTCTCCAAGCAAAGAGGAGTTGCAAAGCGCTTCCGAGGAAATTGATCGGTTAATTACTGACCATATCAAGCCACTGAGCCAGTCACGCTGGAAAGATGGCGAACTAGTCTGGGTTCGAACCGGATTCTTTGCGGTGCTGCGCCGAACCTTGTCCCTGAATCCAATTCCAGTGGTCGCGGTTATTCTTTTAACTTGGCCTTTTACGATTGTGGCGCAGATAAGCAGAATCGGATGGGCGCATACTGTTTTGGTTCAATTGACGTGGACTACTTTGGCGTATCTGTTGACACGAATTGTTTATCGAAATTTCATTGCTGAGCAGGTTCTGCGTAAAAACGTTACTTTTTTGATTGTACTTCCCTGCGTTTACTTTGTGACTTTTCTAGTTCAGTACAACTTTCCTATTGGCTCCAATCAGAACTTTGCTGACATGTTCGGCGGCTATTTAATTAGCGCCTTATCGCAAATTGCCTTTTATCTGGTCGGTTGCCTACTGCTAGCGCTTCGAAATGATCAGGAATTTGTATTCCAGTTTATTGGAGATGCAATCAAGACAGGTGAACTTGAGCGGCTCTTAGAGAAGACTAAGAGCGGCAATCTCGATGCAAATTATGCTCAGTACCTACATGCAGAGGTGCAATCACAGTTATTGGCATGCAAATTGTTATTGCTAAAAGCAGCGGAATCCGATTTTTCACTTTTTCCACCAGAGATAACTAGACAGATAGTCGATCGCATGGAACGACTTAAGCAACCTTATGAGAAACCACCTGCAAGAATTCCAAGTCAGAGGCTCGCTGAACTGCAGCGATCCTGGGACGGATTGGCCCAGTTGAGCTATGACTGTTCAAGCGAATTTGATGAGTTACACAGCTACAGCGATGTCACATCACAATTGATTGAAGAAGCGGTGGTCAATTCCATTCGCCATGGGAAAGCTACAGAAATTCAGGTCAGTGGCTCTGGCACTGGAGACTTCATCACCGTGCAGGTTCGCGATAACGGCAGCTTTACCGGCGGTAAATCGCGTCGCGGGCTAGGCACAATCCTCTTTGAGACCTTTGCAGATAGTTGGCAGCTTGAGGGTGGCTCGAGTGGATCAACCCTGACTTTTACAGTTGATACCAATAGAACAGAGGCGCGCAGATGAAGAAAACCTTGTGGCAGAGAGCTAAGGAGCGAGCCAACAAGCAACAGGTAACAATCCTGGCGCTGATGTTGATACCTGACAGCTTTGCAATTGCCCTATCAGCAATTACTGCCTACAACTTCAGATTTCCGGATGCCGCGGTGATGACAGATGGCAAACCCGCGATTGCACAGTTTGAATATCGCGGAATCTTGACGATCTTGGTTGTGGCATGGATTGCACTATTGATAGCGACTGGTACATACAAATTTAGCCATGCGACTTTGGTGGTCTTTAACTTGCGAATGATTATTAAGAGGTCTTTTACTTACTTCTTTATCTTAGGTTTTCTCTCTTTTATTCTGAAGGCATCTTTTTCTCGTTCTGTATTCTTGGTGATGTTGGGTAGCGGGTTGGTTTATCTCTTTATTGTTCGCATTAGCATCTATGGATTTATCTTGCGTCCGCTCATCTTGAAGAAGCAGGTCTCTTCAAATCTGATGATTATCGGACGCGATAAGAAGGACTTAGAAGAACACAGCGATTGGTTAATAAAGAATCGCAAACTTGGTTTCACTATTGCATCTCGTCTGGTCTGCCCAGAAATAAATAGCGCCTGGATTGAAGAGTTCGATAAGTTGCTGCGTTACAAGAAGATTACTGAAGTGCTGCTGCTTCCGGGAATGGAATCTGATCCTAATTTCTCGAAATTTATCCATTACTGCGAGGACTTAGATATCCACGTGAACTGGATTCCATTGGATTCAGGAAATCTTGGTTACTGGCTGATTCCTTCACCACAGGAAGGAATTCCGTTCTTGACCTTTGCTAAATCGGAAATCTCGCTACCCTGGCGCATAGCTAAGCGCGCCTTCGACTTAGTGTTTTCAATAACCCTCATGGTGCTACTGAGCCCGTTATTTATCGCTATCGGGCTTGCCGTATTGCTCAGCAGTGGCTGGCCTATCTTTTATTCACAGAAACGAGTTGGACTCAATGGTCGCCCCTTTAAGTTCTATAAGTTCCGTTCAATGGTCAAAGACGCCGACAAAATTGTGCATGAAGTGGAAAATATTCATGCCAAAGACCATGTGCTCTTTAAGAACCGTCAAGATCCACGTGTAACGCCAGTAGGCCGTATTTTGCGTAAATACTCATTAGATGAGCTGCCGCAATTCCTCAACGTCATCAATAACTCGATGTCGGTGGTGGGGCCACGTCCTGCACTGCCAAGTGAGGTAAGTGTCTATAACTCAATCTACGAGCGCCGTTTAATTGCTAAGCCCGGTATTACAGGGCCGTGGCAAATTTCCGGGCGTTCAGATCTTGATCTGCGTACCAGCGTTGCTTTGGATTTGAACTACTTGATTAACTGGAGTTTCACCCGCGATTTGTGGATTATCGTCGCCACAATTGGCGCAGTCTTTAAAGGTAAGGGCGCTTACTAAGTAATTAAGACTTCTTAGAGTCTTGGCGCTTGAGCTCTTCTTTAAAGCGCTGGCCCTTAATGTGGCGGAAGTTTTCTTCAAGTGCTTGGCGCGATAGAACTTCAGCGCTCGGTGCGTATTGGCCTTCTTCGGATCCGCGCTTGCCGTATGGACGGTAATTGGCGCCGTAATAACGTGGATAGCCGTAACGGTAACCGTATTCGTATTCCAGAGATGATTCAGGAATCTTGTTGATGATTACGCCCAGGATGGCAGATCCAACGGCTTTAACGGCATCACGAGACCCAACAAAGTGCGGCTTCTTGGTAACGCCTGCATGGACTACTAGAACGCATCCATCAGCCTTTGCAGAGACGATTGCTGCATCAGTTACTGGAAGTAACGGTGGGCAGTCGATGATGACGTACTCAAATTGTTTACGGAGGATCTCGAGGAGCTCTTCAAACTTCTTTGAACTAAGTAGCTCCGCTGGATTTGGCGGAACCTTGCCTGACAGAAGCACTTTAAGTCCAGTTGACTCATATGAGTGAAGCACGGTTTTGACTGCCTGCGGGGTGAGCTTCTTTGGTCCTGAAATCAACTCACTTAGGCCTTCGGACATAGATGACATCTCG
>JACCDN011179170.1_pt1 | contig 12036 bp, 12 predicted proteins | sample 7441691 | NCBI WGS metagenome assembly JACCDN01 (sample SAMN15323439, study PRJNA562643) | freshwater metagenome | isolation source: river surface water | place: USA:Blue River Watershed | collected 2017-08-16 | reverse complement strand
GAAATGTGATTGGTGGAGGAGATTTCCTTCCTGATCGGATCTTACCTGATGCACTAAGAGCGATAGAAACCAAAAAATCATTGATTTTGAGAAACCCTCACTCGACACGTCCTTGGCAGCATGTATTTGACCCTTTATCCGGATACATAACGTTGGCTGAAAGACTCTCAAATTCTCAAACCTTGGAAGGTGCCTATAATTTTGCAAATTCAAACAACTCAGGTGTATCCGTAATTAATTTGCTAAATTACATTCCAAAAAAGTTTGATTTAAATATTCAGATTGCGGAAGAAATTTCCAAATTCTATGAGGCGAAATATCTAAACCTGAATTCTACTAAGGCAAAACAGGTGCTTGAGTGGCAACCAAGAATTGGCATTGAGAAAGCCGTTCAATTAACATTTGAATGGAATGATGCATTCTTAACAAAAAAAGACATGGCTGTTATATCTAAAACACAAGTTGAAAAGTATTTGGCAAATGAAATTTAAGCCATTAGAAATTCCAGGAACTTTCGAATTATATAGTTCAGTATTTGAGGATTCGCGAGGAACATTTGAAAAAATATATTCTGAAGATTTTTACACCGAATCTAATTTGTCATTCGAAATTAAACAAGTAAATGTCAGCAGAAACTTACAAAAGGCCACGATTCGTGGACTACACTTTCAATCTGCACCACTATTGGAGAAGAAAATTGTAACCTGCTTATCAGGAGTAATATTTGATGTGATGGTTGATTTAAGGCCACTATCAAAAACATTTGGGAAATGGCAGTCTGTAATTTTGAATTCTGCTTCAAATGGTGTGCTGGTACCGGTAGGTGTTGCTCATGGTTTCCAAACACTAAGCGATAATTGTGTAGTTCAATACTTGCACTCAGAGAATTACTTTCAATCACTCAGTGGAGGCATTAAATTCAATGACCCAGAAGTGGGCATAAATTGGCCGTTAGAGGTGTCCATGATTTCAAACAGGGATTTGTCACTACCTCAGTTGTCTGATTTGAGACTCAGACCATGAAGTGTCGATCATGTAGAGGAGAACTTTTTCATCAAGTTATTGATCTTGGATTTGCTCCGCCGTCAAACTCATATTTAACCAAAAAGCAGTTAAGTCAGCCTGAGAAACATTTTCCATTGCGCGTTTTGGTTTGTAAAGATTGTTGGCTAGTTCAAACTGAAGATTTCTTAGGTCGTGAAGAGGTTTTTGATTCCGAGTATCACTACCTCTCAAGTACTTCTTCGCATTGGGTTGAACATTCTCGCAATTTCGCAATTTCGATTATGGAGGAAATAGATTTAAATCGAAGTAGTTTTGTAGTCGAAGTTGCATCAAACGATGGTTATCTTTTACAGCATTTTAAAAAACTTGGAATACCGTGCCTTGGAGTTGAACCAACAGCTAGTACTGCCCACTTCGCAATTTCTAAGGGTATAGAGACAATCATTGAGTTTTTTGGACGCGATTTGGCTGCAGGAATTGTTTCGAAACGGAATAAAGCTGACCTAATCGTGGGTAATAATGTTTTCGCACATGTACCAGACTTGAATGATTTTGTCGAAGGCATTGAAATTTTGTTGTCGACGAATGGAGTTTGTACTCTTGAGTTTCCACACCTTCTAAGCCTGTTGCAGTTGGGGCAGTTTGATACTATTTATCACGAACACTTTAGTTATCTTTCCTTGCTTGCGGTGATACCACTACTGGAACGCCACGGTTTAAGAATTTTTAAGGTTAGAAAGCTTTCGACTCATGGCGGCAGTTTGCGAATCTATGTTTGCAGATTTGAATCCAGCATTACTACAGATATGTCGGTTGAAAGTGTATACAGTGAAGAAGTTTCATTTGGGTTAAATTCACCATCGATCTATACTCAACTAGGCTCAAAAGCTGAATCCATGAAAAACGATTTATTAAATTTTTTGCTGATTGAAAAGAAGTGTGGACGGAAAGTTGCGGGATATGGTGCTGCAGCGAAAGGAAATACTTTCTTAAACTATGCTGGCATTAAGTCAGATTTAATAACTTTCATAGTCGATGCGGCAGAATCAAAACAAAACAAGTTTATGCCCGGTAGTCATATTCCGATTTTGCATCCAAATGCTTTAAAGGAAATGGCTCCTGAATCAGTTTTAATACTACCTTGGAATATTGCTCCCGAGGTTGTTGAACTAAATCAAGATTTGATCAAAGCCGGTTCAAGTTTTTATGTAGCCGTCCCAAAGTTGCGCAAAATCTAAATGTTATTTATTTAGATTTGATCCCACTTTAGGGCAAGGAAACTTCACCTCCCACAACTCTAAATCGAAGAGAGCTTGAAGATTTCAGACTCTTGGTAAAGATTAAAGGATTTTCCTCTATCGTGTAAGGTAGCGTCATGCAGAGTAGGATTCATTACGTTAAGCCGTCTATCGGGGCAAGAGAATATGAACTCGTAAATCTTGCCGTACAGGAAGGTTGGGGCAGTAGTAGTAATTTCTTCATTGAGCAGTTTGAACGGAAATTTGCGGAGAAAATTGGAGTTTCTCATGCAGTGGCAACTTCTAGTTGCACTGGAGCGATTGAACTTGGACTTAAGGCTATTGGTATTGCCAGTGGCGATGAAGTTATTCTGGCGGATACAAATTGGGTCGCCACTTTGTCTCCAGTAATTCGTTTAGGCGCAGTGCCAGTTCTGGTGGACATTCTGTCAAGTTCGTGGTGCATAGATCCAAAGAGAGTTGAAGAGAGCATCACGCCCAAAACTAAGGCGATTATTGCTACGCATTTATATGGAAATTTATGTCAACTTGCCGAGTTAAAGCAAATCGCCAGTCAAAACAATGTCTTTCTCGTTGAGGATGCAGCGGAAGCTTTGGGTTCGCGCTATTTCGATAATCATGCAGGCACAGTTGGCGATTTTGGTGTTTTTTCTTTTCATGGCTCGAAGACTTTGACAACCGGTGAAGGCGGTATGCTGGTAACAAATAGTTCCGAATTGGCCAAACGTGTACGTGAGCTTAATAATCACGGAAGAATTTCGGGGTTGGAAAGAACTTTTATCGCAAATCAAATTGGTTACAAGTTTAAAATGACTAATTTGCAGGCGGCTTTGGGTTTAGCCCAATTGGAAAGATTTGATGAGCTTGTAGAAAGAAAAAGAAGTATCCTGGAGATCTACCGTAACAAAGTCGCAGCCTACTCTGAAATTTCAATTAACCCTGTTCAAGATGGCTGCGTTTCTGGATCATGGATGCCCAACGTAACTTTCAGCGTTGAATCTGGTGTCACTCGCGAAAAACTTTTGGAATTGTTTGAATCTGCCAATATCGATGCTAGGGTTTTTTTCTGGCCGTTGAGCTCCTTAAGTTTTTTAAGTGGCTATGAACACGACACTCCGAATGCTTATTCTGTTGCCGAACGGTCGATTAATCTACCTTCATACCATGATATGACAATGAATGAGATTAATCGGGTGGTAGAAACCTTGATTGCCTCCATAGAAAGAAGTCATAGTTCTTAATTCATTAAGACATTTTTCCAAGTCAAGTTATCTAATAAAATAAAATGAGAAACTTTCGCTTGATGATGATGAATAACATGAAAACAAGGATACTCTTAATTAAATCAACTTAAGGAAGAATTATGGAAAGTTACGATAAATTCAAATCTGAAGGACAGTTAGAGATTCATTCAATGTCTAATGACCCGAACCTGCGAGAAAAAAGCAACTCTTGGCTCCGTGAGGTTTCACGATTCAAATATACCTATCATTTTGAATGGATGGGCAGGCCCATAATTCAACTTCCCCAGGACATTGTTGCGCTTCAGGAAATTATTTGGGATTCAAAACCCGATGTCATTATTGAAACCGGAATTGCACATGGGGGGTCTTTAATTCTAAACGCATCCCTTTTGGCACTTTTAGACCTGATTGACCTAGAAAGTGGAAAGCAAATGGATAAACCAAGAAAAGTGATCGGGGTCGATATTGATATTAGGTCTCATAATAGAAAAGCAATTAATGAACATCCTATGTCTTCCCGGATTGAGTTGATTGAGGGATCCAGTACCGAGACTGAAGTTGTTGATTTGATAAAGGAGAAAATTAATCCGAATGACCGTGTGATGGTTATCTTAGACAGTGACCATACGGAGGCTCACGTTCTAGAGGAACTTATTTTATATTCAGACTTAGTAAGCAAAGACTGCTTTTTGGTGGTTTTTGACACCGTCGTTGAGTTTCTAGATCCTAATTCATTTAGCGATCGCGATTGGGGAATAGGAAATAATCCATGGACTGCTACGCAAAAATTTTTAGAAAGTGATTTGCGTTTTAAGAACGTGAAAGACTTTGAAGATAAACTTCAAATTACTGTCGCTCCAGGTGGATTTCTGAAAAGAGTAGTCTAATTTCAAGTCGAAAAGACCATCACAATTATAATCGCTTTACTTTCTCGCTACAGAAAGTTTGAAGAATTTATTTTTCTGTCCAGTATCATGTGGACTATATACCCAGCTATTGTTTTTGAAGAGTTACCTTCAAAATTTTCGGTCAATATCGCCTTCTCTGTCCGATAGCAGGGCTTAACATCTAAGATTTCGAAGCCTAAATTTAAGTGGATTCGCTTCGCTAAAACGTTGCTTCCTAATACTTTTAGGATAACTGAATCCGCTTTAGTTTGCGTAAAAATACTTTTAATCAGGGCTTTTTCAGCTTTCTCAATAAAATCATTTGGTAAAGGATCTTCACCTCTCACTAGATTATCAAGCTCTGCTACCTTACTAGAAATTATCCTGTATCCAACGTGTCCTGCAATTACACCTTTATTGTCACGTATCAGGTACATTTGGTGGTTCTTGTCCGCCAATACTCTCATCAAATAATTATGAGTTGATTCTATCGTTGAAGGATTTTGATCAAGGAAGTACTTCAAATTGGCATTTCGCCACTTAGATAGTTTTTCCAGAACCGCTTTATCGGAGGTGAGTTCGCGAGAGAATGGAATTAGGGTCCCGTAACAATTGTCGGAGTATGAGAACTTGATCAAGTTAAAATTGTCACTTCTAGGCACTGTTGCCAGCATCGACCGTAATTGTTGTTCCAGTAATTCTGTCCCCAGACTCGCTGAGTAAATAGAGTGCCATTCTCGCAACATCTTCGAAACTTACAATTTGTCCCAAAGGAGAGCGAGCGTTTATTTTTTGTAGTTTGTCGGTGCCCAGTATCGATGTCATGTCTGACTCCATAAATCCAGGAAGGATTGAATTAACCGTTATGTTAGCAGGGCCAAGATCACGTGCTAAAGATTTTGTAAAGGCATCTAATCCTCCTTTTGTTGATGCGTAAACACTCAAGCCTCGATAACCGGTATTTGAGACAATCGAACCTATATTAATAATCCTTCCATTCTTATTAAGTAGCATTGGTCTCGATAAATACTTCGCTAAAATAATCGGAGCCAGCAGGTTAACATTCAACATATTCTTTATGTCTTCATTGTGTTGCGTTGGAAGTATCCCATCTAAGCCGATAGCGGCATTATTGACTAAACCAAATATGTCTTTTTCGACCGTGATTATTGTTGAGGCAGTTGCAGAAATGTTGTTTAAATCGACTAAATCGCATGGATAAAACCTGAAACTTTTGCGTTCTAGAATAGTCAATTCTGGTTCTTTTCTTGAAATACCAATCACATGGTAGCCATGTTCAATAAGCATTCGAGTTATTCTTTTACCTAACCCTCTACTGCAGCCCGTCACTACCACTTTTTTCCGCATTAGGTAATTGTACGCTTCCCGCTTGAATTAAGTGCTAATTTGGGTACTGCTCTAATCATGGCAGGAATTTCTACCGGAAATAGTTTCTCTCTCAATAGCATTTTGAGAGCTCGTTCGTCGAATTTTTCTAAATCTTCGCACACTACATCAGCAACAAGCGCATTTCCCAAGATCTTGTTTGCAATTGGTGATACAACGACATCGATTATATTTCCCAGCTTTAGCATTTCAGCTTCAACTTTATTTATGTCGACTTTCTCGCCCCCGATATTTACAATTTTGTCAGATCTTCCAATAAATTTAACTCGATTATCCGAAATTTCCACCATGTCTCCAGAATTGCGCCATTGGCCACCGAAATTTAGTAGCAGGTCCCCGTCCGCAGAAATTTTAAGTGGGTAGTTGCTCTCATTGTTTATTAAATAATCTTTAGGAAAACCGGCCCTTCCGTCACGAACTGTTAAAATTACTCCATACTCTGTAGAGGCGTAAATTTGGATGATCCTCGCTTGTGGATAAAGTATGCGTAGTGTTTCAAGAATTTCAGTGTCTGCCGCTTCCCCACCTAGTGTGATTTGTTTTAATTTAAGGTTGCAAAATTCTAAATTTTGAATTAGATACTTCCACATTGATGGAGTTGCTGACACAGCATTTACATCAGATCGGATTAAATATTGAATTTTAGTTTGTAGATCAGAGTTAGTGGGCGGACAAAATAGTGACTCTTCTCTTACATAGGCACTAAGGAGAACTTGGATTCCCGACATTTTTTCGGGACTATATAGCAAACCCCACCTTAGTTTTTTATACATGTCACTATCTGATTTTTTTAACTTTAACTTAGACAACAAACCGCTGGTTTCACGTAAAACTAGTTTAGGTGATCCGGTGGTGCCCGAAGTAAATATTCCGAGTTGCGCACAATTCTTAACTTCGATACTAAAAGCCTGATTTTTTACTAGATCTGCATCTCCACCCAGTATCACTATTTTTCTTGATTTCTCATATTTTAGTATTGTAGAAAGAATTTCTAGTGGGGACGCCTGTTCGAGATGTATTAGATTTTCCGTAATTTTATTCTCTGAGGCTACTTTTAGGCCTAATAACTTGCTATGAGTTAATTGGTGTTTTTCGTCGCAAAATTCAGCTTCATACATTTTTTCTATGTTTTTCATACTTTTCATAAATTGCAATGAATTCACCCAGATTCTTCGGATAAAAAGGATTTGGCTCCAAGGTAAATGGGTCGTAGCCAAGGAGAATTTCCAGCCGGGTAACTAGAACGGCAAAGCCAAGGCTATCTAGACCTGATTCGAATAGCACAACATCATGAGTCAATTGTTCAATATCTATATTTACAGAGTTATCCTGAAGACATGTATGAAGTTCGGCAACAATTAAGTGGCTTATCGTCTGCATTTTTTCCGTTTCTATACTATAAAACTCAATCGGTTAATCAATGAATATCTATTTTAATCCAGGACTACTGAACCGCTTGGCGTGCTCAAGTGGACGGAAACTATTCCTGTTTCGCCGTCTTGACTTGAAGGATCGATCCAATCAATCGAAACATTCTTGAGAGCCCCGAGAATTTCCTTTTTAAACCAAGAATCAGAGAGTTGATCTTTGTCTGAAATAACAATTTTTTCAATCTTGGAAACAGTTGTTCCATCCTTTGACGGATGATCTTCAGTTAGCCACTGGATAAAGAAGGGTAATTCTCTTGAATCCGTAATTTCTTTTACGCCGATTTGTTTCCACTTCAGATCTGTTCCATCAGGGCGAGTGCGGTGGCCGTCAACCGCTTTACGACCAAACTTTTCTTCAATTGGTGAAATGTCTTCGGTGCTAAACACCCAAGTGAGCCAACCGCCGCCTTCTTGCGCCTTCTTTGACACTGCTTTTCCCCAAGGAGTTTGTTCTGTTGCCGGATGATCAAGTGGACAAACTACTTCTATGTATTTGCCATCTAGTAGTGGTGCTGTGAAGTTACGGGTTCCAAAACGAGGGTGGATACCACCATCAACAAATGTTGTTCCTAGCCGTGAACCTAGTCGTTGCACGGTATCGGCTAATTGATCATGGGAGGTTACATATGAGACATGGTCTAAGCGCATGGAGATATTTTGCACCATAAAGAGGGGTAGTCTTTACCAAAAAACAGACTTTCTGGAAAAAATTGAGCCGGAGTAACCGCGTTCTAAAGCAAAAATACTCTCCATTTCCTCACGACAAAAACAACGTCTAAAGGGTTGGGTTATGATCAGCTTTCGGGTGTATTAATCCGATGAATCGATGATTAATTAAGTGACGCCGCATGTAGACCATTTAATCTATGCGTGAGAAAACTTTTCAAATAAAAAATTTGAGTTGATACATAAAAATATAGAGAAACATCGCCTATAAGTTGAATCGTGAGTCCAGGGATTCCGGATAATCCGAACGAGAACGCACTTAGTACGAGAGCGCAAAATCCACTAATGGAGATAATGTTTTTCAATCTACTTGGTGCAAATATGACGGGTGTCAGTGCAACCAATACTGCAAGATAAATTAGCCTGTAATCATAATTCATACCAGCAAAGAAACAGCTCAAAAAGATACCTAGCATCGTTAAATAAAGTTTCTGACTGAATTCGCTTGGTGAGGTTGCATTAAATATCAATTTTGAAAAATATTTGCATTTATGTAGATAGGTATATGCAATAACTAGAAAAACAAGCCCGAACGTACTTATAGCCATTCGCGGTAAGCGCAAATCCGTAGACATTATTTCTTGCAGAAAAAGATTTGCGTATAGGCCGAGTGAGTCTAAGCCGAAAGAGATATACCAAGTGGACGGAAAGGCTTTAATCTGATTTATTAAGGTTAGTAAATAGAATGTAACAAAAATTGAAATGAGACCAAACATAATTTTTGAAAACTTTCGCTTAACCAAAAAGATAGAAACTACAAAAATTGGTAGAGTGTAAAACTTCATTAGAGTCGTTATCAGAAGAAGAACTAAACCAACCTCCTGATATCTGGTCGCTAAAAAAATACTTGCAATAAAAGCTAAAACAAAAATCGCCTCATCATAGTTGCCACGCTCAAGAAGCAGCCAGATACCCGGCGTCAGGAAAGCGAACAGTCCAATGGTTTTATCAAATTTTTTGAGATTTTTCATTAGGAAAAGAATGGAACAAAGAACAATGACTGTAATCCATAAAAAACTAGTCCCGAGGATATAACCACCCAGATCAGGGAACCTTAATATATTCAAAATCCTAAGCAACTCAACAGAATAAACATAGCTGCCGCATTCCGTCGGGATCACGTCTGTTCTATAAACTTCATTTCCAATTCGCTCAAAACAAGTAGCAGACTTAAGCACTGCATCTTGATCCATATACCTGATAGGGCCGAGGATTCCCGAAATTCTTAGCCCAGGCCACGAGTACTTTATTTGTAGCAGGTAGAAGGAAACGAGTAGAAGTGACGAAAATACTGCGCTTTGATTTTTGTTGTAAATGGATCTTGTAGCTGGATTCAAAATGCATTTCCTTTAGCTGTAATTCCTGTACTGTTAGGTAAATCATTGGTTGGATTCCATGACAAGTCAACGTTAATTCCAGTTGCTAATAATTTTCGATTGTCTCCAACTAAGTATGGAGTCAATGAATTCCCAGGTGTTAATTGGCCGTATTGCTCTTGAATTTTCATGACTTCGAACATTGACCGAACAGCATCACTAACTTTTATGCCAACTCCTGTACTCAAATTATATATTCCTGAAATGTCACCAAACTTGGCTATATTTGAGATCGCTCCAGCAATGCTAGTCGGTGTCATGAAGTCACGTACATCATCACTAAATGAGATTGTTTCTTTCGAACCAGCCATCACTCGTCTTACTAAGCCCCCTAGAGTGAAGTCATCTACCTCCCAGCCCAAAACACTAAATACTCGCAGAATAACCAGCTGATAATTATCTTTTCCAAAATAGTCAATCAATTTTTGTTCCACAAGTACTTTTTGATTTGCGTAATGAGATTGGGGATTATATGGAGATTCTTCATTCACGTTCGAGGTACTTGGGCCATAGATGTGTGATGATGAAATATGAATGAACTTGCCATTAAAGTCCTCTATTACCTCGCGAGCAAGGAGAAATGTCTCCTCCACATTTATTTTCTGTGAGTGCGCTAAATCTTCTTTGACTTTTGATTCACCAACTATTCCAGCAAGATGCACTAACGCCACTGGCTCTTTTTGCTTCTTAATATGGTCGCGTAATTTTGTAGTTCCAAGAATGACCTGCGCAGGCTCGAAGGATTTATCCATTTTTCGGCCAATTGTTCCTGATAAGCCGGTAGCCAACAATCTCATCTTTCCATTTTTTTCTTCATTCTGTAGAGTTCAAAAACTCCAATTAAGGAATTTACCACTTCAGACAATCCGACCGAGCTTTTTCCGTGAACCCGATTTACGAAAGTAATCGGTAACTCATTTGGAATTACTCCTCTGTGTGCAAGAATCATTGCTTGTTCAGATAAAAAAATAAATCCAGTATTAACCTGCACATGTTCAGCAATAATTTTGTTTGCTTTCTTGGAGTATCTCCGCAGTCCATTAGTGACATCTGTGCAATTTATTCCTAATAATTTAGGAATTAAGTCATTAAGAATACGTGATGCAACTCGTCTGGAAAGCGGCCATCCTTTGATGCTACTTTCTTTCAAGTATCGACTTCCGATGAGAAAGTCTGAGGGGGTCGCAACGATTAACTTCGCAATGTCTTCTGGACGGTGAGACCCATCTGCATCACATTCCGCGTAGAAATTGGAATTGGGATATGTTTCTGTTGCTAGTTTAAATCCACGGAGAACGGCAGAACCCCTACCAGATTTGCTATTTTCAAAAGAAATCTGCCAATTACGGGAATTTCCTAGAGCGCTACTAACAATTTTTTCAATTTGATGTTCGGTTTCCACTCCAGTGTCATCCGAAACAATAATTGCAACATTCCGAGGTAGCAGTAAATCTAGTTCGGTTAAAAGCTGACTAAGGTTTTCAAATTCTCTGTACGCGGCGACAACTAAACAGGTTTCAACTTGATTTGAATCCGGAGAATTTCTTACAACTCGCTGCATATGATCATTGCTGCACTTCTACTAATGACTTGCAAAGGTGGGCAATCTGCTCTTCTGATAGATCATGATGGGCTCCGACCAAAAAGCAGCTTTCTGAAATTTCGGTTGCGGTAGGGAAATTAGAAGCCGGTGGGTGGCTACCATCTATTCGGTTCATGGCCGGCTGAGCCAGGAAGTTGCCTGTTAGAACAGGGCGAGTCTCAACTCCTTTAGCTTCTAAGCTTTTAAGTATTTTCTGTTTTCGGTTCTTGACGTCTTCTCCTGAGACTCTGATTGGAATCAACATCCAAGAATTTTCTGAATCCTCGTAACTAATTTCTGCAGAGTTAACTCCAACGACGCTTAAATCTGTACCAGAAAGCGCTCTAATCACCCGCAGCGCAATACCTTTACGTTTTTCGACAAAGGTGTCTATGTCCCGTATCTGATTGATTCCAATTGCTGCTTGAATTTCCATTGGTCTTACATTGTAACCAGTGGTCACAAATAGAAACTTTGCATCAGTACCGGAGATGTCTTGAGTCCATTTGCTTACGTCCGACCTATCGCGAGACCAACCATGCGAGCGAATTGATCTTAGGTCGTCTGCAAATGCATGGTTATCGGTTGCCACACCTCCGCCCTCCATGGTTGTGATGTGGTGTGAAAAATAAAAACTAAATGAGCTTGCTAACCCCGTTGTGCCAGCGTGGACTCCGTTTTGAAAACTTCCTAATGACTCACAAACATCGCTGATATAGGTCAAGTTATTCTCTTTGGCAAAACGATCAAAATTATTTGAATCTAAGGCTCTGCCTAATGGGTGAATTGGAAATATAGCTCGAACACTGCAATCGGCACTTTTTATGGCTTGAGCAGCTACTTCCAAATCCAAGGCTAAGGTTTCACTGTCCACGTCTACAAAAATTGGTTTGAGACCAAGCTGAACTACTGGCCAAATAGTTGTGGGCCAGGCAATCGCTGGAACAAGAACTCCATCACCTGCACGTAACAAAGGTTTACCTTGGCTGGGCCTTAGCATCGCCTCGAAGATGGCCAAGTTCGCTGAGGAACCTGAGTTCATCATCACAAAATGGTTTACTCCCAAATAGGAGGCCATCATGGTTTCAAATTCAATTACTTTTCTACCCATTGTCAGATT
>JACCDN011022348.1_pt1 | contig 12039 bp, 10 predicted proteins | sample 7441691 | NCBI WGS metagenome assembly JACCDN01 (sample SAMN15323439, study PRJNA562643) | freshwater metagenome | isolation source: river surface water | place: USA:Blue River Watershed | collected 2017-08-16 | reverse complement strand
TCAGGTCGTTGCGGTCAATCCTGAAGATCTGACGGTGACCGTGCAGGCCGGTGTGACGCGCAAGCAGTTAAATGTCGAGATCAAGGACACTGGATTGTTTTTTCCGATCGATCCGGGTGCGGATGCATCGATCGGTGGCATGGCTGCCACTCGCGCATCGGGTACGAATGCCGTGCGTTACGGCACGATGCGGGAAAATGTTTTGTCGCTAACGGTTGTGACAGCCGAAGGCAAGATCATCAAGACTGGCACGCGTGCCAAAAAGTCATCAGCCGGTTACGACCTGACACGTTTGTTTGTGGGCAGCGAAGGCACGCTGGGCATCATTACAGAAGTCACCCTGAAAATTTACCCCCAGCCTGAAGCCATCTCGGCGGCGGTCTGTTCATTTAACGATATCGCCAGCGCCGTCAATACCGTTATTCAGACCATACAAATGGGTGTACCGGTGGCCCGGGTTGAATTTGTTGATGAAAACGGTGTGCGTGCTTTCAACAAGCATGACAAGCTAACCCTGCCCGAAAAGCCTTTGCTGCTATTTGAATTCCACGGTAGCGAGCACGGCGTGAAAGAGCAGGCTGAGTTGGTGCAGCAAATCGCTGACGAACATCAAGCCATTGGCTTTGAATGGGCGACACGCCCTGAAGATCGTTCTCGTCTTTGGCAGGCGCGTCACAATGCGTATTTCGCGCTGCTGCAATTGCGCCCCGGCTGTCGTGCGATATCGACGGATTGCTGTGTACCGATTTCACGTCTGGCGGAGTGTTTGCTGGAGACCAAAGCCGATTGCGAACGAGAGAGCATCATTCACGGTATCGTCGGTCATGTTGGTGATGGAAATTTTCATGTGCAGATGCTAGTTGATCCGAATGATCCTGCAGATATCGCCCGCGCAGAAGGCGTGAATGAACGCATGGTGCACCGTGCGATTGCGATGGACGGTACCTGTACCGGTGAGCATGGCATTGGCTTGCACAAGATTGATTTTCTGATTCACGAAACCGGTGAAGATGCGGTCGACATGATGCGATCGATCAAGCACGCACTGGACCCGAATAATATTTTTAATCCAGGAAAGATCTTCCGCTGGTAATTTTTCTGGTGGTTTTCCTGAAGCATAGATTACCTACTCATGGCAACACGCATTCCACCGGTCCACGCGCTGTCGGCGTTTGAGGCAGCAGCGCGGCACGGTTCCTTCGCCCTTGCGGCAGAAGAGCTTTGTATCACCCCCTCGGCGCTGTCGCATCGCATTCGCTTGCTGGAAGAGTTTGTTGGTGAGCGACTATTCCTGCGTGATGGCCGCAATGTCGGTCTCTCTGAATTCGGACGTCGTTATCTTGATGTGGTGCGTCAGGCATTGCGCACGCTGACTGATTTTCCAATGCCGCGCCGCGCTGCCTCAGTGCAGCCGCGTATCAAAATCACGGTACCGCCAACTTTTGCGCGCTATTTGCTCGTACCCAAGTTGGCGTCGTTTACCGAAGTGCATCCCGATATCGCGGTCGAAATTTATCTATCGGTACCGCTGTATGACCTCGCATTGGGCGAAAGCGATGTCGAGGTTCGTTTCGGGCCAGGCAAGTATCCGAATCTGCAATGCGAAAAATTATTTTCTGAGCCGACCTTTGCAGTGGCCAGCCCAGACTATCTGCAAAAGGTAGGTGAGATCAGCCAGCCGGAAGATTTGCAAAATGCGACATTGATCCGTTCTGCTCTCGAGCCTTGGCAGCCTTGGTTTGAGGCTGCCGGTCTTGATTGGTCCGAGCCCAGTACCGGTTTGCGCGTCGACGACCTCGGTCTGCTGCTGGAAGCCGTTCGTCGCGGACATGGCATTGGTTTGACCCGCGAACACTTCGCGCGTGAATTGCTCGACAGTGGCGAAATCGTTCGTCTGTTCGACATGCAAACCGCAACCCCGCCACACGCTTACTACGTGGTGTATGAAAAGCAGGCCGCCGAGCGTCCCGAGGTCACAGCTTTTCTCCAATGGACCCAGGCGACTTTCCGCAGCGCCTGATTACTCCCGCACTGTTTTTTTTTGTGGCGCAGAATGCGCGCCATTTAACAAAATGTGGCGCGCCGCTACCTTTTTCACAGGGCGCGCACTTGTCGTCATGACCGTGCGTTTGCAGGTGCTAGCCTGCAAGCTAAAAACTTTCATCAGTCACCCCAAAGCTTTTCAGCGGAAATCTGGTCAAATCGGGACTTTCGCAGTAAGCCTTTCGTTACACTAGCGTCCTTTAGGCTGCGGGCTGTGTTGCCACGCGCTTTACCAGGATTTCCCATGAATGCTCCCACTGAAGCGGCTTTTTCTCTTTCTCGTCAGCGCGAGGTCGTAGCCGCATTGCGCGAGCACTTACCCGCACATTCGGTACTGTTCAACGAAGAAGATACGCGTCCCTATGAGTGCGATGGCTTGTCGGCGTATCGCCAGCTGCCGATGATCGTTACGCTGCCCGAGAACGAGGCGCAGGTAGTCGCTGTGCTGAAGGTCTGTCACCGTCTGAATGTGCAGATCGTGCCGCGTGGCGCTGGCACGGGTTTATCGGGTGGCGCGACGCCGATTGCTGATGGGGTGGTGTTATCCACTGCACGCCTGAATCGCATTGTCAAACTTGATCCTCACTCGCGTACGGCTGTGGTGCAGCCCGGCGTGCGTAATTTGGCCATTACCGAAGCAGCGACACCGCATGGCCTTTACTACGCTCCCGACCCATCCTCACAAATTGCCTGCTCGATCGGCGGCAATGTTGCAGAAAATTCAGGTGGCGTGCATTGCCTGAAATACGGCCTCACGGTCCATAACGTGCTGCGTATCCGCATGGTCACCATCGAAGGTGATGTTGTTGAGCTCGGTAATGCCGGTCTTGACGCGCCGGGTCTTGATTTGCTGGCGGCGTTCATAGGTTCCGAAGGCATGCTGGGTGTAGCCACTGAAGTTACCGTCAAGCTGGTGCCCAAACCCCAGCTGGCCCGGGTGATCATGGCGTCCTTCGATGATGTGGTCAAAGGCGGCAATGCGGTTGCTAACGTGATTGCTGCAGGCATTATTCCTGCTGGTTTGGAGATGATGGACAAGACCAGCTCGCGCATGGTTGAGCCCTTTGTCAAAGCCGGTTACGACACCGATGCCGAGGCGATTTTGCTGTGCGAATCGGATGGCACGCCTGAAGAGGTTGAGGAAGAAATCGCGCACATGACTGAGGTGCTGAAAGCTTCAGGTGCCACTGCAATTGCCGTATCGCGTGATGAGGCTGAGCGCCTTAAATTCTGGTCGGGTCGTAAAAATGCGTTTCCGGCAGCAGGTCGTATCTCGCCAGACTATTACTGCATGGATGGCACGATACCGCGCAAGCATCTGGCGAAGGTCTTGTTGGGCATCGCCGAGATGGAAAAAAAATATCAGCTGCGATGTGCGAATGTTTTTCATGCCGGCGATGGTAATTTGCATCCGCTGATTCTCTTTGATGCCAATACCCCCGGTGAATTTGATCGTGCCGAAAAATTCGGTGCCGAAATTCTGGAACTGTGCGTGGAGGTCGGCGGCACCATCACCGGCGAGCACGGTGTTGGCATTGAAAAAATCAATTCTATGTGCGTGCAGTTTTCAGCTGCGGAGCGGGAAGCTTTCTTTGGTGTCAAGCGTGCGTTCGACACTGCCTTTCTTCTCAATCCCGACAAGGCGATACCCACGCTGCATCGCTGTGCCGAATACGGGAAGATGCATGTGCGCCACGGCCAGCTGAAGTTCGTTGATCTGCCACGATTCTGATGCGGACCCGATAAAAAATGGAACAAGTATTAGCAGGCTTTAGAGACCGCATTGTTGCGGCAACGAATTCCGGATCACCGTTGCGACTGCGCGGCAATGGCACCAAAGACTGGTACGGCCAGCAGTTGCATGGCGAGGTGCTCGACACCACGGCTTATACCGGCATCGTTGATTACGACCCGACGGAGCTGGTGATTACTGCACGTTGTGGCACTAATCTGCGCGAAATAGGTAAGGCACTTTCTGCACACAATCAGATGCTGGCCTTTGAGCCGCCGCGATTTGATGGCATGGCCACTATTGGTGGTATCGTCGCTGCCGGCTTGTCCGGCCCGCGTCGCATGGCGGTGGGTGCTGCGCGGGATTTTGTGCTGGGCGCGGTGATGATGGATGGGCGTGGCGAGGTCTTGCACTTTGGCGGTCAGGTCATGAAAAACGTGGCCGGCTACGATGTGTCGCGCTTGCTGACTGGTTCACTCGGCACCCTAGGGCTGATTCTTGAAGTCTCCGTCAAGGTTTTGCCTAAACCAGTGGCGCAGCAGTCCTTGCGTTTTGCAATGACGGAAGCCGAAGCCTTACATCAAATCAATGTATGGGGTGGTCAGCCTTTGCCGATCTCTGCCTCGTGCTGGCATCAAGGTCAGTTGAGCGTTCGTTTGTCTGGCGCACGAGCGGCTGTCGATGCGGCCGTCATCAAAATGGGTGGTGAGGTACTGGCTGATGCAGATAATTTCTGGGATCAGCTGCGCGAGCATCAGAGTACTTTTTTTGCTGACACGGCAGAAGGATTGTGGCGTTTGTCTGTACCCAGTGTCGCTGCACCCTTGCAACTCCCCGGCGAGCAAGTCATCGAATGGGGTGGCGCGCAGCGCTGGTTAAAAACCACCGCAGATGCAACAACCATTCGCGCAGCCGCTGAAGCAGCAGGTGGGCATGCGACGCTCTTCCGTGGTGGTGACAAATCCGTCGGTGTGTTTCACCCACTCAAGGCGCCTGTCGCTGGTATTCATCGCCGTCTGAAAGCCAGCTTCGATCCGGCGGGTATTTTTAACCCGCACCGTATGTACCCTGATTTCTGATTACTGTTCATTCAATGCAAACCAATCTCGCAGATTTCATCAAGGATACCGCCGAAGGTCAGGAGGCTGATGCCATTCTGCGCAGCTGTGTGCACTGCGGTTTTTGTACCGCCACTTGTCCCACTTATCAATTGTTGGGTGACGAGTTGGATGGGCCGCGCGGCCGCATCTATTTGATCAAGCAAGTCCTTGAAGGCAAAGCGGCCACTGAAAAAACGCAGATGCATCTGGACCGTTGCCTGACCTGCCGTAATTGTGAGAGCACTTGTCCTTCAGGCGTCCAATACGGCCGCTTGGTTGATATTGGTCGTGGCATCGTTGAAAAACAGGTCGAGCGTCCGTTGGCGCAGCAGTTGGTGCGCACAGCCCTGAAAGAAATCCTGCCGCGCAAGAGCGTGTTCAACCCGGCGATGAAGATGGGTCAGCTGGTTCGTCCCTTGTTGCCTGGCGTGCTTAAAAACAAAGTACCGCAAGCGCGATCCGCAGGTGTCTGGCCATCGCGCAGTCATGCCCGAAAAATGCTGTTGCTCGACGGCTGCGTGCAGCCGGCGATGTCACCGAATATCAATGCAGCGACAGCGCGCGTGCTCGATGCGCTCGAGGTGCAGCTCATCGTCGCACCAAAGGCAGGATGCTGTGGCGCGATTCGTCATCACCTGAATGATCAAGACGGCGCACTCGATGATATGCGGCGCAATATTGACGCCTGGTGGCCTTATATAGTGGCCGGCGCGGAAGCTATTGTGATGACTGCCTCAGGTTGTGGTGTGACGGTTAAAGAGTATGGCCATTTGCTCGCGCACGATCCAGCGTATGCAGCGCGTGCAGCACGTATTTCTGAACTAACGAAAGACTTATCGGAAATCATGCCAGCGTTCGAGCAGCAGCTCGTCGCCAAAGTCAAAGTAAAAAAACGCGTTGCCTATCATCCGCCATGCACGCTACAGCATGGTCAGCAGATTAGGGGCAAGGTCGAGGGCGTGCTGCGCGCTGTTGGCGTTGATGTGACGCTATGTGCTGACAGCCATTTGTGCTGTGGCTCGGCGGGTACTTACTCGGTATTGCAGCCTGAGTTGTCGTATCAGCTGCGAGATAACAAACTAAAAAATCTTGAGGCGACTCAGGCTGATGAGATTGTGTCAGCCAATATCGGCTGCCTGACCCATTTGCAGTCAGGTACCGATACGCCTGTGCGCCATTGGATTGAGTTGATCGATCAGAACCTTTGAAACCACGGAGCCGGCACCTGGATGCCGATTCCGTGATTTTTAGAACAAGGTGAGAATTGCGTGCTTAATCTGGACGCCGTGCAATCGAACATTGATTACTTATGCGCTTTTCTAATTTACATTGCGCGTTCGTCACGGGATAGCGGATTTCCATCCCAATCTTCTAAGTCGTCCGTGCTCTCTGTCATTTCGATAATTATGCTGTTGTCATCGTCGGCAAAATTTTCGGTATCAGATTTTTCTGCGGATTGGATAGTTCCATCCATCGCGTTTTGAGCAATTGTAGGGATGCGAGTAACGGTATCTGGTTTTTTCTCATCAGATTTATTAATCTCGTACACCATATGTAATAGCGTCAGAATATAGCCCGAATACAAACCCCGAAATGCCCAGCCAGGCGGCGCGATTAAGTCAATGGCGGGTATCATATGACCTAAAAAACGGAGTCCCGGATTGGTGCTGTGTCGTAATTCGGCAGCGACTTGAGCCATGCCGGCAACAAACATTAACGATATATATCGACCGAGTATCTCTGATGTCATATTAAGACGCGATGGACCATCTTTGAGAGATTCCATCAATTCGTGTCTCAATGTGCCCAAAAATTTCGACTTGCGTTCTGCGACGACTGCGGCTTTGCTTGTTTGGTGTAACAGACGTGCCAATACATGTTGAGCATTGGGGTCGTTTTTGTATTGTTCAGAGTTGATGGCGTTGCGCAGATCGAATTCCAATGATTTCAGCTTTGCCGCCTCCTTGCCTGATATCTCTCGAGTCGGAAGTATCTTTTCTTCGGCTTTGGGGTCCAGGCACCTGAGATACTGCTGTATAAACACATTTTCAATAGAAGCCATAGTACCTGCTACTGTATGGGCTGCCACATCATAGCCGCGTGTAATTAGACTGGCAGGAGCGAAAACGGTAGGTGTAACGGTAGGGCCAATACTTTTTAAAATATAGTTCAATGAAAAGGCAAAGAAACCGGTTTCTTCGGTTTTTATTCTTTCAGGAGTGATTTTAAACACAGATCGCTCTTCAGCCCATCGTCCTTCAATCGTTAATTTTTCTGCATTTTCAGGTTTTTTACTTTTGAATTTTTCCTTGTCTAATTCTCCCTTCCAGCGAGCTGCGCCATAATTTCCTAGTAGGCGGAAGTAATTAGTCATTTCTCCCAAAATTGGACTTGTCCACATTCTGGAAAGACATTGATTGGCAATCGGTCCGGCAAAAAGACCATGAAATACTGCTGCCCACATTGGCGATATTGAATAACTGATCCATCTTTGATGGGCAGGTGGTGCCAAACGATTGATGAAATTGGATGTGCCAAATGAAACTAAAAAAGCTAAAGGGCCGGTAAAGATTTTTCCAGCAATTGATTTCAGCCAAGTGACACTGTAAGAATCAAGTTCTTTTTTATATTCTAAGAGTGCTGCATTATATTCACCTTCAAGTCCCCTAGTTTTTTCTGACTTGACTTTTTCAAGTAAGAGGGTGCTGTTATGAATATCGTTTGCCGGAGCAGGAATATCCGGCTTTTCAGAGGAAAGTGCTTGTAATTCTTCCGCTAAGTTACCGAGGATCTTATATTGTCTCCGTAATTCATTTTTTAATTCGTTATCTTCATTTTTTGAATTCACTTTTTCTAATCTGTCGTTTGCTTTAGTTATTTTTTCTAAGCAGAATTTAAATTTTGAGCATAGATCTTGGTAATAATCGCTTTGATCTGATGATTTATTGATCAAGTTAGAGCGAGCCACTTTTCGTTCTGCGTCGGCAGTTCGTGGAACTGGACTCGTCCGCTTGAGTTTCGGTTTGTTATCTATCGGAAGGTCTGATTTTTTGGGATTAGTGTCATATTTTTCTGTTTCAAAAATTTGCGTAAATTTTTCCATCAGGCCTATGAGATGACTCCTATTTTTTTCTAATTCTTTGATGTCGGATTCTATTTTTTCTGATCCGTCATTGTTTTCTTCTATTTTTATAATTTCATCTTCAATTAATTGAATCGCTTTCACTATCTCGTTAAATTCAACTATTGAATAAATTTCTTCAATTTTTTTGGTGCTCGTCGAATCAAATTCTTGGTAATCAGATGATGAAGTCGTGCCAGAATTGTTTGTTCCAATTTTTTTGTTAATTAATTCGAGCTCTTCTTTAAGCCTTTCTAATTCCCGCCCCCGATTTTCATATTCCCGGCTTGCTTTGCTTTTCGTTAATTCCTGCTTGATTTTAAGATGATTAATTTTTTCATCTAACGCCTTTTTTTCTTGTAAAAAATCATTTTTCTTTGTGTTGTCGTAAGTATTCGCATTTGATTTATGTGAATAGCTAATAGTGGTCTCGGAAGAATCATGCGATTGAATTTTTTCAAATTGTCTTTTTTCAGACAATTTTTCTTTTCTAAATTCAGGATAGCTTCCTTCTTGGTTTTTGCTGATCTGGAGTTCCTCTTTTAAGTTTGCAGTGGATTTCAATTTTCCATTGCTCGAATTGGTCTGGGAATTAACCTTTTTGGAATCAGGCAAAGCTGAATTTTTAGCAACAGCACTGCCGCTGTTTTTTTGTGTTGAGTGATGCGAGGTTGCATTCATGATGACGCCTAAACAGAAAGAAGGTTGTTGGATCTCAGGGAGTGTCGTAGTGCTTCTTCTGTGGAGTCCATGTAGGCTGGATTCAGCACAGTCATTTGTAGCGTCTTCGCATGAAACGCGTAGCTCTTGAGTATCAACGCAAATTGCTCCCCCGACAGTAATTCTGGGTACATGAAATGCTGAACAAAGAGGGCGTTCTCGGCGTCTTTGTCTATGCCGTAGACGCCGGACGTCTTGGTCCCCGAGATAACGTTGAGTGATAGCAGACGTGAAAAAATATCTTCTCGGCCTTGGCTAGGGATGGCGCCGAGGTCGATGTAGCAAAGTATTCGATCAGGCGCTATGTCGGGCTCGAAAAAAATGCCGAATGCAACTTCATCAATATCAATTTCTCCGGTGCTAAAAAGTTTGTCAGTATCCTCGACCTGAAGTGCAAGCGAGGTTGCGCGACAAAGTGCGCTGAATCCTTCTTGATCCATGATGTTGTCCCCTTATTGTTTTTGAAATAGCCGATAAATCCAGCAAACCGATAGTCATCGGTGTGGATCACAGCTTTTGGGTAACAGGAAATTTAGGAAGGTTCAGTTCAGGCTGGCGCGGGGATATGCGATGGGTCAGCAAAAACCATCGATTTTTTTAGGCGGGTTTGTTACACGAGTGCTTTGGACGATCTACGAGCGATTTTTTGCTCGATTATCGAACACCATGTTTTCTAAAAGCAGAATTGCCGGGGTGCGGCAGGATAGTGCTTCATTGAAGTGTCAAATCACTTCAATGAGTCCTAGACGATACTTCTGCCTAAATTTGTTTTGCTTTGCCTCTATTACTTTAAATATGAAGCAGTGCTTGAATATCGCGATCGAGATCGGCCGGTCGTGTGGTCGGTGCAAACCGCTCATGCACTTTACCCTCCCGATTGACCAGGAATTTTGTGAAATTCCATTTGATGCCCTCAGTGCCTAGCAGGCCAGTGGCCTCACTCTTTAGTAGCTGAAACAAGGGATGAGCATTCGGCCCATTGACATCGATCTTCGCAAACATGGGAAAACTGACCCCATAGTTCTTCTCACAGAAGGCGCCAATGTCAGCTGCGCTTCCCGGCTCCTGTGCGCCAAACTGATTGCAGGGAAAGCCCAGAACAACCAAGCCCTGGTCTTTGTATTGGCGGTAGAGTGCTTCTAGCCCTTCATATTGGCCAGTAAAGCCACAATGGCTGGCGGTGTTCACGACTAGCAAGACCTTGCCCTTAAAGGCTGACAGGCTCAAAGCTTCGCCGGACAGTGTATTGGCGGTGATGTCATAAATGCTGCTCATGGTGTCTCCAATGGGTGTGTATGGTTGGCGTGCCGGCGTAATTAAACGATGAGGGATAATAACGTCTTATGCCTATTTCTGCCCGTCTCGATCAAGTCCGGCAAGCCATCGCAGCGGCGGCGCGGGATGCCGCGCGCCCACCGGATTCCGTGTCGGTGATTGCTGTTTCCAAGACCTTTGGTCCGGATGCGGTCATTGCGGCGGCCGACGCCGGTCAGCGTCTGTTTGGTGAGAATTATCTGCAAGAGGCGCTGGACAAGAAGCTGGCTGTCGCTGCGGGTCGTCCTGATCTGGCACTCGAATGGCATTTTATTGGTCCGATTCAGAGTAATAAGACGCGGCCTATTGCCGAAAATTTTGATTGGGTGCACGCGGTGGATCGAGAAAAAATCGCGCAACGTTTGTCCGATCAGCGACCAGCGCATCTCCCGCCCTTGCAGATTTGTTTGCAGGTGAATGTCAGCGGCGAGGATAGCAAGAGCGGTGTTTCACCGGACGAGCTGTTGCCACTGGCGCGGGCTGTTTCAGCAATGCCGCATCTTCAGTTACGCGGCTTGATGGCGATTCCCGAGCCGACTGAGGACGCTGAACGCCAGCGGGCGTCGTTTTTTCAGCTGCGACAGCTCGCACAGCAACTGCGTGAGGCGGGAATCGAAACCGACACGCTCTCAATGGGTATGTCAGCCGACATGGGTGCTGCAATTGCTGAGGGCGCAACCATGGTCAGAATAGGTACTGCAATTTTTGGACAACGTGACTATGCAAAATAATCTCAAGATCTGTTTTATTGGCGGCGGCAATATGGCGCAGGCATTGATCGGTGGCTTGGCCGACAAGTTGACCGCTGCTGCGAATATTCATGTGGTGGATGTCAACCCCGATGCACTGGCTGCACTGACTGCTCAATTTGGTGTGCGGACCTCGTCAACACCCGGTAGTGAAGTGGCAGCGGCTGATGTGGTGGTACTCGCTGTAAAGCCACAGCAGATGCATGAAGTGGTCCGCAATCTTGTGCCGCATCTGCGTGGGCAATTGATCTTGTCGATTGCAGCAGGTATACGCGCTGTCGATTTATCGCGCTGGCTGAATGGACATCAGGCGATTGTTCGCACCATGCCCAATACCCCGGCATTGATAGGCAAAGGTGTGACGGGTATGACAGCAAGTGCTGGTGTGACGCCTGAGCAGCGTGCGACCGCTGACGCCATATTGAAAGCGGTTGGACAAACCGTCTGGCTCGACGATGAAAGCCAGCTCGATGCGGTAACGGCGATCTCGGGCAGTGGTCCTGCGTATGTATTTTATTTTCTGGAGGCGATGCAAAAGGCGGCGGTAGACCTGGGCCTGACAGCCGAGCAGGGCTATGCGCTGGCATTGGCGACCTTTACGGGTGCGTCTGCCCTTGCAGCGCAATCGTCCGATCCGGCCAGTGTATTGCGCGAACGCGTGACTTCCAAAGGTGGTACGACCCATGCTGCCATTACATCGATGCAGACTGCAGGCGTGGGCGAGGCGATTGCTGCAGCCTTGCAGGCGGCTGCAAAACGTAGTCAGGAGATGGGTGAGGAGTTTGGCAAGGAGTGATTCATTAGAGTCGTCTCTACTGGGTTTGCATGGAAGACGCCAAGCACTCGCTCTAAAATTTTTCTCATTTCGGAAAAGCCGATTATCGATCGAGCTGATCCGACATCGCATTGGTATATTCCACATAAATTAAGGCTTCGCCCTTTAAAAAAGTTTCAGTAATTTTTGTCACTGAAATATCGATGCTGCCAAACCTCATTTAGCAGAATCCCTGAAGTGTTTCATAAAACACGCATCCAGAAATTTCATCTGGACAGTCAAATGGCTTCCTGAAAAACTCCGCCGACTTTTACGCTCAATCGTACTGATTCGCGCCATCACCATCACAGTATTTTTTATCTCTTGAGCAGGAGTCATTGTTCATGCGTCGTCGTTCGCTATTCGTTTTTCCGTTCGCCGCCCTGATTCTGGTTTTACTGATCAACGTAAACGCCACCGCCCAAATCCGCGCCGACGCAGTCGCC
>JACCDN010804554.1_pt1 | contig 12039 bp, 9 predicted proteins | sample 7441691 | NCBI WGS metagenome assembly JACCDN01 (sample SAMN15323439, study PRJNA562643) | freshwater metagenome | isolation source: river surface water | place: USA:Blue River Watershed | collected 2017-08-16 | reverse complement strand
GTTTTGCAGTGGGTGGCGGTGAGTGTTTTGGCGCTGTTGTGGGCATGGCGACAGCACGCAAGGCGAACACAAAATGCGCAAAATGGGCGTGTCACACAAGAAGAACAGAGCGCAGAAGTTGAACAAAGTCGGCAAGACATGCACAGCAACTTTGCATGGTACTGCTTGGTGTTGAGTGCGCCACTATTGCTGTTGCTCTGGTCATTTGCCATGCCTCTGTTGGCGCAACATTTCACCGGTCAGCAAGGTGCCAATTTAGCAATGCGTGTGGCAGGCGCGTCGGGTGACTACGGTGTGTGTGGCAGTCGATCGGTGTTGTGGACCAATGTGTGGCAACTCATTGTGCAAAAGCCTTGGCTGGGTTGGGGCTGGGGCGAAACCGATCTGGCGCATTTTTTGACCCTCTACAAAGGTCAGCGGTTTTGCGATATTTTGGACAACGCACACAACCTGCCTTTGCATTTGGCGCTTGAGTTTGGTGTGCCATTAGCTTTGTTCGCAGTGTTGTCTGTGGTGAGTTGGGTGTGGCTGCGCAAGCCGTGGCAAGAGCGTGAGATTTGGCGCGTCATGGCTTGGGGCGCGCTGCTGGTGGTGGGTTTGCATAGCCTGTTGGAGTATCCGCTTTGGTATGGCCCGTTCCAAATGGCGGTGGGCTTATGTGTGGGGTTGTTGTGGGTCAAACCAAGCCATGAACATGACGTGCATCGCAACGTGGCAACAGTCGCGATAACACCTGCCGCAACACCGACCGCAACAACATCTACAGCGCCTGTTACATCAACAATGTCAACCACCAGCCAAGCCAACGAAGCTTGGTCGCTGTTGTTGGCCACCGTGTTCTTCATGGCATGTTTGTATGCCGCGTGGGACTTCAACCGCGTGTCGCAAATCTACAAGCCCGTTGCACAACGTGACCCCGCCTACAGCAGCAACCCATTGGCGTATGCGAAACAATCTTGGTTGTTTCGCAACCAAGCCGAGTTTGCTGAACTCACTTTGCAGTCAGTGACCGCCAGCAATGCACAAGCGGTGTATGACCAAGCCCAGCGCGTGGTGCATTACTCGCCCGAGCCGCGCGTGGTGCAACGCTTGATCGACAGTGCCCGACTGTTAGGTCACGACGACGAAGCCGACCATTGGGCTTTGCGTTTGGCAGCGCACCAACAAGCCACGCAACGTTAAACTGATGCTATGACCAGCACCCACACCCGCCGCACACTCTCGGTGATTGTGATCACCCGCAATGAAGCCCACAACTTACACGATTGTTTGCAATCGGTGCAAGGCTTGGCGAACGAAGTGGTAGTAGTTGACAGCAACAGCACCGATGCCACGCGAGACATTGCTCAGCAGTTTGGTGCGGTGATGTCACAACCCGCTGACTGGCCAGGCTTTGGCCTACAAAAACAACGCGCCCTCGATTTGGCCACCTGCGATTGGGTGCTGTCACTTGATGCAGATGAGCGTGTGACGCCAGAGTTAGCGCAAGAGATTCGTCAAGTGTTGATGGGCGATGAAGATGGCACCCAAGTGCAAGCTGCGTACCAAATGCCACGCTTGTCTTGGTACTGCGGCAAGTTCATTCGTCATTCAGGTTGGCAGCCAGACCATGTGTTGCGTTTGTTTCCGCGCACACAAGCGCGATTTTCAGACGACTTGGTGCACGAGAGAGTTATCAGCGACTTGCCGCTGAAAACCCTGCGCAACCATTTGCTGCATTACAGCTATCTCAATTTCTCCCAAGTGCTCAACAAGACCGATGCATATTCCACCGCATCCGCTCAACAAGCTTTTGCCAAGGGCAAGCGCGCCACGGTGGCGAGCGCCCTCGGCCACGGTGCGTGGGCATTTTTCAGAACCTATGTGATTCGCGCTGGCTTTTTAGATGGCGCGCATGGCTTGGCGCTGGCGATCTCGAACGCCGAGGCGAGCTATTACAAGTATTTGAAGTTGTGGTGGATGGGGCAAAGCGCCGAATAGAACGGGCGCAAATAACCTAGTTTTTTTCTCAGGCTTTTAGCTTTTGTTGTTCTATCCGCAAGGAGGTGGCGCAGCCACGACAACAAATGCATTGACTTGAGGTTTTTAAATAAATATTTATAGCTACTTATTTTCAGGCTTTACTTTTTTTATACAAATCAACTAGATAACTATTCAAATTTGACCTAGACAAGAATAAGATTCATATCAATACGAAAGGTATTCGAAATGAAAGCAAAAACTTTGTTACTTGTTATTTCTTTGGTTTTTGGAATCACTGCTTGTGGGGGCGGAGGGGGTGGATCGGCCTCTTCAGGAACGCCTTTAACAAGCTTGACACAGGATGCTGAGGGTCGGGTTGGTTCGATACCTGAGAAGGTTTCCATCATTCCTAGCAACGCGGAATAAAAGGTTTGGAGTAACAAAATGAATAGCAAACAAATCAAAAAATACTTGGCTTTGTCTTTCTTGAGTATCGCCGGTATCACGCAAGCTGCGGACAATTTGGGATATGACGCCACTTACACCCGATTGAGAAACAATCCAAGCGAATACAGCTGGCTGCAAGAGCGCTCCACTGAGGATGTGAACTTTGCAAATATGGTGCTTTGCATGATCAAGAAGTCTGGTTCTGACAGGCCTGAGCTCATCAACAAAGGGCCCTACGTTGTGTCAGTTCAAGCGGGCTCGTGTGACAAAAACGACTCATCGAGTTCGGGGGCGCAAGGTGGACAGTCGTCAGTTGCAACGGAATATGAGTATGGTGTTGCAAAAAGCACCTACAACAGCAGTGACAGCACACTAACGCTTAACTTTTGGTTTCACCCAACAGAAACAGAGTTGACAAAGGTGCGTGAAGACAACCGTCGCACGGCCAACGTCACGCGTGCGACTGTGAAAATCACATTGCCTGCAAACGAGGTAGGTTTTGATGAAGTGACTTGGGTGAACTTACCTGCCGACAGCACAACTGGTTTACCAACATCCAATAACTTATCCGATGCCGTTGGATATGGTGCGATGAAGCCAGTGAAGACAGCCAACGGATTCCTGATTTCATATGTGAGTTTTTATAAAGATTATTGGAGCCCCAACGGTTCAACGCGCTGGATGAACTTGGCGAGAACTGGTAACAAAGGTAATGTTTCTTTGGTAGGTACGGTTCAGTCTTCTGAGTGGGACAACACCGCGCAGCAAAACGTGGATATCCCATTCAACTTAAGCGCAAATGACAATGAGTTTGTACGTGCCAAGTGGGACAGGACGGGCCAGGTGTGGGGTCCTGAAATTTGTTTCGACAGAAAAAACATCAAATACAACACGTGGGACTACGTTTTGTTTGATGAAGATGGAAATAGAAAATACCTCAATGCGAATGTGGACGTGACATACACGGACGCCGCCACTGGCAAATCTTATCGAGGAAACTATTCGAACGACAACTTCTGGATGCCTGACAACGCAAACACGCTGATTGCAACGGCCAAAACCGCGAACGTTGTTGTGCAGGACCAGCAAGGTAACAAAAAAGATGGTGTCATCACAGTTCGTGACGGCAACTTGCGCAAAGTTGTGATCTCTAAAACCAATCTAGCAAGCCTAGAAGGAATAGTTTTAAATTACTGGGATTGCAAAACCAACCCCAACAATTGCGCCACGCAACAAATTGTTTGGAATTCAACAAGTCGTCGTTTCAACAAAGCGACAGAAGGCGTAGCCACCAACAATTCGGCAACCAGCATCTTGCCCAATGGTGACCTGTGGGTCAATACCAACGGGGGCATCACTTATGTGATCAAGGGGGTCTGGGCGAATAACAATGGTGTGTGGTCAGTAGACTGGACGAGTGCCAATAACCTCAACAACAACACCGTCGCAACCACTCGCACGCAACGTCGATTGACGGCAGCGGAGACCACAGCACTGCAAGGTCAAACCCTCAACTGCATCAGCAATTGCCCGCTATTTGACCAAGCAACCTCAACCATCAAAACCTATACGGCGAACAAAATTTACACAGGGTCTGAAAGCTTGAATGTTTCAAACTCAAACAACAATCAGTTCAGAGACACCTATGGTTGGACTTACACATTTGATGCGACGAATGGCAAGCTCTATAACAGCGGTGACAGCAACAATGCGCTTGTCTACACAGGGTTTATCTCTGGGGGCAATTCGACAGGCTCAAAATACGCAGAAAGCGGTGCCTTGATTCCTAGCAATACGCTCAGCCTGCAAAATTTATCTGCCGCCGCAAAATGTTCAACGAACCAAAACGAAACCAATGCGTGCCCTTGGAACTATGAGCCCACTGAATACTATGTGTGGCGCACGGGAGAGATGCAGTGGAATAAAGATTGGGCTCTTACAGTTGGTGGCGCCCCCCTTCAGTTGGACAACCGTTTGAACGTGACTTTTGAATGTCCGCCAAACAGAGAGGGTTGTACCGCCGGGGCGAAATTCGTGATGGATTACAACGGCCCAGGACGCTTGTGGGGTGTGCCAAATAAATGTGTTGACTCGGAAAACTATGCGTCAGATTGCACGAACAATACGATCAACAAACAGTGGATCAATAAATTCAACCTGACAAAGTCTGCGGTGGATGCGGATAAAACGACAGACAAAGTGGTTGGATCTGATGGCAAAACCTATTTCATACTGCCACAGGGTTCGGGTGAATACTACATGCCCAAGAACACTTGCACAGCAAGATTGGGTACGCCTTTGCCAGCTGTAGCAATGGCTGACATTTTTGTGGCGAGCAAGGTTGATTTGTCCTCTTCCCCGCTGGATCCCCTCAAGGACGATGTCACCGTACGCGACGGTGAAGTGGTTAAAAAATAAACAAGCCTGAATAAAAAAATGCACATCACTCACGGTGGTGTGCATTTTTTATCAACAGAAATGTTTGTATTTCGCATATGCACGCATGCAAATGACAGGGTAATTTGATCCTGAAACGAAAAACGACCAGACAACATGGAAAGCAACAACTGTTGATCAGATGGATTTACACAGCGCAATCGAGCCACATAACTGTTTGCAGCGATTTCTAGAACACAGTCAATGGACGAATTTTGTTGCAAAGCAGATTGAAGAAATGGCATGACTTCCATCAGGGTTCGATCACCTCGTTGTTCCACAAGGACATATTCACGTCCACCCCACCCGCGGGGCCTAGAGCCAACAACCATGCTCTCGGGTTGCACCAAGCTCTCCGCGATCACATCATTGGCACTTGTTGTGTTGATGGGTGATGAACTTACAGATGCTTCTGTGCTAGCAGTAGATTCAACGGTGCCTTTGGCGTTGGACGCTATTGGCAGAGGGGCAAGTGATGCTTGTGGGTCGGCGAGTTTGATTTGCATCAAAGGGCGAACGCTCTTCTGGGGTTCAGATGGTTTGAGCGCACCCCAAATCAGTAACGCATGCAAGACCACAGAAATCACCAACGCTGAAAAAGTTGGGTGGAGCTTGCGAGCGTGTGGCGCCGAAATCATGAAGGCTCATTTTATTCAATGTCAGACAAAACGGATTTCATTATGAAAAAAACCAATACCATGCAAAGGCTGATCGCTGTCTTGTCGTTGTTTTTTGTCAGTTGTGGCGGCGGCGGCGGCGGTGGTGTTGCATGCACGCCCATGTCGTCTAGTTTTTTTTATGAAGTCACACAAAACCTGAATTGCGTTAACTCTGCGGCCAACAACTTGATTTCCAATGCCGACTTTTCTGGTGCTTATGGCGCTTCGGATGGTGGCTCGGGCGGCGGTGATGGCGGTGGCGGGGCGGGCGGTGGTGATGGCGGTGGCGGCGGTGCAGGCGACTTGTTGATTCGCTTGGTCAGCAGCATCAAGCGCACGGTTTATCTTGCCTTGGGTGTACGCAATGCACAAGCGCAAGCGTCTTTGAGTGCGTGCGGCGCAAATGTTGAGCAAAGTGACCTGAATAAACTCACGGCCACCAAATGGGACTATCAGCCTCTGGTAAAGCCTGGAACAGCCAGCGGCACTGTGTGTGTCAAAAGAATATTCGACGCCAATAAGTACTTGGCTGTTTACGCATCTAACTTGACCAAATACGATCAAACTTGTTATTTGGTGATGGTTAATAAAAAAGATGGCACAACACGTTGCTTTTCTTCAAGTGAGAGCTTGAGCTTAGAAGATGAGGCGCTGTTATCGCCGCCTGCAAATAATTTTTCTGACTACATGAGCCCCAGTCTCTACAGTTCGCCTTCTATGAGTTTGTCAGAGAGCAAAAAATACTTTGGCGTGATGTTCCATTCGACCAACAGCGGCAACGATGCCAGACAAAGGTTTGTTCGTTTAACAGTAGACAGCGATGTCACCAACTCAACCACTGTGCCCAACAGCCTGCTGTTTGATAGCAACAACCTCAATACCGCAGCACCTTGGACAACGGCAACCAGGGTGTTTCAAAAGCAAATGCTTCTCAACAGCGGGCAAGTGGTTGTTCACTACTACAAGGCATCAGGTAGCAAAACACAGTCGGGCTTTACCTATGTGTCAGACGAGCAACTATTGAGCTCCCCTAGAAAAATCAATGACACCGACCAAGCAGGTGTCGAAAGTTACACCAATCCACAGTGCATGTTGCAAGACCCAAGTGTGAGCGATTCATTTGTTGGCGTATTTACCATCAATCGATTAGCAGGGCAGCAGTTTGATTTGGTAAAGCTTTCATCGAATGCGTTAGCAGCGGTGAAGAAAAACGGGCCGTTGTGTAATGCTGCGGTTATCAAAGAGAATTATTTCTACAGTGCTGACTTCAGTTATGACCCTTACCCGAACAGTTTCAATAGCAACACGTACATGGGCGTACAGGTCAAGAAACTGAATTTAGTGGCTAACGACTTCAACCAACCAACTAACAATGCGTTTCATGTGGCTTCGGCGGATGCATTTGTAGACGGCAACCAACAAATCACATGTGCTGATGGACGAACAGTGACGCTGAGCGTGAATGATCAGAACCTGAACCAAGTAACCATGTTCTTGGATGCGAATGGAAAATTCATCATCGGTGCCAGAAGTTCGATTGAGTTTGATGCTGCTGCCAACGTTGTAAGAACTTCGGCGTTGGCGGGCAAAGGGATATCAACCATTGTCTCTGTGGCTTACGACGGTAACGCCGCCACCACTACGCAGGTACTGCCCTATTCACAGTGCAAAATGCTTAGAAAATTAGAAAAAGGCACGAGCGGTTACTTTGCATTTGTAACCGAGCCCTACGATATAGCCACATCCAACAACAGCTTCATTCAAGCCACATCGGTGAGGGATGAGGCCTTTGCTTCGGTGATTGATGTGAACAACATCGGCAAGCCAGGTCAATTTTTTAAACTGGGTGGCATGTTGAATCCGCTCAAGCCTTGATCCGACACGATGCGTAGGCTAACGATCGACCTTGTTAAGCGGGGTGTTGTGAAGTGTTTTGTGAGTGTGGCGCTTGCTGTTGTCGTTCATTCACACGCGCATGCTGATGCGTGGGTGGCTGAGCTTGGCATTGTTCATTGGTCGTACAAGGAGCCATCACTGGCGGTCACTCACGCGGGCTGGTTACCTAGTATTGGCATTTCTAAGAAGCTGAACAAAGCGCAAGAGGCATTTGGGCAGTGGGATTTGTCTGCAACCTTGGCGATTGGGCAGGTGGACTATAGCGGCACTGGAACCATGAAAGGTCAACCGCTGGCGCACACCCAAGCGATGGTGGCTTACCTGATGCCTATAGAAAACTCGGACGCACAATGGGCGCCGACTTTGGCCTATGACCATGTGTTCAACGATGGTCGCGGCGTCACATCCACAGGGCAGGGTGGTTACCGTCGGGTGAATCAGAGATTGTCCGCGGGCTTGCAATGGAGGCGGCCCATGGCAAACGGATGGCACTGGCAAACGGACATCCAAAAATTATTGATCGGCAGGCAAACCAGTGAACTCTCGGATATAGGGGGTGAATACCAAGGCTTGGCTGCGCCAGTGAATGTGCAGCGCAATGGGTGGGCACTCAAGCTAGGTACCTGTAAGCATATGCAAATCGGACAAATTTGCTTGCAAGCACAACATACGCGGGTGATGGCTTCAGACAGAGTGTTGATCACCACAACGCAATCACGCTATGAGGTACATGAGCCACCCAACAACTACATGCGCTTGGGCGTGACGTTCAAGCGCCCCCTTCAATTGGATTAAGGCAAGCATGAAACAAATTACGGTAAAAACCAAACTGTTTTTGCGAGTGGTTATTGGCCTTGGTCTCATCACAAGCTTTGTGATGACGCATGCACAAACAGCACGGCGTGGCTCGGGCGATTTGGTGCAATTGATGAAACAGGCTGAGCTGCGAGAAGAACCATCGGCTCCTGACGAATGCAGCTCAAGCCAGGGGGGCAATGACGAAGGACAACAAATTGCAGCGCTCAAAACTTGCATTGCACTGCTGGAAAATCTAGGCCGTTGGCCGGCGCAGAAAAATGCCTATCAACAACTTTCACAGCTGTTGCAAAACCGACCCAAGGTGGAGCAATTGAACCTGTTGCAAGAGCTGTCAAACAAGATGCGCCGCTATGACAACCCAGTCAAGGCGATGGCCATCAAGCGTGACATATTGAATGATCCGGCGGCAACCAATAACCAGCGTGTTGTGCAGCATCAGGGTTTGGCCATCGATGGCGCACTTGTTTTCTTTGATCCAGCAATGGCTCGTCATCATTTGAACGAAATGGAAACCATCAACCGTCAAAGAAGAAGTGCACTGCGCCAAGAGTTCGTCGACTTGATGGATGCCACGACAGCAGGCGCGCGCGCGGCTGTTTTGCTGTCAGAAGGTGACTATGCAGGCGCCGAAAAAAACTATGACAAATACATCAGTGGCTATCAACAGTATTTGACCCAAATACCGCGGCTCGAACGAGAGTTTCGAGTTGATTCGCCCGATGCAGTAAGAGGCTACATATACACGGGGCGCAGCTATCAGGTAGAGACATTGTTGCGTGCTGGCGATTTAGATCGCGCGGAATTACAAGCGCGCGCGTTGTTAAAAGACCAATTGGGTGTTTTGTCGGCGGGTTCGCCTTTGCTGGCCCGCAGCCTGAATTTATATGGCCGTGTGCTGATTCAACAGGGAAGATTTCGTGAAGCACAGTACTTCAACGCCAAGGCGCTATCCGCGCTCGAGCGAAGTGGTGTGGAGCCACAAGCGCGAATCAAGCTGCAATCGCAAGCCACACAAATTGACCTAGGTATGGTCAATGGCGATTGGGCTCTGGCATACGCAACATGGGAAAGCTACCGCAGTGCCAAAACCATTTCGGGTGAGCCGCCATTGTTTGAACCCGCCTGGGTGGTTGTGTTGAACCGTGCCGGCAAACCTGAATTGGCGCTGCAGGAATCCACCCAAGCTTGGCAAAGAGCTCAGCGATTGCCACCAACATCAAAGCTGCGCGCAGAAGTACAGGCGTTTCATGCCATGGCGCTGACCACCAACGGGCAACATGCACAAGCGGCTGATTTGGCGCGGGAGTCAGTGCCGCGATTGATAGAACTTTTATCAGGTGCAAACACCCAAGGTCACGAGTTTTTACGCATCAAGCTATTGCATTTGCTCGACGGCTTGGCGCCATTGGTCAATGCGCAAGAAGAAATCGCTTCCAAGGCACAAGATGCAGTGTGGGAGTTGAGTGAAGCGGTGAAGTTCACATCAGTTCACAAGGCGGTGGCTTTTGCTGCTGCAAGAAGCACCCGCAATCAACAGTTAAAAGAGCTGATTCGAGAAGAGCAAGATTTATCTATCTTGACTCAGAACTTAGCGAAAGCAATCGAAAATTTGGAAGCGCTCGTGGGTGAGAGCGATGGCGCCGTTTTGGAGCGATTGAAAGAAAAGCTGCAGCGCACGGAGACAGCACGCGCCGACGTGTTAAAAAGAATTCAGACACAAGAACCCGCTTACTTCCAACTCTTGGGTGGTGGCGTGGCCGGAGCTGACAAGCTGGCTACGGTTTTGCGACCCAACGAAAGCTATGTGTCCATCACACCAACACAAAGGGGTGTGTTGGTGCTGGCCATCAATGAAAAGAAGCAAAGAAAAGCGCATTTCGCAGACTTGCCCACAGAAAAGCTCAAAGAGTTGAGCCGGCGTTTGCGCGCCACCGTTGACTTTTCCGCGGCTAAACCAGGTATGGCCGTTGCGCCGTTTGATTTTGAAACGGCACATTTGTTGTATCAAAAGCTGCTCAGCCCCATAGCGTCTATTTTCGCGGGCAAGGGCTTGATGATTGCGTCGGTTGGGGGTGAATTGGCGACCTTGCCTCTGGGCTTATGGACGACCGCCACATTTGTGCCCGCTTTAACGCCCATCGCCTACGCGTCCTACCAACAAGCGCCTTGGTTGGCATCGAGCAAAGACATTTCGTATGTTCCCAGTGCCACAGCGCTCGTTGCCTTGCGTGATGCGCGTGAACGCACCAGTGCTCCGGAGCCATTTGTTGGCTTTGGTGACCCAGACTTTGCCGTGCAACCCAAGGTGCAAGAAACTTCAGCCGACGCCGTGCCAACAAGGGCGAGTCAACGCGTATTACGTTTGGCGGATGCAGACTTGTTATCGCTCAACCCGTTGCCTGATAGCATGCCGGCCATTCCCGCACTGCCAGAGACGCGCGAAGAGGTGACCAGTATTGCAAAGATGCTGCAGTCTGATCCCAGCAAGTCCCTTTATTTGGGTGGACGCGCTTCGCGCAGTAATGCGCTGCATCAAGACTTGAGCCGTTACCGCATGCTGGCATTTGCCACCCATGGTTTGATACCAGGCGATGTGCCAGGGTTGAATCAACCTGCATTAGCCATGAGCACCAGCGACCCAAGTGGTTTTTTGCTTACTGCGCAAGATATTTTGAACATGCGACTGAATGCAGATTGGGTCATCCTCTCGGCCTGCAACAGCGGCGCAGCAGAGGGTGCGGGAGCGGAGGCATTGACGGGTTTAGGGCGTAGTTTTTTTTATGCAGGCAGCCGCGCAATTTATGTAACGCAATGGCCTGTGGAGTCCGAGTCCGCCAAACAACTTGTGATCAAGACCATCGAGCTGTTTCAAGCTCAAGGGATGGGAAGGGCAGAGGCAGCGAATGCTGCCATGCGACATGTGATGGCCAATGGCACGATGATTTTAGGGCAGCAGAAAATCAGCTACGCTCATCCATCCTTTTGGGCGCCCTATATGTTGGTGGGCGAACCAACGCGATGAGCATCAACTTTCATCTCGAAAACTTTATCAGCACCAACAAGGAGGACAAATGGGCATTTGGATAGAACTAGGTGTCTTCTTGCTGGTGTTTGTGTTTGCCGCACACCAGATGCATGACCTGAAAAAAGAGAAGAAAAAAAGAGAAGCGCAAAAAGCAAAAGGGGATGACAACATCTCTTGATGCAGGAAACAAGGCTGACTTGTATCGTCTAGCTCGCCACAAAACTCCCACTCTTGCCCCCATGCTTTTCAAGCAAGCGCACATCGGTGATCGTCATGCCTCTGTCCACGGCTTTGCACATGTCGTAAATAGTCAGCAACGCCACCTGCACTGCGGTCAGGGCTTCCATCTCCACACCGGTTTGCCCCACCGTCTCCACCGTGGCCGTGCATGCAATGCTGTGCGAGTCTTCTTGCAATGCAAACTCAACGGCTACACGCGTCAATGCCAAAGGGTGGCACAGCGGGATGAGATCGCTGGTTTTTTTGGCAGCTTGAATGCCCGCAATGCGTGCAATGCCCAGCACATCGCCTTTTTTGGCGGTGCCACTTTGCACCAGGGCAAATGTGGCGGGCAGCATGCGAATCACGCCGTGGGCAACGCCAATGCGTTTGGTGTGGGCTTTGTCTGCCACATCCACCATGTGGGCTTGGCCTTGGGCGTCAAAGTGAGTGAGGTTTGTCATGTGCAAAGGTGTCGAGTTAACATGAGACAAGCATCATACGACCGCCACTGAGTCCGTTTGCATTCATGCCTTTTCAAGCCCCTTTACAGCAGCACCCAAAGCCACAGCGCAG
>JACCDN010594636.1_pt1 | contig 12041 bp, 6 predicted proteins | sample 7441691 | NCBI WGS metagenome assembly JACCDN01 (sample SAMN15323439, study PRJNA562643) | freshwater metagenome | isolation source: river surface water | place: USA:Blue River Watershed | collected 2017-08-16 | reverse complement strand
CAGCATTTACCACCGCGCCCTGAACTGCGCCGGTATCGCCATTGAGACCCGAGGGAATATCCATGGCGAGTACGGGTAAACCGCTCGCGTTAATTTGCCCAATGGCTGCTGCAAACGCAGGGCGCACATCGCCTTGCAGGCCTATGCCCAAGAGCGCATCCACAATCACACCTTCAGCTGGCGCAGTCGCCGCAGCAAAGGGGATTATGTTTACGCGTTCTTGTACTGCAAATTCGTAGGCCGCGAGCGCCTCGCCCGTGAGCTTATCGCCTCCGGTGAGCTGAATAACTTGCACTGGCAGCAAGCGCTGGGCGGCCAAGGCAGCCAGTACATAACCATCGCCGCCATTCTTACCGGCGCCGCAATAAACAGTAACTAACTCGGGCGCAGGGTAGCGCTCAAGTAGCAAATCAAAGGCGGCGCGACCGGCGCGTTTCATCAACTGAATCCCGGGAATACCGCTGGCGATGGCGGCGGCATCCAGCGCATAAACCTGCGCAGTTGAGTAAAGGGCATTGTCGGGCGCGGTGATTTTCATAGGGCACTCAAATAGATAAGAAATTGAATTCGAAGGGGGAATCCTAATGGTGGGCGATTATACGCAAGTTAGTAGAGGCACCGCAGCCAGAATTTATCCGGCCAAAGATTCGCACTACCCCACAATTAAACCTATAGTGATTAGAGAAATAATTCAGCAATCAGAACACGTTTACGAACCAGCGATTACCCAATCACCATGCCATTACACTTTAGCCTACCCCAAATTATTCAAGGTGATGCCGCCCAGCTGGATCAACTCTTTCAAGCGGTAGGCTCCACCTCCGCAACCGATTTACGCCTTAGTACCGCAGCAAACTTATCCGGGGCTTTCTTTGCAAAGGACGTATTTGACTCTGCGCTCAACGAACAACTGGGCGAATTACAACAAGCCCTCAACCAACAGATTGCGCAAGATGACGACTTCTATTGCAAGCCCGAGCATCCGCTGCGCAAAGCACTGGATTTGCTACTGCTGCGCGGCCGAACGTGGTATGCACGCGAGTCAAAAACCAGCCTGCAATTTTTAGAAAAGTTATCGGCATTTATGCTCGCCTGCCAAAGCGACAATCTTGCAACATTAACGAATTCACAAACAGAATTTCAGCAGTGGCTAGGCGCAGAAGATAAACGCGCAACCATGCTGGAAAGCCGTTTATGCGAATCTGAAATTAACAATTTCAAAAATCTAAACGCAGAGTGCCGCGTGCTGGATTTTATGAACGGCGCACTCGCGGGTCGGCCGTTTCCTCATGAATTGCAATCAAGCCTTATCTCCATACTCAAAAGCGAACTGTTGCACGCGTATTTTATTTCAGGCGAAAATAGCCCTTTCTGGAAAATATGGCAGCGTTTGTTGCCATCCTTAAGTAAAGCATTTGCAACCATCGCCTACGAAAATCGTAATGAAGACGACGAGCAAGCGCTCTATCGCACCATTCCCGCACTCTTAAATGAATTGGAGCGCAGCTTAAATATTAATACCAGCAATCCCGATAGCTATCGCCAATGGACAGAACACCTCAGCGAACAACTAGTGCTCGCGATACAAAAACAACCTATCGATTGCAGCATTTTTACGGCGATGAATTATCCCGAAGGTCATAGCAGCCTCAATACCCGCGTAACGCCAGATCTGTTGCAGCAAACCAACAGCTTACAAGCAGGTGATTGGATTTTATTCAGCGGCGAAAATGCACAGACGATTCGCTGCAAACTCGCACTCAAAAATAGCGAAACAGATCAGCTACTGTTTGTTGATCACAATGGCCGCAAGGTGATGAATAAAAGCATTAAAGATTTTGCGGTGTGCCTTGCAACCGGCATCGCAAAAAAAATGCAGCAGGTTAATATTGAAGCCAATGTTATCCAGATTATTCAGAGCTTAATTGATACACATGCACAACAACAGAGCCAACGCCAAGCACAACTTGAAGCTAACAATAAACAGGCTTTGGCTGCGTTAGAGTTACAGCACAAACAAGAAACCGAGCGCAAAGCCGCTGCCGAAGCAGAAGAAAAGAAACGAATTATTCAGGAATTAACGGCACGCCGCGCCGCTGCCCAAAAAGCCTTGGCCGAAGCCGCGACACTAGCGAAAGACCGAGCCGAACGCGCTGCAGAATTAAAAATTGCGCAAGAGCGCGCGCGTATGCAGGCAGAAGCCGAGCAAGCCGCTGAAAATTTGCAAAAAATTCAATTGGCTAATATTCACATAAGCGCACTCAACCTAGGCGCACGTGTTGAACTAATCCAACATGGTGAGCCACTACGCTGCAAATTAGCGGTGATTATTGCCGCCACTGGAAAATATATTTTTACCGACAACCTTGGCCGCAAGGTTGCGGAATTCCAGCGCGAACAATTAGTGCAAGCGCTAATCGACAAGGAACTCACACTGATCAACAACGGTGATAGTTTTGACGATCAACTCGTTAAAGTGATTCGCGGTTTGCGCAAAGATGTTTCTTAGGGAACCCCTGAAAAATGTTTACGGTGCAGCGCTGGCTAGGCAAATTTGTTCGAAAAAGCAGAGTTTATTGAAATAAATGAGCATTTTGAGAAAAAATTTAACGACGCCAGAGCAAACAAGTTAATTTTTCAGCGGTTCCCTTAATTACTTCCTAGTTAGGAATCTACAATGACCACCGAAGACCAACGCCAAGAATATCGCCTGGAAACCCTACTCACGGTTTTTTTAGAGTTGGGCGATGCAGCAGATTCCGAGCCCGTGATTGTGGTCAGCCGCAGCTTAGATATTTCTGCCAATGGCCTGCGCATTATTACTGACCGCCAACTGCCTGCGGGCAGCATTGTGCGCGCCTGCGTTCAGACTCAGGATATGAAGCAACGCTTTATGCTCATAACCGAAATTAAATGGGCGCAAGTTTGGCAAAACCCTGGCGAATTCCTAATTGGTTTAGCGCTGTTTGAATCTGAAGATTCCGATATTTTGGAATGGAAAGAGTTTATTGCACACCAATGTGAAGCATTAGGATGACTCCCCGTGCTGTCTACACCTTACCGGTTAAGAGTTCAGTAGATAATTAAAGCCCCAATCATTAAACTCACAGGTGAGATCACTGCGAGCAAACTCAAATGAATACTGAACAACCGCCAATCAATAGTTCATCTTCCGATGCGACGCTTATCAACGCAGTGATGCCGACTACACACATTCATGTCAATCAGTTGCCGGAGAGCGCTCCTGCACCAAAACAACCGATCAGCATTGATATAGGCGATACCATTAAAAATCGCTTTGTGTTGGATGAGCTGCTTGGCAAAGGTGGGATGGGCTGCGTCTATCGCGCACTCGATCTACGTAAAAAAGAAGCTGGCGATAACAAGCCCTATATCGCTTTAAAATTATTGGGGGACGATTTTAAACATCACCCACACGCATTAATTACGCTGCAACGCGAAGCCCGCAAAACGCAGGAGCTAGCGCACCCTAACATAGTGACCGTATATGATTTTGATCGCGATGGCGATTTAATCTATTTAACTATGGAAGAATTAAAAGGAAAATCGCTGGACGAGTTACTCGCAGATTCAGCGATTGTTCTTACACTCAAACAAAAACTCGACATACTGCAACAAATCGCACAAGGCTTAGCCTATGCCCACAGCAAAGGTATAGTTCACTCAGATTTAAAGCCGGCTAACATTTTTATTACTGACAAAAATCTGGTAAAGATTTTAGATTTTGGTATTGCGCGTGCCGCTAACGCAGAGACTTATGAAGACCATTTTGATGCAGGAAAGTTGGGTGCCATCACCTTTGCCTATGGCAGCTTAGAAATGCTCAACTTTGAGCCACCACACACTAGCGACGATATTTACGCGCTAGGTATTATTGCGTGTGAATTGATTGGCAAGGAGCACCCCTACCACCACCAAAACGCACAACAAGTATTAATCGATGCCATATCCCCCAAAACACCAACACTAACCAACCCACTGTTACGAAAACTCTTGCAGCAGAGCATTGCAATAAAACGAATTAACCGAATACAGCATGCGGACGATTTTCTTAAGAAACTCAAATTTGCTAGAAAAGGAATAAAAACGACTATCGGAATAGCCGTTACAGGAGTTCTCGCACTGACAGCAAACTTTATTTACTGGCAATATTTTGCTTACCACGACATTAAATTTTCAGACCTACCTATAGCGGCACAACAAGAATTTAATGCTCACATCAAAGAAGCCGAAACCGCGATGAGTTTTGAGGATTTACAAGGTGCAGTGGTCAGCATTGATCAAGCGTATAAAATTCATCAGTCACAAAAGGAATTGATAAAACTCCGCAACAGAGTTGTCACTATTATTTCCACAAACCTAACAACCGCCAATACAGAGTTGGAGCGTGAATTTTATCAACAGCAACTGAATCAATTAAAAGCTTACCCAGCGTTTTCAAAGATCACAGAATAAAGTATCAGAAGATTAATTATTTAGCGCACCTTCCTCCAACCACGTTAAGATGGTTTTACCCAAACCATTTAACTGATCAATTGATGTTGGCGAAGCACCATTCAACGATGAATTACACAATCTATTATCCCCTAAATGATTTGGATCGCCACAAGCATAAGCCATGAAGGATGAGCCAAGCCCACCCGCCGACGAGGAAAAAGTAGAATAGTTACGCCAATTGGGCCCAAGGGCACTCGTGTTAGTACGATGACAACCCGGGCAACTAGAATCAATACTGGAACTAATCGACGAAAAACTCACCGTGGAATTCAACACAATATTGACGGTTCCTTGGCTGACTTTTTTCGTAAATGAATTATCGCGAATACGATAATTGAATGAATCAAGCCCGACAAAATTAGCGGGCGGTGTGTAAGAAATAACACCATTGCTCATTGACACTTGCCCACCTTTTGCAGACGAGGAATCTACCGAGTCTAGTGTAAAAACTAAACCGGCAGCCGAAGAATCATTTGCCGTTGGATCTGGGCAAACTTGTGTATTGAAGACAATGGGAAATTGATGCTGGTTAATCGTGGTGCGCGCAGGGGATGAACATGAATCCGGCCCGCCTATAGTAGGCGCAGCTAAAGAGTTTACGATAACGCTCACCGCTTTCGCGCTAGATCTATCGCCAAACGAATCTTCAATTGCCAATGAAAATTCTGCATCACCCGCCGTTTTTGCAGCAGTAGATTGGAAAATCACCTTACCACTCACAGAATCGACATTGGTTATAGCGCCATTTTTAACGCTGTCGCCTATTATAATTTTGGGTGTTTTGCCTTTAACAATATCGCCAAATACAGTTCGGCAAATTTTATCATCAACCGCTGCACTGGGGCACAATAGTGAATAGAGATTAATCTCGAGCTCACCACCCTCAATGACAGATTGAACAGGAATGTCACTCAATGTTGGCGCATAGTCTGCAACCAAAATACTGCGAGTTGTAATGGGTGACTCTCCATCCGCACTGGAGACCTGCAAGCCAATAACATGAGACCCTCCGGGCCGTTTTGGAATGAACGTAAACTTTCTGCTTGTGCTTACAGTGGAGGCATCCACAGTCCAACGATAATTGTTTGCAAACAAACTCGCGCGACCATCAAACAACGCCATTTCATCAAAATCAATTTTTATATCTGCGACCGCTTTAGGATTAGGATCAGGGAAAATTAATGCCACAGGAGCTCCCGGCAATAATTTGTCAGATACATCATTGGTAGCAATTGAATCGGTATTGAGATGATCCCTAAGTTTTTTTGCCGCGGAATCACCTCCCGCAAAATCCAACCAGAATCTATCCATTGTCAAACGAGACAAAGGCATAATCCCTCGTTCATAAACATAATTTTTTAACGATGGATGATTCACAAATTCATTGTAATTATCGAAGTCAAATTTTGCATTGGGCGTAAACAAGTGGCACATACGACAGTTGCGATCATAGACTCCCGTATACAGGGACTCTTGAGCAGCATTGCCACGCCAACCTTTAGGAACATAACTACCGTCGAATTGCCCACTGGGAAGCGTTTTTAATTGTTCCTGCAATCCTTGCAATTCCAATTCCGTTAAATTGCGCGTATCACCGCCAAAATTTAAAGCCTCCACCTTGGCTCGCTCCGCTGCGCCGCCGTACCAGCCGTGCAATTGGGTAATTGCATGCGCGAAACGCGGAATATTTTTTGGGTTTTCTGTAAATGTGTGTAACACCATTTGATTCTGCTGCTTAAACCGAGACTCTTGCGCTTCACGACTATACTTTTCTTGCTCAGCACCCGCCAAACCGGTCGCCTTTGCAAAGGCAGCGAAAGCGGGATCAATTAAGTTTTTCTTAGTTGCATTAGTATATAAAAATGCATCCAAATCCCACGGCATAAAACCGGAATCCAAATCCGCATGTGAGGCCAGTATCTTGCCGTTGGTATTAAATTCAGTTGTGTGGTTATTGCCATAGTGACAAGCAGTGCATACGCCCGGCAAATATTTTTCACCTCGACCATCAAAGTTCATGGACTCGGCGCGAATATAGCCACCATTTTTAGCATCTGGAATGTATGCAAAAAACTTTACGATTTTTTTAGCAGATGCAGATGGCGCAGCATCCGGTTGGTCGCCGCAAATACCTGTCGGCGCAGGGCTGTACTCCATTGCCACAATTGCAAATTCATTGCGATTATGGAGGGTATTTTCCAGTGTGTTGTAATTGGTCACATATGAATAGACGTTGCCATTGGGATCTTGACGGATATACATATCGCGACCAAACCCAAGGTCATAATTGTTAATATATTTCGTATTAACCGTTCCATCATCTTTCCCCGTAAACCCTGCTTTAGCTAACCAGCCAGAAAATGTTTTGGCATTTTCTAAGGGATCAATACAACGATAATAATTATTGGCGCTAAGTTTTGATTCTAAATTCAGAGCTTGGCGCAGCTCCTCTACGTCAATTAGAGCCGATGAACCACTGCCCGTTAATATGGGCTTTTGTTGCTTTATAGAGAGGCTTGCGGACCCACTTCCTTGTAGCCTAGAAACCGACACATCCAATACTCTCTCATCTGCCGCATCAGCTAAATATACATTCAGCGAAGCACCTGCAGCTTGCTGCAATTCAAAACTAAGCTGTAACTGGGCTTCTTGCAAATATTCAAACTCAAGGCGTGACAAACGCGAACTTGACGTAAATTGTTTGTTGATTTCATCCATGTTTAGTTCCGGCAAAGGAACACTGAAGGAGAGATTATTGCTGCCGGTAACAGAGTCCACCTTACCCGCTGGCACAACTCCAGAAAACTCTTCATTCATAACGGTGGCTTGATGTTTATTACCGTCGCGCCCTTGCCAAGTTGCCGTTCCCTTTACCTTGAGTACAACAGCAATATTGCTGGCAACCGTTTCATCTTTGGCCGCAGATATATAAACAGATACTTTATTGTCCACCGAAGGAATAGCAAGGAAATGATTTGAATCCTTAATTGACTGCACCAATAACTCAATATCACTCGATGCTTTCACGCCATCTGCATCTGTGACCGTTAAACGGAATTTTAAATTGACACCCTTTGTATCATCGAGAGGAAGATTGGGCGCTTTAAACGCAATCGCATTTGTCGTCCGCTCATAGAATTCAACTTTAAAGCCCGATGTATCTATCTGCTCCCAGTGATAATGGAGAATCGGATCATCAAAGCCTTTACTGTTTTGACCAGTCAAAGACACATCTGAGCCAGAACGAACTCTTGCAATTCCATTTCCTACCGCAGCTCCCAAAACTTCTACAATTGCTTGAGGTGCAACATCTGTCGATGATTTTTTTTGCTCTGCTGCAGAACCACCACAACCGACCAAAAATAGACATAGAAACCCTATAAACAAGAACTGCAAACTATTATTATTTTTCATACTCATTGCCAAAATACAGTTGTAATAGATTAATCTTAACCAATCTTAAAATTCGTAACGAACACCAAATTCAAACATATCTATTTCATAGTTGTTTAAATCTTTTAAAACCTTGTATTGAAAAAATGCTTGCAGCCCACCCGCGAGCACGCCATCTGCAACTTTTTGATGCGCGCCGCGTAACACAGCTGACACCCCAAACGTATTTATCGAGTATTCATCGTCAGGCAGATCTGTAGGCACACCAAACGTATTTACTTGGCTTACCGAATTCACATATCGCGCGGCGATTGTTCTCGCCTGATCTTCTTTTTGTGTGACGAGTTCATAAGTTATATAAGGCGTAATAACTGCTGCGGTAGGCGTGAATGTATAGCGGAGAGTTGCACCTAAAGTCGCATTGGCGGCATTAATCTTTTGATCGGCAACCACCAAATCAAATGCAGCTTGCTTCACATCTCGCTCCACAAATTGGTCAATGTTTGTGGTTGTACCATTCAAATGAATAAAAGGCTCAAGGCTGAATTTTTTATAACTTAGATTATAACCAGCACCTAAAAACAAGGAGGTGTTTTGTGCATCAACAGCCGCAACAGTTTCCGTATTTGGACTGGGGATATCGGGGTTTAATGATGGATATCGAATCGCTCGCACACTATCGAACTTAAGTTTTTGGTAGCCAAGAGACGCATTCACATAAAAGTTTTCAAACTGATACATCGCGAAAGGAAAGACGCTAACGCCTGATGCATCTACCTTGCCCGACACTATACTTTTTGAACTATCGAAATCGACACGACGATCAATTAGACCGAAGGTGGCACCAACAATCCACGCATCATTTATACGATAGTCAATTCCTGCATTGATTTGATTTCCTTCAAAATCGAAAGCGTCCTCTAAGTCAGTAGGCGCTTTTGTGCCTCTGCCACCGGAGTAATTTAAAAATCCACCCCACGCACTATAAACCTCATCATCTCCTGCACCACCGCCACTCACCAAACTGTCCTGAACAGCATAATAAGATTGGCCGCTGTAATTAGCCTGGGCATGCGAATAGAAACCCTGCGAACCCAATCTCAGTGCTGTTAAGCGCGAACTTAAACTAAACATTTGTTCGCGCAAGTAGTCACTCGATAATGACCCTTGTACTGAGTATTCCTCTGCTGCATCCCAACGCAATGCGAAACCCAAACCACGCTTGTCGAGCCCCAAACTAAATTGAGTGGCGCCATCGTTAGTCAAATCATTACCTGTATGAACGATTGCGCGAACATTTTTAAACAATTGATACGTCTGACCAGTGCAAGTAGGCCCTACAGTGACATTACCGTTGGCACCCACTACGGCTGGCGCACGCATAGAATCAAAGCAGCCGGCATTCGCAATTAAGCCCTCATAAGTTCGTAAAGCGGCAGAGGCACTGCGGTTTTCGAGCTCGTTAGAAAAACTGCCCAGCAGTTGCGCCAACCCAGCATGTGCATTCGCGGAAACCACAAACATTGACATCCACAACAGGTGGCGATTCATCTCAATTTTCATCATCATTTATCTTCACGTTTTTACGGCAGCCTAGGTATTCGAGCAATTAGACCAAATACAATTTATTTGCTTACAAAAAAGAAATCGCCAACTTCATGTCCAGTTCCTTTGATGGCTTTAAATTCCGGCAATTGAACAAAATTGATGACTTTTGCTCTTTCGGTTACTTGATTTTTTATTTTCAAAAAAAGTTCTGGCCCACTAATAACACCTTTAGCGGAATCCAATGCGTCTAAAAATGCACTCGCGAAAACTGAATGACCGTTTCCACCGTTATCAAGCACAGGAAGATCGCCACCCGAGGACAGCAATAAACGGGATTTCTTTGGCAATTTATACCGGATATAGTCTTCACTAAAGACTTGCTTATCTCCCATAAATAAATGGCCCGGCTCTGAGGATAAAAGACCCGCGTAACATGAATCAGCAACCACTAACACTCGCTTCGCTTTTAGGTAAGCGAGATGGCGACTAACGAACTCATTGGAGACCCAAAAGGTATCATCCGGCGGCGGAGTGGCATTGCTTGGCAACCAATAGCCCGATTCAATTCCACCCGCTTTGATGCGGCTACCGTGGCCCGCGTAAAAAATAAGTAAATTATCTGCTTCACCTAAACGTGCATCCATATCATTAATAGCTTTCATGATGGTGCTGTTATTTCCATCGAGAACCATGGTTACTTGGAAGCCGTATTTTTCTTCTAGTATTTTCTTCGCACGTTTTGCATCAGAATGGGGTGTTTTCAAGCTATCTATATGCTCATATTCCTGATTGGCAATAATAAGAGCGTAATACTTTCCAAACTGTAAATTGCCTTTATTCATGGATTGAGCTGTTGCTTGGCTCGCACTGACGGCTGCATTATTTACTTTAGGCTCACGGATTTGGGCAAGCGTATTTATTTCTTTTATTACACCGGCTCGCTCGCTATCAATACCCGTAATCCATTTTTTCAATTGCGCAATTTCTGCCTGGCGCTTGGCGTCCGCTTCGATTTTTTTGGTGCTGACTGACAGTGCAGCCAACTGATTATTGAGTAAATTTATTTGCGAATTTTTTTCATCAAGAGATTGCTGCAATTGATTGCGCAGCTCTTGCTGTGCTGTATCTGCAGCTGATTGGTAGATCAAGTTATCTTGCGGTAAGCCCCACGCTTTGCGATACCAGTTAAGCGCTGTCATTTTATTCTTTTCAACACCTAGGCCTTGCTCATACAAGGTTCCTAAATTAAATTGCGCGCGTGCGTTCCCTTGTGCCGCCGCTTTTTGATACCAAATCAAAGCCGCTTCGTAATTAGGCTCGCCACCCAAACCGCGCTCAAAAATTTCGCCCACATTCGTTTGCGCCTCCAGATCACCCAGCTCCGCAGCGGGTAACCACACCTGCAAGGCCGTTTTGTAATTAGCGCGATCATAGGCAACATATTCTCCACCGCGAATGCGACAATCTGCCGCTGTTGTGAGCGCCGGGCGACGCGGAGTCATGTAGGCACCACCACCCAATTGGCGAACCTGACCGGGTAGCAGACAATCGACAATATATAAATCCGCTGCATTTGGCGCTGGCGCACCTTGCGGAGGCACTCTTGGTTGTGGCGAGCCGCAAGACGATAGCACCAACAAGGCCATCATCGCCAAGGAGATTGCATTGCAAAAAAAACGTGTAACGAAAGCTAAAATGCAATTCATTGTCAGCACCCACCCAAAGAATATTTATAGAAAGTGATTGAGAAGAAGGTAAAGTGGTCAATTATTACACGCATAAACATCAAATGACAGCGCAGTCATTATGATCTAAGTCATACTTTGAACATAAAGCCAAGGTTCAAATCAGCCTCCAGAGGTACAGTAAAATTTAATCGGGTACGCAAGATGGCAAAAAAATACTTTGTATTATCAATCATTTTAATTTTTATCAGCGCATGCCAAACCACACCAGATGTCAAGTTTAAGGCACCTGAAACGAGCACTGTAATTGACTCGCACTTTAAACATCTAGCCGTTTTTAACGAAGGCAAGGGTCCGCGATTGCACGTCTACATCGAAGGTGATGGGCGCCCTTTTGTGAATCGCTTTCTCATCGCAACAGACCCAACTCCGCAAAATCCCTTAGTCTTAAAGCTTATGGCATTAGACAAATCAGCGAGCCTTTATTTAGGCCGCCCCTGCTACTTTAATAACAGCCGCAGCGATATGGCTGATGCCGCCTGCCATCTAGAGTTTTGGACTAATGCGCGCTATTCAGAAAAGGTCGTTGAAAGCATGATTTTTGGATTACGCCAACATTTGGCTACGCGCTCATATCAAGGCATTAGTTTAATTGGACATAGCGGTGGCGGTAGTTTGGCTGTACTCATGGCAGCGCGTATGCCGGAGGTTGATCAAGTAGTAACGCTCGCGGGCAATTTAGATATTGCGGCTTGGGCAAACCTGCACCACTACACCCCCTTAAAACACTCGCTCAATCCCTCCGATCTCAACCTAATCCACACCAAACAACTGCATTTTGGGGGCGACAGGGATAAAAATGTTCCGCCCTCGCTTGGCGCAGCATGGTTGAATTCT
>JACCDN010288033.1_pt1 | contig 12045 bp, 8 predicted proteins | sample 7441691 | NCBI WGS metagenome assembly JACCDN01 (sample SAMN15323439, study PRJNA562643) | freshwater metagenome | isolation source: river surface water | place: USA:Blue River Watershed | collected 2017-08-16 | reverse complement strand
ATCAATGTTTCGTTGAATTCAGCAGTAGGTGCTTCAGGAGCAATAGATTCAGGAGCTTTAGGTGCTTCTGTTTCTAAAGTCATTACTATCTTTTCTTCTACAGGTTGTTCCGCTTTCTTCGGTTCTTCTTTCTTAAACGGATCCTTGTGTTCAAATCCAGTAGCGATTAAAGTGATTCCTAATTTTTCACCTAAAGTTGGGTCATAACCCATACCCATAATAACATCACTATGCTCACCAGTGCGTGCGCGTAAAATATTATTGATGGTTTCTAATTCATCCATGCTGCACTCATAATCTCCTTCAGCACTATTGATATTTAATAAGATCCATTTTGCACCTTTGATATCGTTATCATTCAATAAAGGTGAATTCAATGCTTCTTCGATAGCTCTTTCCGCTCTATTTTCTCCTTCTACTTCTGCTTTACCTAAAATAGCTACACCGCCATTCTTCATTACAGTGCAAACATCCGCGAAGTCAACAATGATATGACCACGGCTATTGATAACATCTGTAATACATTTTGCAGCAGTTGCCAATACATTATCCGCCTTAGTGAAAGCCTCTTTCATTTTTAAGTTACCGTATTGAACGCGTAATTTATCGTTAGAAATCACTAACAATGTATCTACGAAAGGCTTTAATTGATTGATACCTTCTTCCGCTTGTTTTTGACGACGAGGTCCTTCAAAACCAAAAGGAGTAGTAACAATACCTACAGTTAAAATGCCTAAATCCTTACAGATTTTAGCAATAATTGGCGCACCACCTGTGCCAGTTCCACCACCCATACCCACTGTAATGAAAGCCATACGGGTATTCACTTCTAATATTTTCTTAATCTCTTCTAAAGATTCTTCTGTTGCTAATTTACCCACTGAAGGATCTGCACCAGCACCCAAACCTTGTGTCAAATGTGGTCCTAACTGAATTTTGTTAGGTACCAAACTTTGCTCAATAGCTTTAGCATCTGTGTTACAAATGATGAAGTCCACCCCTTCAATATCTTGTTGGAACATGAAATTTACGGCATTGCTTCCACCGCCGCCAACACCAAGGACCTTGATGATGGATGATTTTTGCTTGGGTAAGTCAAATTGAATCATTCTTTTGTTTTTAAATGGGTTAGTTGGTTAGTTAGTTGTTAGTGCGTCTAAATTACTATATGTCAATCGATTAACTTCTATAAGTTATAAACGACATGTGGGTAATTTTTAAGCTAAAGGCTTGTCTTCTTCCTCGTTAAAAATTTCAATTAAGTTATTCTTGAAACGATCCCAGAATTTGCTCTTTCTTTTCTCGATTTGCTCAGCAGTTAAAGTAGTTGGAGCTGGCTGTGCAACTGGCTTTTGCTCAGATTGCATTTGATTTCCAGCCGCAGGATTAACCGTTAAAGCTCTAGGAACTTCTACCTTCTTAAAGGTTTCTGTAAACACTTTATAGTTTTGCTCGTAATCGTTATATCCTTTTAAAATCAACCCAATACATGTAGAATACATTGGTTTCTTTAACTCATCGATATGATTTGGCGCTAAATGTTCGTTAGGTAAACCAATTCTAGCATTTAAACCAGTAATATATTCAGTTAATTGAATCAAGTGTTTTAATTGAGATCCACCACCAGTAAGGATTACACCTCCATTCAACATTCTGCTATCCAATCCAACTTGCTTTAAGTGATAAGTCACAAAATCTAAGATTTCGCTCATTCTAGCTTGGATAATTTGTGCCAAATTCTTAACACTAATCTCTTTTGCTGGCATACCTTTTAAACCAGGGATAGTTACATAAGCATTTGCTTTTGCTTCATCCGCTAATGCGCTACCAAACTGCACCTTCATTGCTTCCGCTTGGCTTTTTAAAACGCCTAAACCTAATCTAATATCGTTTGTGATATTCTCACCTCCGAACGGAATTACCGCAGTATGTTTTAAGATACCATCATAGAAAACAGCTAAGTCACTTGTACCACCTCCAATATCCAAAATAGCCACCCCTGCTTCTAAATCTATATCGCTCATTACAGCACTAGCAGAAGCTAATGGTTGTAACACCAAATCTTTTGTAGTTAATCCACTTCTTTCAACAGAACGATTGATATTGCGAATGGCATTTCTATCCCCTGTTAAGATTAAGAAGTTCGCTCCCACTTTAACACCATTTACTCCAATTGGATCTTTGATGTTTTGGTTATTATCAACATGAAATTCTTGAGGAATAACATCAATAATTTGATCTCCTGCAGGAATAAAAGTCTTTCTTTGATTGTTGATCAATTGCTCAATCTCCCATGCCTGAATCTCATTTTCAGGGTCTTGTCTAACTTGATCTCCACGAGTTTGTAAACTCTTAATATGATGACCCGCAATACCTACATATACTTCGTTGATATCTAAATCTGGGTTGCTTTTATGGCAATTTTCCAAAGCTTGTTGAATAGCTTTTATCGTTTGGTCAATGTTTAACACCTGTCCGTGTTGAACACCATTACTATTTGCACGGCCGAATCCAAGGATCTCTAACTTTCCGAATTCATTTTTTCTACCAGCAATGGCAGCAATCTTAGTTGTACCAATGTCCAGACCCACAATGATGGGAGATTCGTTTTGACTCATTTTTTATAGTTTTTTAGTTGTTAGTTAGTTGTTGTGAATTAGCCTTTCTTGGGCATTACTGCCTTTGCAGACTTCTTCACATTATTTAACGATTTAATATTGGGTTTATTGTTCGACTTTGTCTTGATTTTTTTAGGTGCAGCTTTGACAGTTTTTTTAGCAACGACTTTTGGTTTATTAACCACCTTAGGCACTTGTTTTTTGATCGCCAAAGGTTTGGTTTTTACAGTGTCTTTTACCGGAACAGGTTGGATGGTACTATCCTTTACCATTTGGATAGCGGGCTGAACATTGCTTGTATCTGCAATCATGATGGCAGAACCTAAAAGCATTAAAGGACCATTAAACTGAATAGGTTGTAGGCCTTTTTTCAAAGTAACAATTTGATGATTGAATCTTAAATCAAGCACTTGATATGCATTGATTCCAGAAGGAACCCAAATCTTCTTATAAAAAGTATATAACCTATCTAATTTATTCTCTAATTGATCAATAGATCCCAACAAAACAGTATGATCACCTAAAGTAGGTGTCAATTCAAAATCTCCGTTTGGTGCAATATTAATTTGTGCAATTTGAGCTGAGAAGAAACTATCCTCTTTGATAACAGAAGCAAATTCAACAATATTTTCTAAAAGAACGCTATCTGGTTTTGAAAGAACTGCCTGGTCAGAAGTGAATCCCGTAAATACTGGCAAACGCAATACTGACAACTGTCTTAATGGAAGCTGATTGGATTCTTTATCTACATAAAAAGATTGACCTGTTACAGTAAATACTCTGGCAATAGGCAATCTTTGCTCAATACGAACACGCAAAATGAGCTGATTGTCAAAATACAATTCTGCATTTTTTATCCAAGCAGTCTTTTCTAATGATCTCTCAATTTGTGCAAGATTTAATGCGCTGATTGGAGTTCCAATAGTAACATGTTGCTCATTTAAAATGCGTAAAATCTCTTGCTCATTCATAAATAAAGCAGTTGGATTTTCACCCACTAACTCCACATCAATATCCTTGCACTTCTTAATTGATTTTGCCTGCCATGCAAATACAAATAAAATAATCAATGCAACCCCTAAAAGGGTCCATAAAATATATAACGCTATTTTTTTCCAGTTTTGCATTGCTTATTTTGAGAAGATCTCTTTTACTTTAGTTATACATGCATCAATATCACCCGCACCAGCCATTACAATTAATTTATCTTGGGTATTAGCAGCCCATTCAAATAATTGCTCTTTACTCATCACTGTCTTTTTAGCAACAGTCATTTTATCTAATAAAATATCGCTACTAACACCTGGGATAGGTAATTCTCTAGCAGGATAAATAGGTAATAAAATCACTTCATCTGCTTTAGATAATACTTCGATAAAGCCAGCTGCTTGATCTTGCGTTCTAGAATATAAGTGGGGCTGGAACACCAATACCATTTTCTCATTCGGATACAAACTTCTTACACCACTGATTAATGCATTTAATTCTTCAGGATGATGCGCATAGTCATCAATCAATACTTTATTGGCAGTTTTTATTTTGAATTCAAATCTGCGCTTAACACCTTGAAAAGATGCAACAGCGTCTTTTATTTTGTTTTCATCTATTCCTAATTGTAAAGCAATAGCGATTGCAGCTGTTGCATTCTCCACATTATGCAAGCCACCCATATTTAATACTACATCTTTTAATATGCCTTTGGGGTGCACCAAATCAAAATGATAAGAACCTTCAATTACTTTTAAATCACTGGTGTGAAAAGAAGCTTTAGGTTCATTGTACGAATAAGTAAATACTTCTTTATTTGCTGCATTTACTGGAAATACAGTGCCATATTTTTGAATCAATACACCATTTGGCTTAATCTTATCTGTATACTGTCCAAAAGCTTTTAATACTTCTTCAGCAGTTCCATAAATATCTAAGTGATCAGGATCTACCGCAGTTACAACGGCAACATTAGGTGCTAATTTTAAAAAACTTCTATCATATTCATCTGCTTCTACTACCACTACATTTTTTTCATGACTCCAAAAATTAGTTCCGTAGTTAGATGCAATACCACCTAAGAAAGCATTACAACCATATCCAGTATGTCTTAAGATATGTGCAGTCATTGAAGTTGTAGTAGTTTTGCCATGAGTACCAGCAATACCAATGGTGAATGCATTTTCAGTTACCCATTGAAGCACATCACTTCTTTTCACTACATTGTATCCATTGTCTCTATAAAAATTTAATTCTTTATGATCTGCAGGAATTGCTGGGGTATAAACTATTACCGTAGCCTCTTTGTCAATTTGAGCCAAATCATCTTCAAAATGAATTTGAATACCTTCTTTCACTAAATCATCTGTTAATGGTGTAGGCGTTTTATCATATCCAGATACTATTACTCCTTGCGTGTTGAAATATCTTGCTAAAGCGCTCATTCCAATGCCGCCAATACCAATAAAATAAATTCTTTGAATATTTGTTAGTGGATTCATAATGTATTCTTGATAATTTGTTCTGCAATAACCTTATCAGCATCAGTGATCGCAAATGCTTTAATTTTTTCTTGCATATTTTGTAAAATATTGGGCTGATTGATAGCATCCAATATCATGGGTGCTAAAGATTCCTTTACCTTAGAATCTTTTATCATAAAAGCAGCAGACGCATCTACTAGATTTTTTGCATTAAAACTTTGATGATCTTCTGCAGCAAATGGATATGGCACAAAAACACATGGCTTAGCAGTCAAAGCAATTTCTGCAACCGACATAGCCCCTGCTCTGCTTACTATCAAATCAGCTGCAGTATAAGCTGCACTCATATCATCTAAAAAGCTATTCACATATACATTACTGTAAGACTTAGCTGCATTGACATATTTACTTGCTTGAGATTTTCCTGTTTGCCAAATCAATTGTATTGAATGATTAGAAAAACTTTCTAAATGTTGCATAATGGCATCATTAATAGAATTAGCCCCTAAACTTCCTCCAACAATTAAAACCGTCTTTCTTTCTGGTAATAAACCAAACTTCATTAATGCAGCATCTTTGCTATAAACTGAAGCGCTTATATTCTTTCTAACTGGATTTCCTGTAACTATAATTTTATCACTAGGAAAAAATTGCTCCATACCTTGAGTACCCGTAAAAATTTTAGTTGCATTTTTACCCAACCATATATTGGATTTACCTGCAAATGCATTGGACTCATGTATAAATGTGGGAATACCTTTTGATTGAGCAAATTTCAACACTGGAAAACTAGAATAACCTCCTACTCCAAATACTGCATTAGGTTTGAATGCATTAAAAATATTCCTGACTTGAAAAAAGCTTTTAATTAATTTAAAAGGCAATGTTAGGTTTTTAAACATATTAGATCTATTCAATCCGGCAATGGTTAAACCTTTTATTTCGTAACCAGCTTGTGGCACTTTTTCCATTTCCATTTTGCCAGTAGCCCCAACAAATAATATTGCAGCATCAGGCTGAATTACCTGAATAGCTTGCGCAACAGCTATTGCAGGAAATATATGGCCGCCTGTGCCGCCACCTGCAATAATGATGCGTAATTGTTGATTATGCTGGTTGAACTTCATTTTCGTTGGCTGTATTATCTTCTGGAATTTCAATCTCAGTTTCTTTTGGAGCATTTCCCTCCATTTGCTCTACATTTCTTGCAACACTTAATATTAAACCAATGGCACAACAAGTAAAGATGAATGAACTTCCACCCATACTTACCAATGGCAATGTCACTCCCGTAACAGGCACAATGTTTACATTTACTGCCATATTAGCAACCGCTTGAATAACAAGAGTAAAGCTTAATCCCAATGCCAGGAATGCACCAAATGCATATGGGCATTTTCTAAAAATTCTAATACATCTAAATAAGAATACTAAATAAATAAAAATAATAAACGCCCCTCCTATCAAACCATATTCTTCAATAATCACTGAATAAATAAAATCATTATATGCTTGAGGCAAAAAATTTCTCTGTCTGCTATTACCCGGACCTAATCCATACAAAACACTACCATTAGCAATGGCAATCTTTGCTTGTTGAACTTGATAAGGCACATCGTTTTCCTCTGCATACATAAAATCTTGCACCCTACTTACCCATGTTCCAAATCTTCCAAAACCTTTTAATTTTTCTGCTACTATGGGTTTTCCCTCGGCAGCACTGACTTTACTATTATGAGTGGCCATCGCAACACTAATAATAATGACCACAGGAACCATGGCTGTTAAAATAACCAAGCCAATATGTTTAAAGCTTACTCTACCAATAAACATTAACAATAAAGAAGTAGCACCAGTTAATAAAGCATTGGATAAATTTGCAGGCATAATCAATCCGCAAATCAATAAAACCGGCCAGAACACAGGCCAAAATCCTTTTCTAAAATCTTTGATTACTTCTTGTTTCTTACTCAAGACTCTAGAAATATACATAAACAAGGCTAACTTGGCCACATCACTACTTTGTATAGTCATATTAATGATGGGCAACTTAATCCATCTACTACCTTCATTAATTTTTGCACCAAAAAATAAAGTATATATCAATAATGGAACAGACAATATAAATAAAATGGTAGCCACTTTAGAGAACACTGTATAATTTATTCTATGCAAAGCAAAAACAACTACTAATCCAATTAATGTAAATGCTACTTGTTTAAATAAATAAATACTTGTATTCCCTTTAGACATTTTATAAGCAAGTGATCCTGTTGCACTATACACCACCATGATAGATATAAGCGATAGAACTAAAACCAAGGCCCAGATATATTTATCTCCTCTAGTTCTTTGATCTAAATGCTCTTTCACACCTCCCAAAGAAGGCATTTGTGAAAACAATTTATCAGTGGTTTCTTTTAACATTATAATTCTTTTACAGACTCTTTAAATTGACGACCTCTGTCCTCATAATTTTTAAATAAATCAAAACTTGCACATGCAGGGCTTAATAGAACTACATCTCCTTTTTCAGCAATTTTAAATGCAGCATTCACTGCTTTCTTTGCACTATCCGCTTCTACAATCGTTTCTACTTTATCTTTAAAGAACTCAAGGATTTTTGAATTATCTGTACCCATACAAATAATTGCCTTTACTTTTTCTTTTACCAAATCAGCAATTAGTTCATAATCATTTCCTTTGTCCACACCACCCAAAATCAAAACAGTTGACTTTTGCATGCTTTCTAATGCATACCAAGTGCTGTTTACATTTGTTGCTTTGCTATCGTTGATAAAATCAACGCCACGAACTGTTGCAACAAATTCCATTCTATGCTCCAAATTGTGAAAATTACTTACCGCTTCACGGATTTTTTCTTTACGGATACCCAATGTGCTTGCAGCAATACTTGCAGCCATAGTATTATAAGCATTATGTTTTCCTTTTAAAGCAAAATCATAAATACTCATGGTAACGCGTTCTTCTTGGATTTTTAACATCATTTGATCGTTTTTGATGTAGCCTCCTTTTTTTAATTCTTGTTTCATAGAAAATGGTAATGGATTAGTATTAGTAGTTAGTAGTTCTAAGTGTTTTGTAATTACTTCATCATCTATACAGTAAATGAAATAATCGTTGGCAGTTTGATTTTCAATAATTCTGAATTTACTCTTCACATATCTTTCAAATTCATAATTATATCTATCCAAATGATCTTCGGTAATATTTAATAAAATAGCGATATCTGGCTTAAAGCTGATAATACCATCTAACTGGAATGAGCTTACTTCAATTACATATAAAGCTTTTGGATCTTGTGCTATTTGTCTTGCAAAAGAGAATCCAATATTTCCTACCACTGCTACATCTTGCTCTGCCACTTGGCAAATATGATATAACAAAGAAGTAGTTGTAGTCTTTCCATTGCTTCCTGTAATAGCTGCGATTTTTGAATTGCCTTTATATCTGTATCCAAATTCAATTTCACTAATGATAGGAATACCTTTTGCTACAATTGCTTTAACCAATTCGTTTTTATCAGGAATACCTGGACTTTTCATTACCTCATCCGCCGCTAAAATTCTCTCTACACTATGAGATCCAGATTCAAATTCAATTTGATGATCTTCTAATTCTTTTTGAAATACAGGTTGGATAGCACTAGCATCGGACACAAATACATCATAGCCCTTTTGCTTTGCTAAAAGTGCAGTACCTACTCCACTTTCACCTGCTCCTAATATGATTAACTTCTTTGCCAATGTTATCTAGTCTTTAAGGTTAATATAGAAGCCACCACTAATAATATGGTAATGATCCAGAATCTTACTGCAATCTTACTTTCATGAAAACCTTTCTTTTGATAATGGTGATGCAATGGGCTCATCAAGAATACTCTTCTTCCTTCACCATATTTTTTCTTAGTGTACTTGAAATAAGAAACCTGTATGATCACACTCAAATTCTCTATTAAGAATACACCACAGAAAATAGGAATTAATAATTCTTTTCTAACGATAATAGCTAATGATGCAATAATTCCACCTAATGCTAAACTTCCTGTATCACCCATGAATACTTGCGCTGGATATGCATTGTACCATAAGAATCCAATACAACCTCCTACAAAGGCGCCAACAAAAATGGACAACTCACCCAAATTAGGGATATACATTACATTTAAATAATCTGCAAATACATAGTTACCGCTTACATATACAAACACTCCCAAAGCAGCACCAATGATCGCGCTCACTCCTGCCGCCAATCCATCCAGACCGTCTGTAATATTCGCTCCGTTAGATACAGCAGTTACAATAAAGGTTACAACAAGTATATATACAATCCATGTATATTGTTCAGCACCTGGACCTATCCAGCTAACTAGTTTGCTATAATTAAATTCATGATTTTTAACAAAAGGAATAGTTGTAATAGGTGTTTTCACTTTTACAAATCGACGCTCTTGACCATTGATATTTCTAACTACCACATCTGCGCCTTTTGCAATTTTTTCTCCTTTTTGCAAATTAGCAGAAATATTAGTTGATACTATTTCACGCTCTACTGTAACAGCATTACTAAAATAAAGTGTAACTCCAATGATGATACCCAATCCTACTTGACCGATGATTTTTGACAAACCTGCTAAGCCATCACTGTTTTGTTTTTTATACGCTTCACCTTTACTTTGAGCCTCTTTGCGCGCGCGAATTTTAAAATAATCATCTAAGAATCCAATTAAACCCAACCATACGGTACATAAAATCATCAAACGGATATATACCTTATCTAAATTGGCAAATAATAATGTTGGGATAAGCACACTCAATAAAATGATAATACCACCCATTGTTGGTGTACCCTTTTTTTGTTGTTCACCTGCTAAGCCCAATTCTCTAACTGTTTCGCCAATTTGTTTTCTTTGTAAAAACAAAATCATTTTCTTACCAAAAACTGTGGCAATGAATAAAGACAATAAAATAGCCATTGCAATTCTTGATGTTAAGAATTGAAAAGCTCCCAATCCGGGGATATTAAATGTTTTATTCAACCAAGAAAATAATTGATACAGCATGGGGATTATTTTTCTAATTCTTTAAATAGAGTGAACAAAGTTTCCTTATCATCAAAATGAGTTTTTACACCCTTAATGTCTTGGTATTTTTCGTGACCTTTCCCAGCTACTAAAATGATATCACCAGGATTAGCAATACTCACAGCAGCCTTGATGGCTTCTTTTCTATCTACTATTTTGATATACTTTCTTTTTGCAGCACTGGTTAATCCTTGCTCCATATCATTCAAAATATCGTTTGGATCTTCTGAACGAGGATTATCACTTGTCAAGAAAACTTTTGTACTTAAATCACATGCAACCTGAGCCATAATAGGTCGCTTACTCTTATCTCTATCTCCTCCACAGCCCACCACTGTGATCACTTGCTCACCACCCTTTTTTAATTTAGCAATGGTTTCTAAAACATTTTCTAATGCATCTGGGGTATGTGCATAATCTACAATGCCAATTATTTTTGTATCACTAATAGTATAATCAAATCTTCCTTCAGCACCAGTTAATGCACTTAATTCGGTTAATACCTTTTCTGAATTTTCTCCTAATTGAATGGCTACACCATATACAGCTAAGAAATTATAAGCATTGAATACGCCAATTAATCTGCAATGAACTTCTACATCGTTCACCAAAAGAACCAATCCGGTTAATTGATTTTCTAAAATCTTGCCTTTATAATTAGCTGGAGCATGCAAGGCATAAGTTAATTTCTTAGCCTTCGTATCTACCAACATATTCGCACCATTCTTATCGTCTAAATTGGATAAGGCAAATGCTGAAGTAGGCAAATGATCAAAGAATGATTTTTTAACTGCTAAATATTCTTCAAATGTTTGATGATAATCTAAATGATCTAATGTGATATTGGTAAATGCAGCTCCTACAAATTGAATGCCCGTGATTCTGTGTTGATGAATAGCATGACTACTGCATTCCATAAAAACATGGGTACAACCCGCTTCAACCATTTGGTGTAACAATGCATTCAATTGAATTGCATCTGGTGTTGTATGGGTTGATGGTACAATTTTTGAACCAATATGATTTTCTACTGTACTGATTAAACCACAGGTATACCCTAATTGGTTAAACAACTTGAACAATAAGGTTGCTACAGTGGTTTTACCATTGGTACCTGTAACACCCACCATTTTTAATTTAGTAGAAGGCGAATCATAAAACTGATGGGCCATAATGGCAACTGCTTCGTTAGAATTAGCCACCACTAAATAAGTAATTCCAGCAACTATCTCTTTAGGCAATACTTCACATACAATAACTGTAGCTCCTTTTTCTATCACAGTTGCTATAAAGTTATGTCCATCTGCTTGTACCCCTTTGATGGCAACAAAAGCTGTTCCAGCTTCTACTTTTCTTGAATCGATTTGAATAGAACTAATATTTAAATTAGTTGAACCTACCACTTCTCTAATGGCTACTCCAAACAATATGTTTTGTAATGCTTTCATTAGTTTAATTCGATTAAAATAGGTTGACCTTTAGTGATATATGATCCTTGCGCAATACTTTGCTTAACAACTCTTCCCTTCCCAATACACTTCACCTGCAAGCCCTTCTTCTCACATAACCATAAAGCGTCTTGTAATTTTAGACCACTGATATCAGGCATTGTTGAATCTGAAATTGTTTTAGCAGCAACTTTAGCTACCTTACCCACTCCATTTACATTCACCCAATTATTACTTGCGGTGCTAGAATCCTGATAACTTAAATTAATTTTCTTCGCAATTGCTTGAAGAGAAGATTTTGAAATGGCATATTGAAATGCTTGGCTATCTTTTAAAGCAATTGTAGGAGTAGTATTGGTCTTATTATGAATATAAGTAGAGTATAATCTGTCAGAAATTTCTTT
>JACCDN010114546.1_pt1 | contig 12046 bp, 11 predicted proteins | sample 7441691 | NCBI WGS metagenome assembly JACCDN01 (sample SAMN15323439, study PRJNA562643) | freshwater metagenome | isolation source: river surface water | place: USA:Blue River Watershed | collected 2017-08-16 | reverse complement strand
CCGTTTCAAATTTACATGCTGCCGCAGCGCTTGCCCAAGATTGAATTTGCCGGGACCGCCACCTTGCTGTTCACGGTGATCAACGCCGCCAAAATTCTTCCCTATCAACAGCTGCAACCCTATTCAACCGACGACTTGATGCGAGCGGCAGATTTGATCCCCTTCGCCTTGATCGGCACCGTGCTCGGCGCTTACCTGACCAAGAAGATTGCGGATGTTTGGTTTTATCGACTGGTTCAAGCCAGTTTATTTTCTGTTTCCATCAAACTTATTGCGGACGTTGTTTTATGAAATCACACCACCACACGCCATTGCGACTCGGCATCTTGGGCTGCGCGAACATCGCCAAACAGTTTGTGCGCGATGTGGCAAAAAGTCCCAGCGTGTCAATTCAAGCTGTGGCCAGTCGGGATCTGAGCAAGGCACAAAGCTTTGCGCAAACTTTTGGCATCTCCCACGTACATGCCAGCTACGAGGCATTACTCAACGATGCTGACATCGAAGCCATCTACATTCCCCTGCCCAACAGTTTGCATGCCGAGTGGGCCATTCGTGCCTTGCAAGCCGGCAAACATGTGCTTTGCGAAAAACCTCTTGCCCTCAACTTGCCAGAGGTGACGCACATGTTTGCAGTAGCGCGCCAACACGGCGTGATGCTGCTGGAGTCTTATCCGTATTGGTTTCAACCTCAAACACGTGATTTACTGACCCATCTGAGCTCAGACACGCTCGGTCAAATCCGCAGCGTACAAGCTAGCTTTGGGTTCACTTTAGGCAGTCCGATAACCAACATCCGGATGAAACCCGAGCTCGGCGGTGGCGCCTTGCTAGATGCCGGCAGTTACCCCATCAGTTTGATACGTTTGGTCATGGGATGCGCACCCCAGCGCGTGATAGCACAAGCCAACTGGGCTGATACGGGGGTGGATATCAGCATGACAGCCACACTTTTGTATGCCGATGGCCGCAACGCTCAAATGTCCTGCGCCATGAACGCGGCCAATCATCGTCGAGCCACCATCGTAGGCACTGATGGGACGATTGAAACCGAATACCTCAACCACACCAGTGACACGACTAAGCACCCTTGGGGTTACTTACCCAGTCAGTTGCGTGTGCGTCGAGGCATTGCGAACTCCATCGCATTTGAAGATATTCACTCTGCAACGGGCAGTGGTTTTCAATTTGCAGCAGAAGCTTTTTCTCATGTGATACGCACGCACGACCAAGCTGCCGTTGATCGCGCGGCAGCAGCCAGCCACGACATTGCTGCCACGTTAGATGCTATTCGCACCAGCGCTCAAACAGGACAAGCTGTGACTCTGCCTTCAATACTTTGACGATGGGTGAATTGCTAAACGCACCGACTGTTTGGTTTGTGCTGCCTTCACAATTGCCTCCACCACCAGTAAGTTCTGCAAACCATCTTGTGTACTGACGCGTGGTGGAACATTGTGTTGAACCATGTCGACAAAGTGCGCCATTTGCAACACCAGCGGATCTTCACGCTTCAAGGTCACCGTGCTGCATTGGTAAGGCGTGTACCACGAGCGGTCCTGCGCGTTCGCATAAGTTTTCAAACGCAAGGTGGGGATTGACAAGCTGCCCATGGTTCCCGCGACGACATAACAATCCTCGTCGTCATAGCTGGCGTAGGCCTTGTTCTCTTGGCTGGTCTGTTCCCAGCTGCGCGCGCTGGCCGAGGTGTCTGACACCAAGAACGTGGCCAACACCCCAGACGCAAAACGAAAGTTGATGGCAGCGGTGTCTTCCACCGCATAGCCACGCACCGCGTTGCTGCTCATGGCTTGCACTTCTTCGATGTCACCACACAGCATGCGCAGGTTGTGGATCTCATGGATCAAGTTGATCAACACCGGGCCACCACCCTCTTGGGTGCGCCAGGGCGCTTCAGCAAAGTAGCTGTCGGGTTTGAAGAACAGCGTACTCCCCATCACACTGACCAGGCGCCCCAAACGACCTGCGGCGATCACCGCTTTCGCTTGCGCCATGATGGGGCTGTGCGCACGGTGATGACCGATCAACACCTTGGCATGTTGTGCTTCCGTGGCATCGACCAAACGCTGCGCATCGGCCACCGTGTGGGCGATGGGTTTCTCCACCAACACGGGCACACCCGCATCGATGCATTGCAGCGCCTGTGGCACATGCATGGCGTTCGGTGTAGCCAAGATCACGCCATCCGGACGTGACGCAGCCAGCAACTCGTCCAACGTGGCAAACCACGCAATCCCCTGCTCTGCCGCCAGTTGCTTGGCGGCAGCACTGGGGTCAGCAATGGCACTGAGTTGGCAATCGGGGCGATCCGCGATCACAGCCATGTGGGCACGGCCAATCACGCCAGCTCCGGCGACTGCCAAGTTCAACATCGGCGTGCTTAAGCGGCAGTCGGGGCAGCAGCAGAGGTGGTGTGTGCACCACCCAAGAACAAGCGTTCCATTTGCGGATCCGCCAAAATTTCAGCGGCCGATTTGTACAACACCAAACGACCCGACTCCAACGCAATCGCGTTGTCGGAGTACTTGAGTGCGCTCTTCACGTTTTGTTCCACCATCAGCACCGTGGTGCCTTGGTCGGCCAACTTGCGCAAGAGCTTGAACACGTCTTGCACCACGATCGGCGACAAACCGATTGAGGGCTCGTCAATCAACAGCACCTGGGGGCGCAACAGCAACGCGCGACCAATCTCGAGTTGCTTTTGCTCACCGCCGGACAGCGACGACGCCAGCGAGTTGATGCGCTCTTTCACGCGCGGAAAAAACTCCAGCACTTCAGGAATACGTTCGTGCGTGGTCTTCATCCCCAGCGTGATGCCGCCCAACTCCAAGTTCTCGTAGACCGAGAGTTGGCCAAACAAGTTGCGGCCTTGCGGCACAAAGGCAATGCCACGTGCCAACAGTTCTTTTTGCGTGGCACCGGTGATGTCATCGCCATTCAAACGGATCTTGCCTTGGCGTGGCGTCAACAAACCAAACAAAGTTTTCAGCACGGTCGATTTGCCTGCGCCGTTGGGACCAATCAGCAAGGTGATCGAGCCTTTGGGCACAGTGAACGACAGGTTGTTCAAGATCATGAAATCTTTGTAGCCTGCCACCACATCGTCAAATTCGATACACGGTGTGTCGCTGTTGTGTTGTGTCGTCATGATCAGCTTCCCAGATAAGCGTCGAGCACTTGCTTGTTAGCGCGAATTTCGGCGGGTGTGCCAATGGCCATCACCTTGCCTTCGACCATCACCATGATGCGGTGGCACAGGTCCATCACAAAGTCCATGTTGTGTTCGATCACCACAAAACTGCCTTTGCGGGTTTGGTTGAGTTCTTTCAGCAAGGTGCTGATGCCGCCTACCAACGAGGGGTTCACACCGGCGCAAGGCTCATCGAGCAACACCAAGTCGGGCTCGCTCATGAAGGCCATGGCAATGTCCACCAATTTTTGTTGGCCGTAGCTCAGCTCACCCGCTTTTTTGTCTGCCACATGTTTGATGTGGAACTGGTCAATCAAGGCATCGGCCTTGGCGCCCAAGTTGGAATCGCTGGGCGCAAACATACGGCTGAACATCGTGCCCTGGTGCTCTTGTGCCGCCACGATCAAGTTGTCGCGCACGGTCATCTTGCCAAACACCTGCAGGGTTTGGAAGGTGCGGCCCACACCGCGACGGTTCAGCTCCAACGGACCCAACTGGGTCACGTCTTCACCGTTGAGCTCGATCTTGCCGGCGTCCGGTGTGATCTGGCCCAACATGCTGTTGAACAAGGTGGTCTTGCCCGAACCGTTGGGACCAATCACGCCAAAGATTTCGCCGGGGCGCACTTCAAACGACACGCCACCCACCGCTTGAATCGCGCCATAGGCTTTCTTCAAGTCGGTGACTTTGAGCACGGGATGATTTGTAGAAATCGTCATGCTTTCACTCCTGATGAGCCGGCCGCGGCACGCGCCGCTGAGGCTTCACGTGATTGGCGCTTCGCACGGATGCGGTCGGGAATGCTCAACAAACCATCGGGCAGCCAAATCATGAGCATCACCACGGCCGTGCCGAACACAAACAAATACCAAGCCTGCGCAAAGCGCAACCACTCGGGCAAGATCACACCGACCGCTGCGCCCAGCAACGGTCCTAAGAAGTAGCCAGGGCCACCCACCACCACCATGAGGTACATCATGATGGAGGCCTCCACCGTGAATGGTGCAGGGTCGATGAACTGAACCAGTGAGCCAAACAAACCGCCCGCAATGCCCGCGTAGACCGCGCCGATGGCAAAGCTGAGCAAGGTGTAGCCACGGATGTCTACCCCCAAGCTCTCCGCCCGAATCGGGTTGTCACGCAAGGCCGTGAAGGCTTTGCCCCATGGTGAGTTCAACAAGCCCCACAAGAGCAAACCCAACACCACGGCGAAGGCCAGCACCAGGTAGTAGTACGCCAAGTTGCCATCGAAGCTGATGCCAAAGGCCTCAGGGCGTGCAATGTTGTTGATGCCAAAGGTGCCACCGGTCAGCCACTCTTCGTTGCGCATCACCAACCACACAGCCGTGTTGAAGCCCAGCGTAGCGAACGCCAAATAAATGGTTTGCACGCGCAGCGCTGGGAAACCCAAAGCCAAGCCAATCACAAAGCAACCCAACGCGGCCAACGGCATGCCGACCCAAAAACTGAAACCGGCTTGCATCATGATGGCCACGGTGTAGGCCCCGATGCCAAAGAACGCCGCATGGCCCAATGACTTTTGACCGGCATAGCCGATGGTGAGGTTCAAGCCCATGGTGGCGATCACATAGATCAGCCAGTAGGTGAACAAATAAATGCCATGGTTCTTCAGCAGTGTGGGTACAAAAATACAGGCCAACAGCCCCAAGAGGCCGGCCAAGAATGCGAGCTTCTTCATACTTTGCGCTCCACTTTTTTACCGAGCAAGCCTTGTGGCTTGAACAAAATCACGACCATGAAAATGATCAAGGCCACTGCATCTTTGTACGCAGGCGAAATGTAGGCCGCAGCCAAGTTCTCGCACACGCCCACAATCACGCCGCCCAGCAGCGCGCCACGCGAATTGTTGAAGCCACCGATGATGGCGGCAAAAAAAGCCTTGGTACCCAATGCGGCGCCCATGTCGAACTTGGCCAAATAAGTGGGCGTCACCAAAATCGCAGCCGCCGCTGCGAGCACGGCGTTGATGGCGAAGGTGTAAAAAATCATGCGTGGCACGTTGATGCCAAGCACTGAGGCGCTCTCGGTGTTTTGTGCCACCGCTTGCATGGCACGACCGGTCACGGTCTTGGCCAAGAAGGCTTGCGTGATCAACACCAGCGCAATCGCAAAGGCAAAGGTGCCCACGTCGGTGGCCGAAATGGTCACACCGGCAATGTTGTACACCTCATCGGGAAACAAATTAGGAAAAGGATGGGGCTCCGCGCTGTAACCCGCACGCACCGCATTGCGCATGGCAATGGACAAACCAATCGTGGCCACCACGATCGGCATCATGCCGTACTTGAACAGCGGGTCCACGACCCCACGCTTGAACAACCAGCCCAAAACGAATGCCGACAGCACGCAACTGGCTGCAAAACTTAGGACCAGCGGAAAACCCGCCGCCATGAAACCCAACATCATGAAGGCAGGCAGCATCACAAATTCGCCTTGCGCGAAATTGATGGTGCCGGAGGCTTGCCACAACAAGGTAAAGCCCAAGGCTGCCAGCGCATAAATGCTGCCAGTGGCGAGGCCACTGAAAAAGAGTTGGAGAAAGTCGGTCATGTTGGTTCGCTTAAAAAAGAAAGGCACGCCCGTCAAAGGCGTGCCTCGTTTCTTGGGTTACTTCTTGGCGTTCAACGCAGGCAAAGTGGCCGTTACCACTTGGCGACCGTTCTTGACTTCGATCAAGAAGCTCTCGCGGTCCAAGTCACCATTCGCATCAAAGCTCACGTCCATGATCACGCCTGGGTATTTCTTGGCGCTGATGTTGATGCCATGCAAGGCTTGCGCCACAGCTTTGCGATCCAGCTTGCCCACCTTCTCGATGGCGGCTTTCAACACATACATGCCGGTATAGCCTTTGATGCCGTTGTGGTCAGAAATGCTGCCATAGGCTTGGTAGTACTTGGCCTTGAACTTCAACATTTCTGGGTTGGGGGCATCCACGGTCAAGCCCACGTGCGCCATGGCGCCGTTGGCAGCATCACCGGCCAACTCGATTACTTTTTGACCGACCAAGGTGGTCTCGCCGATCACAGGTTTGGTCCAACCTTGCTTCTTCAATTCACGCAACAAGCGAGCGGACTCTTCTTCGTTGGTATAGGCGAAGATCGCGTCAGCATTGCTCTGCTTCGCTTTCAACACCGCAGCCGAGAAGTCGACTTGGCCTGCGTCGGTGGAGATGTCAGCCACGATTTTGGTGGGGCCATCGGCCAGCAATTTGTTCAAGGTGTCGCGACCGCCTTTGCCAAAGTCGTTGTTCACATAAATCACCGCCAAGGTCTTGGCCTTGGTGTTGATGAACTTGGCCAATTTGGGGAACGATGTGCTTTGACCAAACGCCGTACGGAACACATAGGGGTTGCCTTGTGCGGTGATGGCCGCGGCTTCGCCACCGGTGAAGTTGGGCACCTCGCCGCGCTTGGATTCGGCCATCGACACCATGATGGAGCCCGAGTACACAGGACCGAAGATGGCGAAGACACCATCGTCCACGGCTTTTTGTGTCAAGCCCTTGGCCACGCCAGGGTTGGTTTGTGTGTCAACGGTGTAGTTCTCGATCTTCTTGCCCAAGATGCCGCCGCTCTCGTTGATCTCTTTGACGGCCAATTCCACGCCGTTCTTGAACACCGTGCCGGCGGTGGTGCCAGGACCGGAGAGCTCAACGATGTTGGCAATCTTGATGGTCTGCTGCGCATGCGCAACGCCTGCCAAGGCAAAGATGGCGGCTGCCGCAACAGCTTTCAAAGTGGAACGTTTATTCATGGATGTCTCCTCTTGGGGGTTGAAATTGAGCCACTGACAAACGGCTCGGGTGAATGAAACCAGTGACACACCGTCTCAGTGGATGGGACCGGTGAAATTTAATGGGAAACGCTGCAGCAGCTAGATAAATAAATCCAAAGCGCGCGATTAACGAACGTTTGTGTGCGATCATCGAACGCATCACGGGTTTCCCCTTGGAGCGCTCATGGACCAGAAAGATTGGATCGCAGGTCTCGACAAAGGTTTGGCGATGTTGCAAACCTTTGACGAACACAACCCGCGCTTGACGGCGACGCAAGCCGGTCAACGCTGCGGTTTGACGCGCACTGCGGCACGCCGCTACTTGCTGACCTTGTTGCATTTGGGTTTTGTGGCTACCGACGGCAAGTTGTTTTGGCTCACGCCCAAGGTCATGCGTTTGGGGCAGTCGTACTTGGAGTCGGCACGTTTGCCGCGCATCGTGCAACCCTCGTTGCAGCGCTTGGCCATGGGCACACAAGAAATTTCGTTTGTCGCCGTGCTCGACGGCTACGACTTGGTCTACATCGCGCGCAACGGACAAAACCGCAGCATGAACACCAGCTTCGCGCTGGGCGCGCGGGTGCCCTGCCACCTGACCTCGGCGGGCGTGTTGTTGCTCGCGCTGCTGGGTGAAGAAGAAGTCGACGCTTGGTTGGCCACGCACGAACTCAAGGCCTTCACCTCGCACACCATCACTGACCCCAAGCGCATGCGCGCGGAGTTGGCGCGCATCCGTGCGCAAGACTGGGCCCTGTCCGAGCAACAACTCGATTTGGCCTACCGCGGTGTGGCCGTGCCCTTGCGCGACCACAAAGGGAATGTGCAAGGCGCGCTGACGGTCAGCATGCCGATTCAGCATGAGACCTCCAAAGAAGCGGTCCACCGTGTGCTGCCCGTGCTGCGCGAAGTCGCGCAGAGCTTGCGGCCGCTGATTTGACGCACGCAACTCAGGCATCGCCTAAAGCCTTTCGGGTGGCGTTAAGACACAGCGCAGCCCATGCCTTGTCACCGATGGGTTGCGAACGTTCGAGGTTCACGATTTCGATGCTGACGGGCAAGTCTTGCGGCAACGCACCAAACAAGCCCGTCACGTCAATGCTGCCCTCACCCGGCAACAAGCGTGCTTGACGCGCGGTGTGAATCAGTTCGTCATCTGGGAAATTTAAGCCGGCTTCGGCATCGCAGATTTGCGCGTAGTGCAACAACGCGCGCGGGATCGACTGGATGTCTGCCAAAGTGGTGGTGGAGCGACCAAAGTGCAAGGCATCCACCAAGATGCCCGCGTTGCTGGGACGGCCGGCAAGCTCAATCACACGCAAGGCCGACTGGGCGTCTTTCACTGCCGTCCAAGGCATGAACTCCAAATCGGCCGTGAGGCCGTAGGGACGCATGGCTTCACACAAACGTGCGTAGCTCTCGGCCAAGCGTACTTCGTGGGTGTCGTCCGCCGCCACCAAGACCGCCTTGGCACCCAAGGTTTGACCGATGTCCATCAAGGCCACGTGGTCGGCGGGATTGAAGTGTTCGCCAATGCGGATGATCTCTAAGTCGTACACGCCCACGCCGGTGTCGCGCATCACCGCTTGGGTTTCGCGCAACACCGCGGCATCACCGATCAAGGTTTGAAACGGCGCACCGGGGCCGTTGGGCTGCACGCGCAGACCCACATAGGCATAGCCCAACTCAGCCGCAATGCGAATGGCCTCTGGCACGGTCGACGCGTTGGCAGTGAGGTACGCGAGTGAGTAGGTGCGCATGGTGTGCTGCCTTGAATGACTTATTTCAGTGGCGACACGGCGGTCGGCAACGCGATGGTGGACACCATGTTGGTTGTCAAATTCGCGGGGCCGCCTTTGGGTGGCCAAATGCCTTGGGCCACAGCATCTGCGCGAGCTTTGCTGCGCGCATCCACCGTGGGGTAGGCCCAGATGTTGGTGAAGCGCAAGGGGCCGTCCAAGGCCACCATCGCCACCACGCACGGCGAAATTTTTTCGCGTGCAGGAATCGCTTGCTCCCACAAATCGATCGTGGGTTGTACGCCACCGGGTTTGATGCCGTAGGTGCGGATCTCGTACACCGGGCCGTTGATGCCACTCTCGGCACTGGGACGCACGGGCTTCATCCAAGGGAAACCTTGGTAGCTGTGTTGCTCCAGGCTTTGGAAGATGTCGCCACAACCAAACGGGCTGGCGTTGTGTTGGGTGCGTTCACGTTCGGCTTGCAAGGTAGCCAAGTCATCAAAGCCGCGCAGCACGATCATTTGGTTCAACACACCAATGTCGGTGAACCAACAACCGAGCAATTCGCCTTGGCCTTGCGAGGCAAAGATTTGCACGTTGGCGGCAGCTTGAGCAGCCGTGCCGAAAGGCAGTGTCATGGTGGCGAGTTCGTAATACATGGGAGAAGTCCTTTTGAAAAATGAATGATCCGCAGACGTGCGTGCTGCATGGTGCGCAGCCAAATACCCAAAGGTCATGGCCGGGCCCAACGTGATGCCACCGCTGGGGTAGTTGCCCCCCATCACACTGGAGAGGTCGTTGCCACCAGCATACAAACCGTCGATGGGTTGACCTTGTGCGTTGAGCACTTGTGCGTCTGCGTTGCAACGCAAGCCCGCAAAGGTGCCCAAGCTGCCCGCCACAATGCGCACGGCGTAAAACGGTCCATCGACGATCGGGGCCATGCAAGGGTTGCGCCCCTCATGGGTGGCATCGCCTTGCGCGCGGTTATAGGCGGTTTGGCCTTTGGCAAATTCGCCGTCATAGCCAATGTCGGCTTGTGTGTTGTAGCGCGCCACAGTGTGTTGCAAGGCGACGGGGTCAATGCCACAGCGCTGTGCCAACTCAGCCAAGGTGTCACCACGCTGCACATACCCATTTGCCAACATGCCGCCCATGGGCACTGGCGCAGGCTTGACCGCGCCCAAACCCCATCGACGGATGAAGCGATGGTCCACCACCAACCAGGCTTGCACAGGCTCGTGTGCGGGTAAGGCCTTGAGAAGGCCTTGCATGAAGTCATGGTACGAATCGGCTTCGTTGACAAAGCGCTTGCCAAAACGCGTGACGGCAATCAAGCCGGGCTTGCCGCGTTCAATCAAATGCGGAAAGTGGGCCGTGGTGCCATCGGCACGCGGCACCAAAGAGACGGGGGCCATCGCCGCAGCGTGCTTCAAATCGGTGTCGACCACTGCGCCGACCGATTCGCCCAAACGCAGACCATCGCCCGTGTTGCCACGCGACGCGGCAGAAAAATGGTACTGCCCAGTGGGGTCGTGCGGCAGCAGTTGGCGCTTGCGTTGGGAGTCATGCGGAAAGCCACCCGTAGCCAACATCACACCCCGCTTGGCGCGAATGGTTTGCTCTGCGCCGTTGTGCATCACCACCGCACCGCGCACATGCGTTACGCCATCAACGCCCTGCTCTGTCACCAAGCGCACGGCGGGGCAGTTGACGCGAATGTCCACGCCTTGGTCAAACGCCGACTTGGCCAACCGGGCCACCAAGGCGTTGCCGTTGACCAACTGCATGGCACGGCCATGCAGCGCCAAGTCAATCAAATGGCGCGTGACGCGCTTGGCCACATGAAAGAACGAACCCCAAGAGCGCAAAGCATTGAAGAAATGGCGAATGTCGGCACCGGACGCAATGCCCATGCCCAAGAACGTCATTTCGTACAGCGGGGTTTTGAGCTGCTTCACCTGCGCGCCCAACTCGCGACCGTCGAATGGCGCTGCGCACACCGAGCGCCCACCCAAGGCCGCGTCTTCGGTCTTGCCGTGGAAGTCGGGAATCAAGTTGCCGTCGATGAACTGCAGTGCAGTGTGCTCCTCAAAGAAGCGGACCATGCGTGGGCCATGCGTCAAGAACGCACGCGCGCGTGTTTCATCAAACTGCTCGCCCAACTCGTGACGCAAATACGAAAGTGGCTTCTCAATGGGCTCCGTCATGCCAGCTTTGAGCGCGAAGTGGGTGCGCGGAATCCACATCCAGCCCCCCGACCAAGCGGTGGTGCCACCGTAGTGCGGGTCTTTCTCGACCACGATGACCTTGAGTCCCAAGTGCGCCGCAGTGACAGCCGTGGACAAGGCCCCTGCGCCTGATCCCACAACGAGCAAATCGCAATCCCAAGCGGTGCTGGCGATGACAGAAGTCGTGCGCATGCGATGTTCAGATCAAGCGGCGTAAATGGGTTGCAAGCGCACCTTGGCCCCGCCACTGGCCAACATGGGTGATGCGCCGCTGGCGGCAGCCAGCTGTGCTGCGCATGACAACAAATCAGGCGCGATGGCCAACATGCGCTCGCGCGTCAAACGTGCCGACGGGCCCGCCACACTGATGGTGCCCATGGGCAACTGGCCGGCCAGACCCACGGGTGCAGCGAGCGCATTGAGGCCGGCGGTGTAGGTTTCCTCTGTCAGGCTGAAGCCTTGTTTGCGCGTGTCGTGCAAGACCTTCAAAAAGGCTTTCAAACTCTTGGGTGCGTTGGGGCCGAAATCGGCCGGCAGGCCTAAGCCTTGCTGCGATACCAGCGCCAAGGCATCGTCGTCTTTCATGGTGGACAACCAAGCCAAACCCGACGACGAGCAGCTCAACCGCGCGATGCTGCCCATGTCGGGGTCATAGCGCAAACCTTGGCGCGCACCTTGTGCGCGAGCCACCCAGGTCAAGCGATCGCCATCGACCACCGACAAACGCACCAGCTCGCCGGTTTGTTCGGCCAAGCGGTCGAGCAGAGGTTGCGCCACATCGATCACACCGGTTTTGCTGAGGTAGCTCAGCCCCAACGACACCAACTTGGTGGTCAACACATACGCGCCCATGTCGCGGGTTTGGCGCACATAACCAAAGCGCACCAGGTCGGCCAACAAGCGATGCGCTGCGCTCTTGGGCATGTTGAGTTTTTCAGCCAAGACAGCCAACTCCACGCCCTGCCCTTGCTCGGACAAGAGCTCCAAAATTCCCAGTGTTCTCTCAAGTACGCCGCTCATGGTGGTGTGGGGTGGTGAATGTTGGACCGCACTTTATCACGAAAAATGAATTT
>JACCDN011120946.1_pt1 | contig 12047 bp, 16 predicted proteins | sample 7441691 | NCBI WGS metagenome assembly JACCDN01 (sample SAMN15323439, study PRJNA562643) | freshwater metagenome | isolation source: river surface water | place: USA:Blue River Watershed | collected 2017-08-16 | reverse complement strand
CTTTTAATACAAAGTTCTCTGCACTTGGGAAGATGAGGTCGCCAAAATCAGCATAATTGAAACTTAGTTCCACTTCGATTTTATGTTTAGTTGTAAACACACCGCCAAGTTTTGGAGCGCCAAGTTTTTCGAGATTAACAGCAATTGTGCTTACGCCATTTGTTTCTGTTACAGTGAAGTCACCTGCAGTTAGAGTTTTATCAAATTTAGTACCGGTAGTTTCTTTGTAGATTTTTAATTTCAGAGTTGATCTTTGAGCATCAAATTTTCCAGCAACAGAAAAATCAATTGAGTCTTTACGAAGAACAACATTTGAAATTCCACCACGGGTAATTTTTAAAATTTCAGATAGATCAACTAAACTTACTGGGTATTTAGCTGTGATTGTCTTTATTTCAGCTGATTCGTTACTTGTTATAACTTTTTTAGTAAAAGCAGCAACTGATGCACTTGGATCTTTTCCAGTTAGTGTTAAATCACCTTTGTCAGAAAGATTTAAAACAAATGCTAGATCAGTAGCTTTTGTAAGATCATTGAAAGCAACAGTTACGTTAGCTTTATTTGTCTTTAAAACAGTTTGGTAAGGAATTTCTACAGTCTTCTTACAAGCGTAAGTTTCAGTTCTGTGACGAGTTACATCGCGACATTCATAAACTTGGTAAGGAACGTTGTTACATACAGTTCTTGAAGGTTCCCAGTCACAAGCTTGTCTTGGGTATGAGCTACATACTCTTTCTTGGTATGGAACTTGACGACAAACAGGTTGTCCACCTGAACAGACTTCTCTTGGTGGAACTTTTGTACAACGGTTTTCACCGTTAGGCATTCTTTGGCAAACGACATCACCTGGAACTGTACGACAAACTCTTCCACCTCCAGAACATTCTTGACGGTAGCGAGTTTCATAACGGCATTGTTGATCGTAAACTGGACGACAAACTTGTCTGCCTGGAACTTCGTGGCATTCTTGACGGTAGCGAGTTTCGTACCCACATACATTTTCGTTGTAAGGAACATTACGAGTGCAAGTAGAGTCTACTTCTTCTGTGCGATATTTTGTTCCGTAGAGAATGCTATCTAATTCGATAACTTCTTCTCTTTGCCCTTGGTAGATAAAAGATTTTTGTGATTCAGCTCTAATGCCAAAGCTTGCTAAAGTAAGCAGTAGTGATAGCGAAACTAGTTTTATCATAGGTATCATCGGCGAACCCTCCCTTAAGTGAATAGGTTGAGTAATCTCATTTTTTTTCAGGGTTAATCAACAAATTAACTCTGAAAAGCTGCAAATAAGGGAAAAAGTAATAATTTTTTGATAAAAGTAAGCCTTTTTCAAGTTTACTTGGTGTCACTTTGGCTAACGATTGGCAGTTATCTCTTTAGATTTTCTTGATTTTAGTGAGTTGGTCAGAATTTTTTACCTGTTCCAAAAATTAAGGCGTGGGATAAAAAAATGTTTATAATTTAATGCAGAACTTTAAGCAATCAGAGGCGTGGAGTATTTGTGAGCAACAAAGGTAAGGAAGAGCTCTTTTTTTTCTCTTTAGGGGAAATGTTAATTCCTTTAGATACAGCGATCACCTTTGACCTCTATATAAATTCATCATCGCTTGACCATAAAAGGCATTTTGTAAAAATCAAAAAACAAAATGATAAAATTACAGTTTCTGAGTTGGCAGACTTAAAAACTCGCTTTTTACGCTTTTATGCTCCAGAAAGCCAGAGAAGTTTGGTTTTTAGAAGCTTAACGGATAATCACTCACTTTCTAAGACCGAAAAAATAGATATGATGAAATCTTTTTCAATGCAGTATATGGAGAAAATTTTTGATCCGCAAGCAAGTGAAGAAAAAATAGCTGAGGCAATTGCAGGGTCGCAGGATGTTGTAAAAGAAATGATAGTTCAGCTAAAAAATGAAGATTTCTCAACAACTCAAGACATCATTTCCGAATTAAGTGTTCACGATTTTTATACATTCGATCATTCGGTTAATGTCTCAATCTATAGCATATCGCTTTACAAGGTTTTAAATCCTGATGCAACACAGGTCGAGCTTTTAACTGTTGGTCTTGCCGGATTGTTACACGATGTTGGAAAAATAAAAATATCTAACAAAATAATTAATAAACCAGATGTGCTTACCGCAGAAGAAATGGCGGAAATAAAAAAACATCCAATTTACGGTTTAGATATTTTTGAAAAAAATTCTTGCCATTTTCATGGCGAGTTTGATTTGGTCCCAATTAAAAAAGCAATATATCAGCATCATGAAAACTACAACGGGACGGGATACCCAAACAAGCTAAAAGGTACAGAGATTAGTTATGTCGCTCGGATTGTAACGATTGTCGATTTTTATGATGCAATTACAACTAAAAGGTCATACAGCAATCCTTTAAAGACAGAAGATGCAGTTCAATTGATGTCAAAATCAGTTGGTAAAAAAATTGATCCTGAACTTTTTGAGATTTTCCAAAAAAATTTAAAGCAGTTAATTTTCACAGGAAAAGAAAACAAAGTACTTCCAGATGAATTTGATCCTTGCCAGCCACAGCGAACCTTACCTTTCACACTTCCTAAAGCGAAAAGTAAGAAAGTCGCTTAAACATATTGCTATTTCTTAATTACCTTACTTTTTTAATTATAATAAACCCTTAAGCCAAATATAATTTTTTTTAAAAATTCATAGATTTATTTGTGATAAAATCAACAAGTGATAAATATATGAGATGAAAAAAAACATACTCGTTATTGATGACGATGATGCCTTTTTATACATTATCAATCGCCTGATAAAAAAAGCACATCCACTATATATCGTTTCGATTCCGATTCTTCAGAAAAATGGTTCAAGGGAAATTTAATGAAACTGATTCAGAGAAATATCATTCACATGGAAGAGGATATGTTTGAGATAACTAAAAAATACGTTGATCGCAAAAAGAATGAGATTAACCTCTTGAATGAAGCAGTAAAAAATTGTGACTATGATTTTATGTTAAATTTTGGCCACAAGCTAAGTGGTTCCGCCGCTAACTATGGAATGCCTTCTCTGGGGCATATCGGACGCAGGCTGGAGCTTGCTTCAATGAAGGAGCAGTTTCAAGAATGTAGGGCCGTAGTTAGTGAGATCGAACAATATATCTTTGAAGTGGAAGTTCGAAAGATCGATTAGCGATCATCCTCCAACAATAACAAATCATCTTGTTTAGTTCTTGAAAATAAATAGCTAAAGAAGGTAATTATTACATTTTCAGACTAATCCTGAGTTGCCTCACAGTAATATTGCATATAGGGTGAGAAAAATTATTCAAGGCCCATAGATAATGCAAAATTTCGAAGATCTAAAATTAATCGACCCTATAAAACTAGCGCTTAAAGAAGCTGGTTATACACATCCGACACCAATTCAAGCAGCTGCAATTCCTGTTTTATTAGAAGGAAAAGATTTGCTAGGTTGTGCTCAGACAGGAACAGGAAAGACCGCGGCTTTTGCGCTACCCATTTTAAATCGATTGTTTGATGCTAACAAAAAAACAATGCCTAAAAATACTAGAGCTTTAGTTTTAGCACCAACGAGAGAGCTCGCGATTCAGGTTCATGAGAGTTTTGTGAACTACGGAAAAAACCTTAAATTAAGATATGCCGTCGTTTTTGGTGGCGTAGGTCTTGCTCCGCAAGTAAAAGCCATGGCAAAAGGAGTGGATGTTTTAGTGGCAACACCTGGTCGTTTGATGGACTTAGTTCAACAAGGATTTATTAAACTAGAGGGAATTGAAATTTTTGTTTTAGATGAAGCTGACCGTATGCTTGATATGGGATTTATTCATGACATAAAAAAAATTTTAAAACTACTTCCCGCCAATCGACATAATCTTTTTTTTTCGGCAACAATGCCGACAGAAATTGAAACACTGGCCAATTCAATTTTAGTAAATCCGGTAAAAGTAGAAGTGACACCCGCCTCATCGACAGCAGAAAAAATTGCTCAAAGTGTGATGTTTGTTGATCGCGAAAATAAAAGATTACTTTTAAAGCATATTTTAAGTGATGCGAATTTTAAAAAAGTTATCGTTTTTTCACGAACAAAGCATGGTGCTAATAAAATTGTAGAGTTTTTAGATAAAGCGGGAATTCTTGCGGTGGCCATTCATGGAAATAAATCACAAAACGCCAGGCAAAGTGCGCTAGATAGTTTTCGCACTGGCAAGACTCGTGTTTTAATCGCTACAGATATTGCAGCGAGGGGAATTGATATCGATGATATCTCTCACGTAGTTAATTTTGATCTACCAAATGTAAGTGAAGATTATGTTCACCGAATTGGAAGAACAGCAAGAGCTGGGACTAATGGAATTGCGATTTCATTCTGTGATTCAGAAGAAAAAGCTTTCTTAAAAGATATCGAAAAGCTCATCGGAAAAAATATTACAGTAGTTGAAAAGCAACCTTATCACTCTAAAGTAGTTGTCGATAGTCGATTGATGTCAAAAGGGAAGGCGAAAGCCTTAATTGATGGCAGAGATCGTGGTGGAGATCGCGGGCCAAGAAAAAGTTTTCAAAAAAAACCTGGTCAAAGTGGACAGCGACCACAATCAAAGAAGCAAGCTCCTCCTAAAAAGTAATTGTTACGAATAAAATACAAACTTCATTATAAGAGTCCTAAGGTCAATTTTTTGGAAAAAAATAACTTTTAAGTTACTGATTTATTACAATTACATTAAAAGAGATTTTAATTGTTGTATCTATTTAAATAAATCGGAGTAGAGTAGCACTGTAAAGTCAATGTTTCGTTTTTTATTCGATTCTTCATAACCAATCAAATAGCAAATCAAAATATTTTTAATACAATTATAACGTCACACCAATGTGATGGTTATTTATAGGAGTTTTATATGAGTCAAAAAATTTATGTTGGTAACTTAGGTTACGCTGTTACTAACGAATCACTATCAGATAAATTTGCACAATTTGGTACAGTTCAGTCTGCAAAAGTAATCATTGACCGCGACACTAATCGTAGTAAAGGTTTTGGATTTGTTGAGATGTCTTCAAGAAATGAAGCAACTCAAGCAATTTCAAATCTTAATGGTACTGAGTTTGAAGGTCGTGCTATGAATGTTTCAGAAGCCAAAGAGATGGCACCGAAAACTAGTTCAAATCGCTGGTAATTAATCCAATTGGGCCCGTCTAGAAAATGATGGGTCTTTTTTTATTTTTCAAACCCCTATCAATTTTTAAGTGATAAACCTTTGAAAAAATTTCTAAGAAACTGATCACCACATTCACGGTAATTCTCTTGCCCTTTTTTTCTAAGTAGTGCACTTAGTTCTGCACGACCTACTTTAAATCCAGCACTTGCTAAAATCTCCAGCATCTCATCTTCTTTTAGCGCAAATGCAACTCTTACTTTTTTTAGCACAAGATTATTGGTGATAGGAAATTCAAAAGGAAGTGGCGGTCTTGATTCGTCTTTACCGCGTTTAAAATAAATCATTCCATCTAAAAAATGGGCCATAACTTCATCGTGGCATTTTATATAATCAGGATCTTCTTCATGTTTTAAATAAGCTTCGACTTCATCAAGCGGAACTGGAATGCGCCCCTGAGATCAAACGGCCTTGCCACTTAAAATCAAAAGCATGTCTAATTCATTGTAAACAAAGGGATTTTTTCTATGCACACTGTCTTTTGTAGTTTTGTAACTTGTTGAAAAATAACAATTAATGTATTATTTGCGTATGAATAATATAAGCAAATTCGCAATGCCACAAACAATGGATGACGGTAGGTTAGATAGTTATATTGAAATTATCGATTCAATTCGCTCTGGCGTTGGGGTTGAGTTGTCTTTCAAAAAAACACAGGAAATTACACCGGCCGGGTACGCAATTTTGTTTGTGATTTTTGATATAGCTTCTGAACAAAAAGTTATTTTCAAATTAGTCGATGTTAAGAAGAAGCATAATTTGCATCCAGTGATGCTGGAAGTATCAAATTCAAATAAGGCATTAGGTGGTTTCTACGATATTAATAAATTAAATATTCAAGCACTAGATTTCCTCGTTTATGGAAAGTCATCTTCTATCGCACCCGATTTTATTGAAAAACTTAATCAAAAATTTGAAAAAAAATTACATGAAGATCGGTTATGGGATGTAACTTTAATTATAAATGAATTAATGCAAAATGCGGTCGATCATTCAACATCAGAACGATATTATTTGTATGCAGGAATCACAGGTAAAAATTTTGAATTTGGAATTTTAGACATGGGTGTATCTATACCAGCGAAGTTAGAAACTAAGTATTTATTTGAAAATGATAGAAAGTATTTAGAAGAAGTATTTACAAAAGGATTCGGAACGAGAAGAGATCGACCAGGAGGAATGGGGTTGTATTATCTTTATGAAAATATAAAAGATTCAAAAGGACGATTGGCAATATTAAGTAGAAATTCTCAAGTGAGATTAAACTTTGGGACTAGAAATTATAAGAGTTCTGATCTTAAGAAGAAATTATCAGGAACTTGGTGCATGGCCAATATTCCTTTGGAGTGAATGATGAAAATAATAATTAAAGATAAATTTAAAGATGATTATACAACACGAGTTGCTGGAGAAAAATTAAGAAAAGCAATCGTAAATGCAAACGATAAAGTTATTTTAGATTTTTCTGATATAAAAATTGCGAGTGCTTCTTTTTTTGATGAAGGTATTGCGAAGCTTAGTGAAGAGAATTGGGATTCAAATAAAGTTAATGCATTTCTTGTTTTTGAAAATTTATTTAAAAGAGATAAAGAATTATTAATTTCTGTTTGTGAAGGGCGAAATATTAAAATTGAATTGTGACAGAATGAATTTTGAAGAGCTTAATAGACCTCTTTTATAACCCTCAGATGTAAGGCCATTTAAGATTTTTTTTTTGTGGGCCATTTAGAAAAATTATAGCCAACGACTGAATCAAAATCTTCAAAAATTCTTTTTGACTCTAATAGACCATAGAACTTAATAAATTGATAAATGGAATATGATTGCCTTTATTTTCTTGATAGGCACAAGCAATATATTCGGCCCTATAGATTGGTGGAATAATTGTAATAGAGTAATCATTCTTGAGTAAGATCAAATTCATCAAAAGCCTTGCGGTTCTTCCGTTGCCATCAAGAAATGGATGGATCGTGACAAATTTATTATGAATAGTGGCCGCAAGTTCTATAGGGTGAAGCTTACTTGAAAGATCTTTAATCTCTTTTTCAAAGTTACTCATTAAAAGATCAAGTTCTGATGGTTCAGGTAGAGTGACATCCATACCTGAAATAAAAACTTTTTTAGTTCTATAATTTCCAGCATTATCTGGATCAATATTTTGATAAAATAGATTGTGAATTTTCAAGATGTCTTGAAGCGTGATGTTGTCATTTTTAACAATATCAAAAATAAAATCATACGCCTTGGCATGACCTGTTGCTTCGTCAATTTCCCTTAAAGTTTTTCCTCCAATAGTTAAACCATCTTCTATAATGACTTTGGTTTCAATAAGAGTAAGAGTGTTGCCCTCAAGGGCATTGGAAGAGTAAGTAAGACCAATTTTGAAGTGCTATTTGAGGGCCTTTGATTGATCATTTGACAAGGGTCGAAATGTATCCATTTCTTTTTTTTGAATATCACACTTGTCGATTTTATTTTCAAACATAGGCGCCTTAAAGATGATTATTCATTTATCAGCTTTTTAATTTCGAAAATAAGTTGAGGAATATTCTTCTTAGCTATTTTTAAAATTCTATCATTGTTTGCATTTTGATATTGATGAATGAGAACATCTCTCATGCCTGCCATTGCTTTCCAATTAATATGAGAATTTTTTTCACGAAATTCAAATGATAGATTTTTAGTAGCTTCACCAATTATTTCAAAAAGTCGTTGAACTGCTAATGTACACATTAAATCACTTTCAAATTCTTCTATGTTTTTATTTTCTGTAAAATTTTAATTTGCTCTGCTGAATCGAGTATATCTTCGATGTAAGACTCGTCATGCTGCTTGTTCATACAAGACCTCATATGAGTTTAGAATCTCATTTCTTCTAATGGAATTTCGACTTTTTTCGACGGCAATTTTTTCTATGAGATCAACTTTTCTATTAAAAATTAACTCTAACTCTTCTTTCATCGTTACAATTTCCCATCCCCAATTTTCATTTGGCAAAAAAGTGATAAGAACATCAATGTCACTGGTTTTAATATTGAAATCACTTCGTAGTACGGATCCAAATAAAGCAAATTCTTTAATTTTCCATTTTTTACAAAATGTTTCAATTTGATCTGTAGGAATTTTTATTGGAAAATTCGTCATAAGTATTTCCTGAGATAAGCGCACTTAATGGATTATATTACGATTAAATTTTATTAAGAGCAAACCCCACGAACCCCGCCAAAAACAAAAAAGCCCCGCGATGTGCAGGGCTTTTCGATAAATTTCAAAATGTTAATCCATCCCTTTCGGGGTTTAAAATGGCGGGAGCGGAAAGCGAGCTACCCCATTTAACCATTTGAAAATAATGAATAAAGTGGCTAAAATGGCGGATACGTAAAAGATTAGGGCAGGGCCGAAGTTAGTTGAGATGCGCGTTGAGAATTGACAGAATGATTATTTTATGCATATAATATGCATATGCCAGTTGTTAAGATAATTAATAATATCAAATTTTACTTTTATAGCAATGAAGGCGTGAGACCTCATATCCATGTTAAATTGGCCGAATTTGAGGTGCAGGTTTGGTTGGATGATTTATCTATCAAACAAGGTTGCAGAAGTAAGGCGGTTCAAAAAGGATTAGTGGAATTAGTAGAAAAACACCAAGAAGAATTACTGGATTCTTGGAATGAGTTTTTTGGAGAATGATTATGGCAAAGAAAATTGGTGAAGCTCAGGCATTAAAAGAAATCAATGAAGCGCTAAAGGCTTCTCGGAAGGACCACAAGGTCAGAATTACGACGATGATTGATGGGGACGTTCTTGATGGTCTTAAAAAGAAGGCTGAAGATGAAGGTGTGAAATATCAGACTTTGTTGAATAATATTTTGCGCGACACTCTCGTTCTTAATAAAAAAGATCCAATCAAAGTTATTCTGGCCAGACTGAATAAGCTTGAGAAATTGGTTTTAGAAAAAGAGACTGCTTGAGTATGAAAAAAGAAAGAATTGCAGATGAATTGTTGGATAGTCTGCAAGAAGCTCTTCTAATGGAAAACGACAAACTAAAGGGCCATGAAACATTTCGAGAATCATCAAATTCAGTTAATCTCCTATATAGACTTGGAAAAATATTAAGAAATTTCGCTAAGAAAATACAAACGTTATTAAAATAGCCGGAGCTGGCTTCTTCGTTGTGATTGATAATCATCATAGTGTCTTTTTGAAGAATATTTGTTAATGTTTTATCCTTAGGAAAGGGATAAAAATGACCCCAGAGCAACGTCTTAAAGAAATAGAGGATCGTCTCTTGAAACTCGACAATGAAAGTTTCGACTCTGATTCTTGTTCATCGTCAGATATTACTTGAGCAGTGGAAAGAGCGTATTTCGACTTTTTTAGGAATTCCACCTAAGGAGATAGGAACTCTAAGTGGTAGTAAGAAAAAAATGACGGGGAGGATTGATTTGGCCATGCTTCAGTCGTTATCGAAAATAAGTGATTTGACTGAGATTATGGAGTCCTATTCTCAAATTATCATTGATGAATGTCATCATATTCCGGCCAGTTCTTTTGAAGATATTTTAAAACAAATTCCTGCAAGATATGTATTAGGATTAACGGCAACACCTTATCGTAAAGATGGATTAGAAAAAATTCTTTTTCAACAATGTGGCCCCATTCGGCACGAGTTCAAAAATAATGAAACTTTGGAATTACTAAAATCAGTAACTATTCACGAGACAGGATTTCAATTGCCGACTGAAGATAAAGAGCGGCTTCCTTATCATATGCTAATGCATTATTTAACCTCTAACGTAGACAGAAATAAACTTATTGCAAAACATACGATTGAGGCCCTCGCCAATAATCGTTTTCCAATGCTGATTTCAGATCGAAAAGAGCACCTAGATGTTTTGTCGTTAATTATTACTGAGACTGCTAATATTCCCGGTCTTGAAATAATACGTTTAGATGGTGATTTAACTTCTAAGCAACGCCGTCTTGCTCTAGCCAAATTATTAGAGTTTAGAAATAAAAATATTAATGTACTCTTGGTATCATCGGCCTCTTTGATTGGAGAAGGTTTTGATTTACCGGATCTTGATACAATGATTTTGGCTATGCCACTATCTTTCGAAGGTCGGATGATTCAATATGCTGGTAGAATTCATCGAAGAGTTGAAGGGAAGATAGAAGCTAGAATAATTGATTATGTGGATTTTGGAAATCCAGTGCTTGTAAAAATGTACCGCAATCGTTTAAAAGTATTGATTTCTCTTATGATCAAATTTTTTGGAATGAATATGTAGTCATTGGAGCATTTCTGCCTTTTGAAAATAAACCTACTCACGACACAACCATCAAAACACTCGTATCAATCAAAGATGATTTGCCTCTTGATGCCTCTGATTTGTCGGAAGATCAGATACTATTTTTCAAAAAACAAGTGATTCACCGATGGGATTTGATTAGATATCGAGAACGTTTTCATAATTGAGTGAGACGCAAGAAATAAAAAAATTAAGCAAATAAGAACTATTAAACTGACAAAATAAGTTGATCTATGAATCGGATAATTTGTCCTGCGGATAGGATTTGATTAACTACTATTCTGTTTAGGAATGATAATCGTTTTTATGGAATTAAAAGTGTCTAAAATACTTGCTCATCGACTGAAGGGTGAAAACTTGAGTGCTCTAGCAAAAGAGCTAGAGATGCCTAGATCAATGCTTCATGATTGGGTGAAGGGAAAAAGAGTTCCTTCATTGAATAATATTGAGTTCATTAAAAGAGGTCCTAGCCTTAGTGAGGGATTAGGTAGTTTTTTTGAGAAGATAAATTTGGATGCACCACTGCCTGAAGAATCGCTTACACTTCATTCTTCTTGAAATGTATTAGAGATATAGATACGAATATTATTACTAAATACTTGGTCAACTAAAAATCTGAATAAGTTGAATTAAATTTCTAGTTAATATATTGAAACTTAACTTGCTTTTTGAAACAAGCAATAAGTAAAATTTTGAGTAGTTTGAAATGGTGTGTGATGATCTTCTATACCAACGTCTATTAATTTTAGCATAGAAAATTTAGCCTCAAGATCTTCTTTGTCGTATTGGCATATGTCTAGGCCACTACATTTTTTGGGACCATTCTTTGAAAAAGTTAATATCAAAAAATAGGCATTGTGCGCAAGTGAGCTTGTCAGTAGCTCAACATACTTAGCTTGATCTTCAGGACTAGTCAAAAAATGAAAAACGGCTCGATCGTGCCAGAGATCAAATTTTTTATCAAATTTAGCCTCTATAATATTTGAGGCAATCGTTTGAATACCATTACTAGGAAATATTTTATTGAGAGATTCTTTTAATTTGCTTAGAGCAACTTCTGAAATATCAAGAACTGATAAATTTCTAAATGAATGTGCATAAAGATTCTCAGCAAGTTTGGATTGGCCACCACCAACATCAATAATTGCGGCATCGCTTGGAAGTTTTAGAGAGAGAATTGTATCAAGCGACTTAGATGGAACTTCTTGATACCAACTCACACCATTTTCTGCTTTTGTGTCGTAAACATTGTTCCAAAATTTTGAATCCATAATCTTCCCTTTTTTTGAAAACACTATCAGGAAAATTTAAGATCTGCACTTCCACACAATCCCCGCCAAAAACAAAAAAGCCCCGCGATGTTCAGGGCTTTCTCTTAGATTTCAAAATGTTAGACTGCCGAATTTCCCCAAAGTGTACCAGCCTAATTTCCTCGAAAGTGTACCACTTGTTAAGTTAGTCGCCGGTTAATAATTTTTGCAATTTCCACTGGTACACTATGCTTTGTCAATGCCCTTCTTTTT
>JACCDN010547650.1_pt1 | contig 12047 bp, 7 predicted proteins | sample 7441691 | NCBI WGS metagenome assembly JACCDN01 (sample SAMN15323439, study PRJNA562643) | freshwater metagenome | isolation source: river surface water | place: USA:Blue River Watershed | collected 2017-08-16 | reverse complement strand
TATTCCTGCGTACATCATGCGGACTGTGGTTTTGCTTGGATTGAGCTTTTATAGCACAAATCTGCTCTCTGTACCCCGCTACTCTCTGCAACTAAAAACTTTTACCCCTGCGAGGTCCGCTAGTGCTGTTTTATAAATATATTTAAAATCAATGAGTTGCGTAACACAAAAATCAGCGGTTTTAGTTACCGTCGGCTAGGGCGGATTTTTCGCTAACTTTTGCTGATTTTTGTATTACAATAAAACAGGATAAATTTTGGTGTGTGACAATGGGGGTTGGTGGGGGTGGTTGAGGACATAGCACGGCCAGCCTCTAACGCATGACGCTGGTTCCTACCTAGTGGGTCCTCAGCGGTCGTTCGTTATTTGACTAATTGGCGGCAGAGACGCTTGCTACTCTCATTTTCACCAACCGAGGTAATTTCACTGACATGCCTCATCAAATCATCGTAGGACATTTTTAATACAGCATCCTTCTTCCATTCGAACGTCTCAGCTATCTTCTTGGCCAACTCGTCAACCTGACCCTGAACCAGCTGCAACCTTTCTATTTGGGCACTGTCCTTAAACATAAGCTTCGGCGCCTGACCCGGCGCAGAGGGAAGAGCGTAGATGTCTCCAGAGGAATAGCCCATGTAGGACTCATGGCTCGCCTCTTCTCTCGCACTCTCAAATTTTCTTATCAGCGTCTCCAACTCAATACGCGCCAAAAGCATTTGATCCGCGAATTTCATTATTCTATCTCCCAAACAACAACCACAACACACCAAAGAAAAACACCCATTTTACCATTATAACATACTTTTTCGTATGTGGAATAAATATCAACAACTCGCGCCAGAATTTAACTTGACTTCTCGCAAACACATAGTTTCGTGAAAAACATTATGAATTTTCAAGGGTTACTCGTTAAATCAGCTAAAACAACTGCTGAACGCTACCTTATGTACTATACTCTCTCGTATAAAGTCCGAGGCTATTTCAAGAGGTAAATTGTGGGGAAACTGGTTAACATCATCATTGCCGTAGATCAGGCCGAGTATGACAGACATAAAAATCTCAACATAATGCGCATTTTGAGGCTATCTGGCCTACAGGTAAATCAGGAGAACTACGATGCCATAGCGGCGACTACAATACATTGTCACATAGGTACAAACGGCAGTTTGGAGTTTTTCGATCAGGAACAAGCAAAGAAAATATTGGAGGCAGTATCTGGTGATGATGTTACGATTCACCTTGAAGCACACGGCACAATAGCAGGAGTGAACAGCAATAATGGCGCCGAGTATATTAGCGAATTGAATGCTCGTGTCAGGCCAGGTGAACAAAAAACCATAACACCGGAGGTATTTGTCGATAAGATATTAACACATATTGCTAACCCTCAAAGCGTAACTTTTCATTTAGCATGCTGCAATGCGGCGAGGCCCTTCGTTGATATAGCGTCGGAGAAAAGAGCGCCAAATTTACAAGATAGACTGCATGATGCTGCTTGTATACGTGTTGATACTGTTAAAGTAATAGCATATTCAGAGAGCGTTGTTACTTCAGTTTCATCTGGAGACAATCGCGTTAGGTTTTACGTCGATGGTACCCAGTTTTCTTCTGCGCAATATAAACTACTGAGGGAGTATCAGAGTGGCAGACTAGCTTCTAATTTGAAAGCCATTGAAACGATCTATACTATGTACAAAAATGCTGACGAAGGTGACAAAGACAGTATCCGAGGTTCTCTGTGCGAACAAATAAAGGGATGCTTTGGCGGCATATTAAGTGAAGTAGACGTATTAACGCAACAACAAGCCATAAACTCCCCTGACTTTTTATCCAATCTCGAAAAAGCAGTAAAGACACCCTGTCTTGAGGCGATCTTGCTTTATCAAAAAATCTTTCCGGAGCCTAGGCCAGGCACATTAGATTGCGTACTGTCACACCGCGACTCTCACAAATTACATCACTTAGATTATTTTGAACAATCTGCTCCTCGCACACTACAGGACTTTAAAATAAATGTAGAACGGCAGTTAAAATTTTTTTTAACTTCTTACCAACGGACAAGTAACGAGGCATTTGCGAATTATGTTTCTGATGGCGTTATGGGGTCAATTCGTGACAAAGAGAGTCTCGTCAGCGTTGCAGAATCGATGGAGACAGCCCTGAGTAGGTTGTTAAATGATAAAACCTATGCCGGGATGATAGAACAAGACAATGCTTCTATACCAAATGGAATGAAAGAGGCTTTGCAAAAAATTCTTGAGGAGACACAAACCGAAGCACTTAAAATAGGGAGAAGACCATCTAGAACTGTAGGACTTCCCAGCCAGAACGGGCAACTTGACTCTCCGCCAACCAATATTTATCGAGAACACTTATTCAAAGAACGGCATAAATATCAAAGAACATTTGAAGAAACAAAGAAAGATAGAATAGAATGGGCATCCAAGTGGATAGAAAGCCTTTCAAAAAAAAGCTCTCTCAGCAGAGGCTTTACGAATACACTTAATTTTGGATCAAACCACAAGATAGAAGAACCTCTAAAAGACTATTTGGCGCAGATAACCCGAGTCGAAAACTCTGGCCAATTGTTAGCTCTCGACATTAACTTGGCTAATGAAATTATTGGCGTTACCCAATCGGATGGTGATAAAACAGCTTTAAATGAGCTTTTCAGCAAAATTGGACTGAATGAAATTCCCGGTTTTACCGTGGACAGTATTTTAAAAACCGGCACGTGGGCTGAGACATTTAGGAATTTCTGGGATAATGCACAAAACTTCTGCGCGGCAAATCCTTTACCAACCAATAGTACGAGGCCTACTGTTTGAGTTTAAAAAAATTTCCCGTCGCCCACGCAAGCAGCACCACACAGCAAAGAGAACAAACTGTAGAACCTAGGATACTACCCGCCCTTGCCCCCGCTTACATACCGTGCGATAAGCTTGTTAGGTGACTGGCATAGCAAGCAACCGCAGGTAGCCACGCCGCTGCGCGGCTTGTGTGCCACGATGAGCCTTAGCGAGACGCCCACAGCCACAACAAAGGGGCCGGTGCTAGCACACCTGCGCTCCCCGCCACGCTGCGCGGCTTGCGCTTCCGCGATGAGCCTGTTGTGACACCCGCACAAAGAGGCCGCGCTGCGGCGCCGGGCGGTGTCTTCACTGCTACACCTGCACCTCCCCCGCCACGCTGCGCGGCTCGCGTATCGCGATGAGCCGGCGGCAACCGCTAGTAATAATTTGTGTGGCCGCGCTGCGGCGCGGGTGATGGTGTTACTGCTACACCCGCACTCCCCCGTCGCGCTGCGCGGCTTGCGTTACCGTGATGAGCCTGTGGTGACACCCACACAAGGAGGACGCGCTGCGGCGCCGGTGATACCGCTACTGCTACACCCGCACTTACCCGCCACGCTGCGCGGCTTGCGTGTTACAACTTTTCTGCATGCTGGTCTGGTCTTGCATGCGAATGTGGACGCAGATCAGTGCTACTACCGCAAAACGCAAATCCACTCAGCTGCCAACGACAGCCATCAACCCTATTGACGCAACCGAACAGTCGTTATACCATGCATCGCTCACGTCCGCCGCAAGGAATGCGACCAGCAGGCAACACGGGTGTTGCATGGAACTTAGTGGTAATGGAAATGCAACAGGGAACACAGGGACATACTACTTCTGCAGGCTTCGACTACGGTGCTTCTTTCTGTTGTTGCCTCGACTGTAGTCGTGAAGCGCATGTGTATCCTGGTAACACACTGATTGAACGCGTTACGCGTGACTTTGGTTTTCGGGAATACTACTGGCCGGCCCCGCTTAAATGCCGTGCCGACACCACATCTCTACAGAACCGCCATATAAAGCGGCGGCTTAGCAATCTATCTTTCTACTACCTGGTGCCCCTTCTAATGAGGTGTGGGTGGTTTTTTTATGTCGGTTTTCAGCTTGATTTCTCTCACACGCCTGCAACATATCAAGAAAAAATCTCCGGCAAGGTAATGTTAGGCGTGCGGTTGTCAGCAGATCCTTGAGTACCTTATTTTTTCTTTTTTTGCTGGAGATTGCCTCCAAGGAAGTTTGTCGTGTCGATCTTAGTCTTTCCTGAAACCATGGTGATAGAAGTGCAATCTGCAATTTTCTCTGCTACGTTCAATTCAGCAGCGTACTTGCTTAGCCGATGTGAGCTTTGATGAATATAAAGTTGTAAATTCGTACGATGGAGTAACATTATGATTTTTTCACCAGTCTCAGCCACCTCAATGCCACTTGTCCCCAGTAGTGTGCCGACGGGCGATGCTACTAACAATATGGTACCTGCCAGTGTGATTGATCAAATCAAGCTAACGCCAAAAGCCATTGGTGTACTTGTTGAGGACGCAGAATTTGTTATTGGTTTATCCGAATTTGAACAACAAAAGTATTGTTTAACGAGTATGGGGTTTGATGAAAACGAAGCAAAGCATGTGCTCGATATCGTTATTCAAGCGCAAAAACAAGGTGTTAATTTATCCGCATATCGATCGCTTGTCGCTATTGGCGAGGAAGTAGCAAGTCGTTTACAAGCTTATACGATTACTAATAAACACAAAGCTCAGACTAATCCAGATATTTTGCTAGCTCTTTCACGGAACTTGACTTCTGAAACTCTTGAATCTGCAAGAAGTGAGTATGCAGCGTTGGAGTTAAAGTTAGATAGTTTAGTCGAATACGGGACTGACGAAGCTACCTCACGTGAGGTAGGTAAAAGTACTCTGCGGCTACTCAGTGATATGCTCTGGAGCCTATTTAACAGGGGCACAGGCTATAACGCAGAGAAATTAACGTCAGCAAAAGAGGCGGCTATTTCTGGCTCAATGTCCGTTACTCCGACTACGTCAGTGAGCAGTAGTCGAACTCCAGCTGATAGCATACTTCCTAATCTTTCACCTTCACCATCTCCGAATACATTAACCATTGAAGTACTCGGGCAACAGCAGTTTTTTGCAGCGGGATGCATTATAAGAAATCCAACTATCACGGTAATAGGAATTTATCCTTATCCTCCTAACTATAATTACCTTATAATGTACTCTTGTTATAAAGCACTCAACGCATTACCAACTGTAAGAGGGGTACTGTGTGATGCGACCGATCATATAATTAAAGAATTAGTGATTGATGAGCCGGCGGTTTGGCCTTATTACCCAGTTGTAAGTTTCAATAGCAATAGCGGAGGGTTCATTTTGGGAATAGCGCGGTCTACCCTGCCCACCTTCCTTTTGAATATGTATGACCTCCAGGGTAATTTAACTAAGAGTTTTGCATTTGATAGCGAGCCCACGATGAATGGCACACAAGCCAGCCTGTCTATTACAATGACGGGGGATTATTATGGCGTTCAGTATTTGGTGAGTTGCGTAAAAAACAATAAGTTGTATACCATTACCAATCCGGGGGCCTTTTTCCCTAATAGTGCTAGTACAACTAAACAAATTACTTCCGAAGCATTATTGGGTGGTGGCCAGGCCATTGTTGGCACTGGCGGTGGCGGTTACAGTTATTATTTAGCTTACTACAGTGTAGGTGAACAACAACTTTACACCCAATATTTTTCCTGTAGTGATGGTAGTTGCAATAGTATGACTCTCGGTGGTAAATATTCTTATCCATGTAACAGCACCTATCGAATTATCGCTAATGGTGATCCTAGATCAAGTTCTGGTATCGTATTAACTTCTGACGCCATGATTTGGGATGGTAGCGTATATGACACCCGCGGCTATACGTTTAGTTCGTTAACAACGTATCATGACAACGATTATAATCAATTCGTAGTGTTTGACCCTTCAGGTGTAGACGCGCGAATTTATGGACGCACGTATTCTGATGGCAAGCTCATCAAGATCTTCCTTGGAAATTTTTATTTGCCAATTTCAGACAACAACACTGCACAGCCATTCGCAGATAGTCAATTATTGAGTGATGAGCTAGTTATGTTGACACGTGTTGAAGGCTGTAATGGAGAAACTACAGAAGAATGTTACATCGCGGCCTATTATCTGTCACAGACGCGTTTGATCGGCTATTATCCTTTTATTGGCAATGCTATTGATCAAAGCACTTACGGAAATGATGCGCTGGTGAAAGGTGCTAATCTGTGTAGTGACTACCTTGCCCGCCCTGATCATGCTTATTGCTTCAATGGAATAGATAACTATCTTGACATTGCAAATGCACCTTCTTTAAATGCGTTACAATTAGGTATTACACTAGTTGCATGGGTTAAACCCACGATGCTAAGTGGAGTGCAAACTATTCTATCTAGATGGGATGATTACAACGTAACAGGGTCCGCTTACAATTTTGGTTTTGTAGACAATAAATTGAGTTTCACGCTTTCAACAGGTGATAATTCTGCACCTACAATACAGTTTCTCAGCAATAGCGTATTGCCAAATAATATTTGGAGCCAAGTTGCCGTCGTGTGCTGTTCTCCCATCATGTATATAAACGGTCAAAAAGACTATAGTGCCAGCAGTGGAAACTCAATTAGACTGAGTGATTTAAATGTCTTGCTGGGCGCTAGCTATTGTGCTGGCTTACCCTGTCATTCTTTTAATGGCACTATGACTCAAGTGCGTATATACAATAACCAACAAAGTGATGCAGCGATTCTAGAATTATATGAGGAGAGTGGACCAAGTCCAAGCCTAGGTCCAAACCCAAGTCCAAGCCCAAGCACGGGTCCGAATCCAAGTCCAAGCACACATTCAAATCCAGATCCAGGAATATTGGGTTTAGGAAAGAGTGATGTCATCATCATAGGTTGTGCTGTAGGTGTAACCATCGCGGCATTAACAGTCGTGGGTTTATTTGCTTGCAGAAAAAGTGGGAATGGGCAGCAAGCAAGAAGTCCAGAGCATCCATGGCGTTCTCCTTTGCTAGACCGTGAAAGAACCGTTGTTCCTACTGAGTGTAGGCGGTAATCATGGCCATTATCGGATAAATAAAATATATGAAAGATGATGCACAATGGAAAATTCACATAAAACGCTTAGTAGATAACGATCCAACGCTTGTCACTTTAGATTTGTCTCATTGGCAGATATGTGCTGAAGATGTCGAGTCATTAAATAACTCAATGCAAAGTGACAATTCAATCTTGCGCGAACTTAATCTGTGTAACAACCCATTGGGTAACAGAGGAGTACAACTTCTTTGTCGAATCTCTCTCAGGTCCCAAAACTTAAGTAGCTTATACTTACATAAAAATGATTTAACTACCGATGCAGTAAATGATTTAGCACAGTTGGTTCTCCACCATCCTAGCTTAGAAACATTATCGTTGGGCGATAATGCATTGTGTGATTCTGGTATAAAAATTTTGTGTGCCGCGTTGTTACAAAAGAAAACCTCGTTTTCTTTATATTTAGGCAACTGTAAGATGAGTGCAGTGGGTGTCAAGTATTTGAGTGATTGTTTACAAGCTAATCCAACCTTGCACACTCTGGCTATTGGTACTCCGCTGTTGGAAGGAGAATGCGTGGATGATGAGGGTGCAAAATATTTAGGCCAAGCACTAACGAAAAATACGCATTTGGCACGGTTATATTTGTGTGGTCACCCATTAACAGATATTGGTGTGCTGGATTTAATTCAAGGAATATGTCATAACACCACGCTAACGCATTTGGATCTCAGCGATCCTGCGGTTCCTTTTGGCATGAGTCTTGCTAATAGAGTTGCAGACATTTTAACTCACCAGTACAGTCTAGTGCGCATAGATGGTCTTGCACAATCTCAATTAAGTCGCGTGTTGACACGCAACCGAAAATTGGCGAGTGATTTTTTGTCTGCTGTGAAGCAAGATGATCTAAATAAATTGAATGCAAGCCTAGAAAGCGGTACGAGTTTATGGGTAAGCGACACCTTAGAGGCTGCATCAGATACACTGCACGGTTATACCGCACTCCACCATGCAGCTGCGAAAGGACACTTAAAAATCGCGCATGCCTTAGTCAATAGGGGTTTATCTCCCTATCTGAATTACACTGCAAAGCTAACACCACTAGCAGTTGCCGTGCAAGCTAACCAGAGTGTGATAATAAATTACTTTAATACTGGGAGCATGCCTATAGCAGAATCACCAGAGAATATGCGACGACATTTCCAACTATTTACTGTCGCTAAAGAGTACACTTTGCCGCCAGCACGACAATGTTTTCTTGCGGCTTTGAGAGAATGTAGTACATTTTTGCGTGGCACTAAATCAATAAAAGCATTTATTAGTTATGCCTGGGAACAAGATTCAGCAGAAAACTCGCAACTACAAGCACGATTACAAATGTTAAAAGATGATTTAACCTTACTTGGAGTTGAAGTGATGCTAGACATCCGTAATCTAGAAACAGATATTCTCGGATTTATGAGTAATGGTATTGAACGCAGCGATGTAATATTTTTAATTGGCACCCCCCAGTTAGCAAAACGGCTAGCAGCAACTGCAACAAAACCCAATAATGCACAAATTGAATATGCCCACATAAAGGAAAAGCATCATAAAAATCCATCTTGCCTGATCCCTCTGTTGTTTAAAGGAAATTATAATTTGTCTTTCCCAGCAGAAATAATGAATATTATGATTAGAGATTGCAGAACCGCTGGTGATGATGAATGGGCAGGTGTCGACTTTTATCATAATTATTTTCGTAGTCTAACCTCATTAGTGAGCCCATACGGTATTATCCCGATATTGTTTAGCCTGAATCAAGAGCGACAACTCATGCAACGTTATCAATTTGCCATCCAGCATCTCGAGACCAGATTAGAGAATATGGCATTAGCCTATGTACAACAGCCTTTAAATTTAACCCCATCCATGAGCCATCCATAAGTTAGTTGAGTGTCAACCGCGTTAAAGGAGAAGATGCATGCTTAAATCCCAAAAAACTGAAGATTTTTTTAGCGCGATAGCTGGCGGAGATAGCAATAAGATTAATAAACTTTTGCAAGGCAATCCTGAATTTTTTTCGCTGACAGATGCTGAAACACAAGATTCCATCCTTCATATAGCTGCGGCATTGGGCCATGTGCGAGTAGTTGATCAGCTGATTGCAACACGTCCCACCCTGTTGGAAACACGTAACAAGCAGGGCGAGACACCCTTACTCAAAGCAGTTGCTTTTGGTCAACTCGCAGTAGTGGTATGTTTAATCAAGCAACACAATCTAAATTTGAACGATCCTAAACAAAAGGATAATTTGCAGAATCACGCTTTATTAGTCGCGGCAACCTATGGTCAGCAACAATTGTTTGATTTTCTCGTCACCGAATTTAAAATACAACCGAATGAATTACATGCGTTATGCAACCAAGAAGATGCCAATGCACTGTTACTTTGCGCACAGTATGGCCATACGTCAATGTTCCAACATCTGCTGCAGCACTACAACTTTTCTCTGGAAAGCACCAATAAGTATGGCGACAATGCCTGGCTTTTAGCAGGCATGCAGGGATATCTAGACATTTTGAATGTGATACTAAGAATAGATTCGCAACAACAAAATACCAAAGATAAAAACGGCAATAACATCATTCTATTAGCAGCCTTATATGGACAACAAGGGGTCATTGATTATTTACAAAAAAAAGGGCTATTTCGTGACCTTAATGCACAATGCAATAACTCCGGTGCGAATGCACTACACATGGCGGTTCGTGGTAGACAGGTAAAATTCACTATCTATCTATTAAAAGAAAAAGGCTTCAACATAAACGCGATAGATAATTTAGGTAACACGATATTGCATCAAGCCGCCTTAGGTGGGCATCCAGAGCAACTGGCAATGCTTATACGACAACATCCTCTTTTAAATAAAGATGCGATAAACAAGGCTGGACAAACACCACTGATGTTAGCGATTATCGAAGATCATACGGATGCAGCCAGGCGGCTGATTGAATATGGCGCCGATTTATTTTTCTCTGATCCGAGGGGAGAAACAGCTTTCAGTTTGGCCTATCACTATAAACGGACTAAAATTTTGACTACACTGCAGCAAACACAACCTCAAGTTATGCCTACGATGATACCTAGACTTCCTGAGTCTTCCGCAACTACTCTCCTAGTAGGGAGAGAGACTGATCTGTCATCTGCCCTAGCGGGCGTGCACACAGTTAACATAGTAAAACCAAATGAAATGACAGTGATGAGTATGGATGTAGATAGTCTTAAACGTTGGTCAGATAATGCAACACCACAACAACTAACTGATCTCTCACAATTAGTTAAGGAAATACCGACTTTTCAAGCTCGTCGTGCTGCAGTAGGTGCTACAACCACGATGACGATTAATTACATTGGGTTTGACGCCGAAGGTGAGCAGCGTGATCTAGAATTACGTTACATTAATGAAACTCCAAAGTTACGCGAATATTATCATACGTTCCAACGTGCTTTTAACCAAATGTTTTCAGCAGCTTTAGTGATCACTAGCCGACTCGTGGCCGCACAAGAGACACATGACGTAAATAAGCTCGGCTCTGATAATAAGCAAACTCTGGATAAGGTCAGTGCCTTTTTAACAGATTTTCCTTTATTAGGATTAGGTGGAGAGCTATTAAAAGACATATTAACACACGAGTTAAGACCAATGAATGTCAGCCCACTTGAGTATGTTGTAAGTTTAGCTCCCAGTATTCATGTGATGGAACAGCTCATAGAACTTTGTGCACGCACCTTAGCTTTGGACTCAAGAGAATATTTATTTGGTTTAAACAATCTAGATAGTGTCATACCCAAGCTTGAAAAAATCACCCGACGTGCTAGAGAATTAGCAGGTTTAACCTTGAATAAAACGCCCTGCGAATTACAAGCAGTATATGATGTGGAGCTAATCTTAAGGCAGGTCGTAGAAGGAAAATTTGTAAATATTTTTCAACCTAAAGAGCTCAAACAAGCCTTTCTAGCGGTGATTTCTGTTGAGCGTCCCATCAAATCAACGAGTTTATCTATTATACAACTGCAGGAAATCTTAGGGATTTTGTCAGCACCAACTCGTGAAGTAGAAAAAGACGCAGTAGATCTCTCATCTTCTTCCCAGCTAGAGGTAACACACCCTCTGGATGAACAACTCAAGTTAATGCATCAGCAAATGGCAATTACGCAACACAATCAGTTACAACTAGGTAATCAATTTGTTGAGTTACAAACGCGTTTAGGCAGGTTAAGTGAGCAGCATATTGCATGGGAGATGGGTTTACGCCAAATACAACTTGACATATGTCAACTACATACACAGGTGACGGCAATCAATGAAGAACATATGACAGCCTATGGTTCGCGATTAGATGAACTGCAAACCAGATCACAATGGTTTAGTAGTGAACTAACTGCCATACAAGGAACTGTAACTAAAATACAAGAAGCACAACAGCTTGTCGAAACGCATTTGCGGAAAAGTTATGATGAACACGCACGTACAACTACAGAAACTGTGGAAAGATTACGAATAGAATTAACGAGAACCATTGCACGCTTAGATCAAATAGAAAACCACTTTGTGGAGGGCAAAGGCACAGTAAATACTACAGAGTACACAGCAGCTACTACGCGATGTAATGATCGATTGGAAAAACTAGAAGAAGTAACAGAACGTGTGGCTGGCAATTTGGTCGAGCTACGGGAACAGCAATTGAGACAACAGCAACGTTGGCAAAGGTGGTTAGAAGGTGGTCTGTCAACGGTAAATGATGATCCTGAATCTCGATCATCAGTTCACGCTTCGCTGCTCGTACGACAAGGCGTTTTTGCAAATGAGCAATCCAGGTCTAATGTGAGGCCGGAGCCAAAGACTTCTTCGCACCATTGTTGCCTCTTACTATGACAGAAATCGCACAATGCGCAAAATAATGGAGCGGTGTACACGCTTCAGCGTAACAGCCCAGCACGTACTTTTTTGGTTAAGTCGTTGTTGTGGCAAGCAGTGAATGGGTACGGCAACACTCATTCACTGCGCATTACGACTCACCCATGGTATTACACGCCGCTACCATGGTGCGATGTGCCTGCAT
>JACCDN010873848.1_pt1 | contig 12049 bp, 10 predicted proteins | sample 7441691 | NCBI WGS metagenome assembly JACCDN01 (sample SAMN15323439, study PRJNA562643) | freshwater metagenome | isolation source: river surface water | place: USA:Blue River Watershed | collected 2017-08-16 | reverse complement strand
TACTGCACTCAATCGAGTTCTAGAAATCTGAGCCTTTGAATAACCTTGAGTAATTAATTCACTTACTCGCTTACTTAAACCCATAATGTTTGCTGGTTTAACTGCTTTGTCAGTTGAAACCAGCACAAATGATTCAACATCATTTTCAATTGAGGCTTTAATAACAGACAATGTGCTAAGTACATTATTTCTTAAACCTTCAATAGGATTTGTTTCAACCAAGTGGACATGTTTGTAGGCGGCTGCATGAAATACGGTATCAACTTTATTATCACAAATGACTCTTGAAACTAATTTGTAATCAACAGCGCTACCTAAGACACTTAATAATTTAGTTGCTCCAGACTTAATGCCAATAGTTTTAATTAATTCCTGTTCAATAGTAAACAAACCAAACTCATTATGGTCAAGAAGAATCAAACAATTAGGTTTAAAATTTAATATTTGACGACACAGCTCTGAACCAATACTTCCTCCAGCACCAGTAACTAAGATGTTTCTACCATATAAGTCCCTTTTCATTAAATCCATATTTGGGTGAATAGAAGGTCTACCCAATAAATCATCCAACTCCAAAGACCTTAGATTCGAAACTGAATATTTCCCCAGGGCCAACTCAACAAGACTGGGTACAGTTTTTACAGTAAAGCCATAAGAACGTAATTCTCGAAATAAATTATTTCTCTCTTCACCGCTCAAACTTGGAATTGCAATAAATATATTTTCAACACCTAAAGATCGTATTTTGTTCAGACTAGATCTTCCGTAAATCTGCACCCCCGAAAATGTTCTTCCAACATATAAAGCAGAATCATCAATAAAACCAACAACCTCAAACGTTGATTTTTTTAGAGCGGCATGAAGCATACGACCGGTTGATCCAGCACCAAAGATTACAGCCTTTATATCTTTATTAAAATCCTCTGTGCCTACTGAATAAGCATATTTCTCAATAAGAACTCGAGCAAGAATTGAGAATAACAAGGCTAAAATAGGTTGAATAACACCAACAGATCTTGGAATTCCGGTTGGATAAAACAAAAGACACGCAATAAGAAAAGCTAATCCATATATGAAATATGCCTTAACAATCACCTTAAGAGAATGTCGCGTTATATGGGTCCCAAGTATTTTATATACTCCAGATATAAAATTAATTGGCACAATTAAACATGAAGCAATTGCAACAATATAAGCGCTAGCAGGGAAAATAAATATAGCTTCATTTCTCAATGATGTGGCAACCCACAGCATCAACAAAGACAAAAAAAGATCAATTAATCCAAGAGCGAACTGATCGCGGGATATAATTTTTTTCATTTATTATTTTTTCAAATCAAGCTCTTATGATGAATAATATTCAAACCATAAATTAAGAGAAATGAGAGCTCTTAACTCTCTCGTATTATTTGATATTCCTTCTACATGCGCTTTCAACAAATTACAAAGATAGCTCTCAGAAAATAGCTGATACTTCATCAATCCAAAAATATTTTCCTTGGCGAAGGCATAGCGTTCTTTTTTAAACCAATTTCCCACCGGAACCGTGAACATTTGCTTATTTCTGTAAGTCAATTGCCGTCCTATTAGATTCTCAACAGACTTTTTGTAAATATATTTTGTCTCGTTATTTTTTAATTTAAGAAAACCAGGAATTTTAAATGCCAACTCCATCATGCGATAGTCCAAAAATGGTGTCCGAGCCTCAATTGAGGCAGCCATCCCCATTCTATCGGGTTTTACTAGATTATTTCCAGGCAAGAGAAATTGCATATCAATATATAAAGCCTGATTGAGCGAGTCTTGGTGGGCCACCCTTTCAAAATATGGCTTGACTAGTGAAAAAGAACTTAAGTCGCCAACTCTATTCATCATCACATCGCTATACATTTCATTTTTTTGGGAGTGTGAAAAAAGTGAAATACTATCAAAATACGTTGTTAAAAAATTAGGCGGCGGGGTCCACTCAGAGTTGTAATCTGTGAAGAAATTTTTATACTTATCATACCCGGCAAATAACTCATCCCCCCCATCTCCAGTTAATACAACCTTCACACTTTGAGATGACAATTTTGAAACCGCATAGGTTGGTAAAAATGATAAATCTCCATGTGGTTGATCACAATGAAAGATTGCTTTAGGCCATAAATCCAACATATCAGATTCAACCCGCTCCATTAAATGAGTTGTCTTAAATAAATCCGAGGCCTGCTGAGCAAAAGCGGATTCATCGTATAGAGGATCATTAAAACCAATGCAAAATGTTTTAACAGGCTCCTTAAGATGTTTCGCCATAAACGAAACCACACTAGTAGAGTCAACGCCGCCAGATAAAAATGCACCGAAAGGTACATCAGACCTTAACCTTAACCTGACAGCATCACTAAGAGTTTCTAAAAAAATTTCGCTCCATTCAGACTCTGATTTACTGTTATCAGGCTGGATATCTGATAAGTCCCACCACTTCCTGCAACTCATACCATCGGCATTTATAGTAACAATCTCTCCCGGCATAACATGTTTGATTCCATCAAACATAGTTATAGGTTGTGGCACATAATTGAATGTTAAAAAATGATGAATAGCCTCAAAATTAACTGAGGGCTTAGTTTTAGATATTGATAGTAACGCTTTAATTTCTGATGCAAAGGATATCTTATTCCCATCTTGATGAAAAAAAAGTGGTTTTACGCCAATCCTATCTCGAATCAGGAATAAAGATTTAGAATTTTCATCATAAATTGCAATTGAAAACATTCCATTTAATTTTTTAACAAAATCAATTCCATCTAACTGATACAAACGAAGTAAAACTTCCGTATCTGAATTTGTTATACATGGATTACCTCTTTTAGCAAGATCTAAAGCCAACTCAACGTGATTAAAGATTTCACCATTTTGCACTAATGCAATTTTTCCATCAGATGAAATAAAAGGTTGATGACCCCCATCTAAATCAATAATTGAGAGACGTTGATTACCAATACTTGCAAATTCACCAACAAATACTCCTTGATCATCAGGCCCCCTATGCTGAATAGACCTTCCCATCGCATTTAAATCTGAAATTTTAATTTCTGATGGCGATTTAGAAAAAATGCCAAATATTCCACACATTTAATTCCCACCCTCAGTAAAAATCTGTTTTAAAGTCAAGTATAGTATTTTGAAATCTTGACGAAGTGAAATATTTTTAACGTATATTAAATCGAGCTCTTTTCTTAATTTATTTTTATTGGGCATGCGTCTGATTGTTGCCTGCGCTAAACCTGTAATTCCAGGCCTTACCGAATGTCTCATAACCCACTCATCCGAGGAGTACAAACAAACTTGCATTGGGACATCAGGGCGGGGACCCACTAAACTCATATCCCCAATAAAGACATTAAATAACTGTGGCAATTCATCAATACTTAATCGACGAATAATCTTTCCAACTTTTGTAACTCTTTTATCCAAAGCTTGAGTTTGAAATGACCCAATTACATCAGCATCAATAGACATACTTCGAAATTTATAAATCTGAAAAATTCTATTAAAACGTCCAACTCTTGATTGTTTATAAATTACTGGTCCAAAATCTGAAACATAAATTAAAATTGCAATCGAAATAATTAATGGCAAAAGTACAATTAGCCCTATTCCAGAAAAAATAATATCAATCACTCTTTTGAAAAAAAAAGTAGCATTACTTGCTAATTTCATTCATACCCCAAAATAAAACTATTAGAGAAATTCCCCCAGCAAAAATTAACTGAAGAAGAGAGTCACTCAGACCAAAATAAAATAAAATAACCTTGAATATGATAATTATAAAAAGGGATAAACTCAGGGTTTTTATAAAACTTTTTGAATTAAATTGCATTTTCAATTTTGAATATTTTCTCACGCCCAGCATTAAAATAATCATTAAAGAAAGTGAAAAAGAAACTAAACTAAACATTAATAAAAAGCTTGACTGTAATAACCGACTAAGTTCGCAGTTTAGACAAAATAAAACAGCTGCAATTGCATTAGAAATAAGCACAAAAGATGTTCTTTTCTGTGAATTTAAAAAAGAAACCAACCCGTAAGAAATTCCAAAAAAGGGGATTGATAAGATACCAAGTCGAAACAAACTCTCCATTTGGAGAATACTATCCCCTGAAATTCTACCGTTATTAAACAATAAATCAAAGGCTTGATGCGCGTAAAGAAGGCCAAGTAAAACAATGATGCAAGATAAAAATGAGATTTTTTTAAGTAAAATCAATAAAGTATTTGATATGCTATCTGAGTCTCTACGATTAGCATATTCAGAAAGTGCTGGATAGGCAACAGTAGTTAAAGAAATTATAAGAACTGTTAATGGCAATTCTATTAGTTTAAAGACATAATTGAAAAGTGATAAGTGGCCATCACCAAATAATGAAGCATAAGACCTCATAATTACAGGAATAAGCGCCATGAAAGACATTGATAAAAAACCAAATATAAAATCTTTTTTAAGACCTACAGGAAGTTTTGTCTTAATTGATTCAAAAAAAATACTTGGATTAACTTTTAGATCTTTTAACTGCAAAAGAAAACGTACTAATGCGCCAATAAAAATTCCTAATGCAACACCCCTAAATCCATAAAAAAATTTGTTAAAAAACAATAAGATAATTACAGAAACATTAAATACTAGTGTTCCACAGCCAGGAATAAAGAAGATTTTTTTGGAATTTAAGAATACAGTTGTCACACCTGACAATGCAGTTAACACAATTGAAACACTCACAATAAAATAATAAAAATCACCCTCGAAAATAGTTGCATCAAATCCCGGAGCAATAATCTTAAATAAATACTCAGGATAATTAAATACTATCAAAGAGAAAATTGAAAAAACTATAAAAATTAATAAAGTAATTTTGTGAAAAATTAGACGTGAATAATGTTGATCTTCACCCTTAAAAATTGGCATTAATGCTACAGAAAGCCCCCCTGACAAAACTATATTTACCAGTAAATCAGGAAGTGTTAATAGCAAGACCGCTGCATCAGATTCTTTTGTAATCCCAAATGTACTACCCAAAAGAATTTCCCGCAAAAAACCAGCGAGCCTTCCAGCCATTATTGCTACAGACAGCAAAAAACTTGCTGATGCAAAAATTTTTAGGCTACTTGAGAGATTAATCATACTTCTTAGAGGACTTCAAATTTGATATTCTTTTTATCTCACAAACAATATAATCATGTAACTTATTTAACTCATCTTCAGTCTTATTTTGTAGGTGATCATATTGTTCATTTAACTTTAAAATTTCCTTGGGGAAAGATATAGTTTCGTTAACATCACTTAAAGATTTAATTTTATTGTGAAATGATCTGGATAATATTACTGCTGTTGATCCCAATCTTACATGCTCAACCAAGACTAATTCTGCGGGCAAATCACCTATGCCAATTCGAGCTATTCCGCCAATACCAAAGGGGATTCTTTTTTCTCTCAAACCCGCAATTAACAAATCAAGAGTTCCATCCACCACCGGCTGAAACATAAATGGAACCCTCATATCCAAGTGCAAATCGTTCAGACCTATGTGAACTTCATCAACACCTTTAAGATCAAGTATTTCTTTCGCTAGATTTATAGAATCAAGGGTTTCAAAAAGTAAATTTGTTTTTACTCTTCCAGAAACGCAATCTATAAAAAAATTAACCTCTTGTAATGTTCTAAACATTGGCAACATAATAATCCCTGCGCCAGCATTAATAACATCTTCAATTTCTTCCTTTGAATTTTGATGTATGGGATTAATTCTTACCATCAATTGATTAGGTTTAATCTCATCCTTCAAGTTATAAATATCGGTTATATAATGAGAACTTATTAGCGTATCGAACCCTTTTTGACGCAAATGCTTGCCATTTTTTTCTAAATCAATAAAAATTCTAGTCACACCAGATTTAATTGCATACAAGGCCAGATCTAAGTTGTTTGTAATAAAGTAATATTGCATTTTTTAATTTTAAGGCGGGAAGCCAGAAATAACAATCAAAGCGTCAATTCATAATATAAAAAATAAAGATTTGGAATCACATATGATAAATATTTTCATTGGATATGACCCTAGAGAAGCTATTGCTTACCACGTATGCTCGAATAGCATTATTAGGCATTCAAGTAACCCTGTATCTATTACTCCACTTGCATTAAATAATTTGCCTATTTACGAAGAAATGCATTCAGATGGTTCAAACCAATTTATATATAGTCGCTTTTTAGTTCCCCACCTCATGAACAATCAAGGCTGGGCTCTCTTTATAGATGGCGACATGATCTTACGTTCCGATATTACTGAGTTATGGGATTTAAGAGATGACTCGAAAGCAGTTATGTGCGTTCATCATGACTACAAAACAAAGGCAGAAAATAAATATCTCGGATCTAAAAATCAAAATTATCCCAGGAAAAATTGGTCAAGTGTAGTTTTATGGAATTGCTCACATCCAGCAAATAAATCATTGACTCCTAAATTTATTCAAGACGCAACTGGAGCTCAACTTCATAGATTCACATGGCTCTCCGATGATTTAATAGGAGAAATTCCAAAAGTATGGAACTGGCTACCGGATGAATTTGGAGAGAATGATTCGGCAAAATTATTACACTACACGTTAGGTACTCCTTGTTTTCATGAATATGCAAAAACAGAAATGGCTTCTGAGTGGCATGCCGAAAGAATGCTTACAAATTACTCTGTTCAAAAATAATTACTTTATTTAGTGAGAATGTCTTTTACTAAAAAATATTCCACACTCCAAATTGGGCAGAGCTTAATTTTTTTAAGTTTAGTTGGCGTCATTACTTCCCCCCCCATTGCAAATGTTTTTTTGGGATTAACAGCCATTTGGGTTATTTCATTTAAAGATTTACGTGTTCGATTGTGGCTTTTTTTAAACTCAACAACCGGATACCTTCTCGCCTCTTTCATCATCATTTTGATAATTGGATTATCTTATAGCCCAGGCACAAATTCAGAAAAACTTAATGAAATTTGGGGGTGGCGTAAAGTATTAGCACTACCATTGGCAGCATCTTTATTTATCAATTCCCCAGGCGGAAAAATATTTTTCTTGAAGAAATTTTTTATTTTTTGTTTGGTATTTTGTCTAATTTCATTTGGTTTATTTTTATTAGGTAAAAACGGGATTATTTTTAGAAATTATGTTACGCAAAGCCTAATATTTTCAATTGCCTCGTTAATCACACTACATTTTATTTCCAAAAAAGATACAACTAATTCTCATAAATTATTTTTATCTTTTGTTTTTTTACTATTCTTTGGAAATATTTTATTCATCTCAATTAGCAGAAGCGGATACGTGGCTTTTTTTGTGATGATTACTCTCTTTGCTCTCCTTAATAACTCACTAACACTGGTTAAAAAAATAAAATACTTATCGATTTTTACATCTATAGCTATTTTACTTTTTTATTTAAACCCAATAACTAGTAATAGGATTAGCCTCGCAAATGATGAGTTCAAGTCTGGGCTATTGACTAGTCAAGCTACATCTGTTGGATTTCGGATAACTTTTTTAAAGCACACCTTGCCAATAATTGATGAGAATCCTTTTTTTGGAGTTGGCACTGGAGGATTTAAAAATTCTTACAGTAAGCAGGTCTCAAATCTACCATTTCCGGAAAATCAATTAACAACTGACCCCCACAATCAATATCTAAAAATATGGGCCGAAAACGGAATAATTGGTTTATTTATTTTTTTGGCATTATTAATTTCTATCTCTACGCAAAAATCAAATTACTCTTCAAAAATAATTGGAGTCATAATACTTGCAAGTTGGTGCATCACTAGCACAACTAACTCTCACTTTGCCACCTTTAATGAGGGTCAATTCATATGGCTATGGCTGGGTGTTTTTTTTGCTTCAGAGAATCTAATCTATCAAACTTAAACCTAAATAGTATTAAATAAGTTGGGATATTTGGGAGCATCCCCCCAACATTGACCACAAGCATCCTTGGAGCTTAAAATAATTGGGGAATCTATTTGAGGCCATTTAATATTTAACACTGGGTCATTCCAAATAATGCAATGTTCACTATCAGCATCCCAATAATTATCTACCTTATAAACAACTTCAGCTCCATTAGAGATGACTAAAAATCCATGGGCAAAACCAGGAGGAACCCAAAGTTGCTTCCTGTTTTCAGCAGATAACTCAATGCACACTGATTTTCCAAAGTGCCTTGAATTTTTCCTAAGATCAACAACAACATCAAAAACTTCACCAGCAGTTACCCGAATTAACTTACCTTGGGATTGCCTCAATTGGTAATGCAAACCCCGAAGAACTCCTTTTCTAGAATATGAAAAATTATCCTGAACAAAAGATATTTTTTTTTGAGTCGCAAGAAAAAAATTTTTTTCATTAAATAATTCAAAAAAATAACCGCGTTCATCGTTAAAAACTTGGGGCTCAATTAGCAACACTTCCGGAATACTCATCGGAGTTATTTTAATGTTCATTATTTATCTGGAATTATTGTTTAGTCTAAAAAATTAATAGGGGTTTAAGTATTCGCAACCATATTCTGCAAATACTGGCCGTATATATTTTTTTTATACTTCTCAGCCAAAGATAAAACACATTCTGCATCAATCCAGCAATTACGGAAAGCAATTTCTTCAGGGCATGCCACCATCAACCCTTGGCGTTTTTGCAATGTAGCAATGAATCCTGCAGCATCCAATAAAGAATCATGAGTGCCAGTATCTAACCAAGCATATCCTCGACCCATGATCTCAACCTGCAACTGGTTCATGTTTAAATAGGCTGCATTAACAGTTGTAATTTCTAACTCACCCCGAGCACTAGGCTTAATTGATTTAGCAATATCACACACTTGCTGATCATAGAAATATAAGCCTGTTACCGCATAGTTACTCTTTGGTTTGATTGGTTTTTCTTCGATCGATATAGCTTTAAATTTGTCATCAAACTCTACTACACCATAGCGCTCCGGATCATTCACATGATAAGCAAATATAGTAGCGCCTGATGTACGATTATCTGCAATATAGAGTTGATTGACCAACTCATGACCATAAAAAATATTATCTCCAAGAACTAAGGCTGACGGGTTGTTATCTAAGAACTCTCTACCAAGAATAAATGCTTGGGCTAGACCATCTGGAGAATGCTGAACTGCATACTGTATATTAATACCCCACTGCGACCCATCACTTAATAAATCTATAAAGCGTGGCATATCCTGTGGTGTAGAAATTAATAAAATATCTTTAATGCCAGCCAACATCAATGTTGTGAGTGGGTAATATACCATTGGCTTATCGTACACAGGCATGAGCTGTTTAGATAAAGCCTGCGTCACTGGATATAGGCGCGTACCAGAGCCACCCGCCAGAATGATGCCTTTACGATTAGTAATAATTGGATGTTGATTTTTTATCATGAGTCTTATTAAATCAAATTTAAAGAATTAAGCAATTTTCAGAATTTTTTATTTTACTTGCCAATTAATTTTTAATGATTGCTTCACCGAAGCGTTAACATAGCACTCAACCTGCTCTTGCCAATTCGGATATTCGCTCATATAACCAATAGCAGACAATGCTTTTTTTAGTTTTTCATTACTTAAACGTGAGTTATAGGGTCTTGCTACTATAAAAGGATACTCCCTTGCTGATATTGGAATAATATTTTGCGATTTAAGCTTCATACCATCGCCACTGGCAGCTGCAATTTCAATAGCAAATACCGCAAGAGCATGCCAAGATGTTTCTCCATCGGGGACTGCATGATAAACACCAGATTCAAGTGTAGTTTCAACTAGCATTACGCCTAATTCTGCCAACCATTGCGCGGATGTGGGTGTACCCAATTGATCAACCACAACATTTAATCGATCACGCACAGAACCCAATCTGAGGATATTACGTATAAAGTTATCACCATCCCCATACACCCAAGATGTACGCAATATAAAATATCTTGAGCGCTTATCTTGACAGTTGACGTAATTAGAATTGTGTGAAAAATTAAAAGACTCTTCAATGGCTTTCTCGCCAGCCAACTTACTTTGGCCATAAACGCACAGTTGCTCAACAGGGCCAGCAACATCGACTTCTAGATAAGGAGTTTTTTTGGTATCTGAGAAAACATAGTCCGTTGAGTAATGAACCAAAATGCCGTGAGGCACGTTAGCGATATGGTGCGCCATTAAAGCCGGGGCTTTAGTGTTAATGGCAAAGACTAATTCATGCTGACTGGTATCTTCGGCTTTGTCAACCGCTGTATAAGCAGCAGCATTAATAATTATTTGAGGCTGAAACTTATTTAGTACTTTTGTAATCAATGATTCATTGGATAAGTCACAATCAGAACGACCCAAATAAACCACTGGCGCCTTTATATGATTCAATGAAACCTGAAGCGCCTTTCCTATCTGACCATCTCGCCCAAAGACGAGAATAGGACGCTTATGATCCAGTAATTCAAAAGAGGGAAATGACATATGTAGATTAATTAATTAATTAGTTGTATTGTTTTTTAGCCCAAATACGATAAGAACCACTCAATACACCATCGGTCCACTCATTATTAGTCAAATACCATTCAACGGTTTTACGAATACCAGTTTCAAAAGTTTCAGCAGGCTTCCACCCCAACTCTTGTTCCAACTTTGTAGCATCAATCGCATAACGACGATCATGCCCAGGTCGATCTTTTACAAAAGTGATTTGAGCTGTATAGGAACCCCCGCCTGCTTTAGGACAAAGCTCATCTAGAATCGAGCAAATAGTATTCACAACACTCAGATTAGACTTTTCATTCCACCCGCCGACGTTATAGGTATCACCTAACTTACCAGCAGCCAATACGAGACGGATGGCTGAACAGTGATCTTTAACATACAACCAATCTCTAATTTGTTGACCATCACCATAAATAGGTAAAGGCTTACCAGCAAGAGCATTCAGAATCACCAAAGGTATCAATTTCTCTGGGAAATGATAAGGTCCATAATTATTAGAGCAATTGGTTGTTAACACTGGTAGACCATAAGTATGATGCCAAGCACGTACGAAATGGTCTGATGCCGCTTTAGATGCCGAATAAGGACTGTTCGGCTCATAGGTGTTGGTTTCTGTAAAAGCAGGGCCTATTGGAGATAAAGATCCATAAACTTCATCTGTAGAAACATGCAAAAAACGAAACTCTTGTTTTTGAGATTGCGCCAATTCGACCCAATAGGCACGAACAGCTTCTAATAAATTAAATGTGCCTACAACATTGGTTTGAATAAAATTACTAGGGTCATGAATTGAGCGGTCGACATGAGATTCTGCGGCAAAATTAACTACTGCTCTGACCTGATGCTTCTTGAGTAAAGAGATAACTAACTCATAATCACCAATGTCACCTTGAACGAATACATGACGAGCATCTTTTTCTAATGATTTAAGTGTCGCTAAGTTACCGGCATAAGTTAACTTATCTAAATTAATGATACCTTCTGCCGCAGGGTTGCCGAGCCAATCCAAGACAAAGTTACCGCCGATAAAACCCGCCCCGCCTGTGACTAGAATCATATATTCGATTTTTTATGCAAGTAACTTTATTTTCTCATAAAAGTTAGCTTCCACACATTAATGTGGGGCAACTTGCTGGCTACCAATCTAGCCAAACCACCTAATAAAGAATGTTGATAGGCATTAATGTGACGGGTGCACATCTGCGCAAACCAACACTAACGCTTAAACCACCGAGGCACCCTAAATCGCACAATCGTCACGTAGGCATAGATGTAAGACACCACAAACAGCAGCGTAAAGAACTGCAGCACCCAAGTATTGGTCCAAAACAGCACAGCAGGCACGATGGACATGAGAGCTAAGGTACTAAGGTATGGAGTGGTTTTGTTGTTGCGTCTTAGCATGCGTGCGATGACTTCAGGCTCTTGTACGTCTTTGACCAAGCGTCGATGCACCAGCTGGTGCAGATGCATGGCATCAGCTTTACATGGCGAGCC
>JACCDN010065782.1_pt1 | contig 12054 bp, 9 predicted proteins | sample 7441691 | NCBI WGS metagenome assembly JACCDN01 (sample SAMN15323439, study PRJNA562643) | freshwater metagenome | isolation source: river surface water | place: USA:Blue River Watershed | collected 2017-08-16 | reverse complement strand
TCCCCATGAGTAAGAGTGCGGCTGCCAACGATGCGTTGGCACAAGAATTTGTGCAATTTTCGCTGGATTGTGGCGTACTGAAATTTGGGGAGTTCAAAACCAAAGCGGGCCGCATGAGCCCTTACTTCTTCAATGCAGGTTTGTTTGATGATGGCGCGAAGTTGGGCAAGCTCGCCAGCTTTTACGCGCAACGCTTGGTGCAAAGCGGCATCGAGTTCGACATGATTTTTGGCCCCGCGTACAAAGGCATTCCTTTGGGCGCAGCGGTGGCGATTGAGCTGGCCCGCTTGGGCAAGAACGTGCCCTTTGCCTACAACCGCAAAGAAGCCAAAGACCACGGCGAAGGTGGCAGCTTGGTGGGTGCACCACTCAAAGGTCGTGTGTTGATCGTGGACGACGTGATGAGTGCAGGCACCGCTGCACGTGAATCGATTGCACTCATCAAAGCCGCAGGTGCTACGCCGCACGCCGTGGCGATTGCCCTAGACCGCCAAGAAATGGCGACCGAAAAACAAGCCGATGGCACGACCAAAGACGTGCCCTACAGCGCCGTGCAATACGTGCGCGAGCAAGTGGGCCTGCAAGTGTGTGCGATTGCTGAGCTGAGCGATTTGCTCACTTACCTGAACGCGCAAGACGGCAACGCCATGGGGGAACACTTGGCACGCACGCAAGCGTATCGCGAGCGCTACGGTGTGAAGTAAAAATATTGCATAGATGCAAAAAAAACAAAGGGCCGCAAAAGCGGCCCTTTGTTTTGGTGCGCAGTACGCTGATCAGCTGAGTTTCTTCATCAGCAGCTCGTTCACTTGCGCAGGGTTGGCCTTGCCCTTGCTGGCCTTCATGATGGGGCCCACCAAACCGTTCAATGCTTTGGCATTGCCCGCTTTGAACTCTTCCACGTTCTTAGGATTGGCGGCCAGCACTTCATCGATGATGGCTTCTAGTGCGCCTGTGTCGTTGATTTGTTTGAGACCTTTGGCTTCGATGATGGCATCGACTTCTCCCTCACCATTCCACAAACCTTCAAACACTTGGCGCGCAGCGCTGTTGCTGATGGTGTTGTCGCTGATTCGGCTGATCAACGCGCCGAGTTGTGCGGCGCTGACGGGGATGTTGTCGAAAGTCACTTCACCGCTGTTCAAGCGTCGAGAGACTTCACCCATGATCCAGTTGCTGGCTAGCTTTGCTTGACCGCAGGCTTTGGCCGTGGCTTCAAAGTAAACAGCAGTTGCTTTGCTTTGTGTGAGCAAAGTCGCGTCGTATTCAGGCAACGCATAGTCTTTGACGAAACGTTCGGCCATCACGCGTGGCAGTTCGGCCATTTCACTACGCACACGCTCCACCCAATCGCGACCAATGACTAACGGTGGCAGGTCTGGGTCGGGGAAATAGCGGTAATCCGCCGCGTCTTCTTTGGTGCGCATGGCGCGGGTTTCGCCGGTGTCGGGGTCGAACAGCACCGTGGCTTGCTCGATGGCGTGGCCGTCTTCGATTTGGTCGATTTGCCAGCGCACTTCGTAGTCGATGGCTTGTTGCATGAACTTGAAGCTGTTCAAGTTCTTGATTTCGCGGCGTGTGCCCAAAGGTGCGCCGGGTTTGCGCACCGACACGTTGGCGTCGCAACGGAACGAGCCTTCTTGCATGTTGCCGTCGCAAATGCCAATCCACGTGACGATTTTGTGCAGCTCTTTAGCGTAGGCCACGGCCTCTTCGCTAGAGCGCATGTCGGGTTGGGTGACTATTTCGAGCAGCGGTGTGCCAGCACGGTTCAAGTCGATGCCTGATTGGCCCCCACCTCCTAATGCTGAGTCTTCGTGCAGCGACTTGCCTGCGTCTTCTTCAAGGTGGGCACGTTCTAAGCGCACCGTTTTGTGCACGGTTTCTTTGCCAACTTCTAAGAAGAACGACACCTCGCCGCCTTGCACCACAGGAATTTCAAATTGGCTGATTTGATAGCCCTTGGGCAGGTCGGGGTAGAAGTAATTTTTGCGCGCAAAAATGCTGCGCTCGGCAATGTGCGCGTTGACGCCCAAGCCAAACTCAATCGCGCGTTCGACCGCACCGACGTTCATCACGGGCAGTGTGCCGGGCAGGGCCATGTCCACCGCGCAGGCTTGCGTGTTGGGCTCAGCGCCAAAGGCGACGGAGGCGCGGCTGAAAATTTTGCTCTTGGTGGAGAGCTGGGCGTGTGTTTCGAAGCCGATGACGACTTCGTAGCCTTGAACTAATTTAGGTGCAGACATTTAAACGCCCTCCGGCTTGGCGTTATGGAAATCGGTGTTCAGTTGGTACTGGTGAGCGACATTCAGCAAACGAGCTTCTTGCAAATAGTTGCCAATGAGCTGCATGCCCACAGGCATGCCACCTTCGCCAAAGCCCACAGGCACGCTCATGCCGGGCAAGCCAGCCAATGAAGCAGGTAGGGTGAAGATGTCGGCCAAGTAGTCAGCCAGCGGGTCGCTGGCGTTGTTGCCCAGTTTCCACGCGACGGTGGGGGCGACGGGGCCTGCGATCAGGTCGCACTCGGCGAAGGCGCGTTGGAAATCGTCCGCAATCATGCGGCGAATTTTTTGGGCTTGCAGGTAATACGCGTCGTAGTAGCCATGGCTCAACACATACGCGCCGGTCATGATGCGGCGCTTGACCTCTTCGCCAAAGCCTTCGGCGCGGGTCTTTTTGTACATGCTTACGAGGTCGGTGTAATCCTTGGCGCGGTGGCCAAACTTCACGCCGTCAAATCGGCTCAGGTTCGAGCTGGCTTCGGCGGGCGCAATGATGTAGTACACAGGAATAGCCAGCTCCGTGCGCGGCAGCGTGATGGGCACGAGCTTGGCGCCTTGGCCTTCGAGCGTTTTGAGCGCTGCATCAATGGCCGTGCGCACATCAGCGGCGAGGCCTTCGCCAAAGAACTCTTTGGGGATGCCAATGCGCAAACCAGCCAAGCTGTCGCCTAGCTTGGCAGAGAAGTTCTCAGCTGGCACATCGAGCGAGGTGGAGTCGCGGTCTAAATCAGCACCGCACATGGCAGACAGCAACAACGCGCAGTCTTCGGCGGTGCGGGCCATGGGGCCAGCTTGGTCGAGGCTAGAAGCGTAGGCAATCATGCCGTAGCGAGAAGCGCGGCCATAGGTGGGCTTGATGCCGGTGATGCCGCAAAAGCTGGCTGGTTGGCGAATCGAGCCGCCGGTGTCAGTGCCGGTCGCTGCAGGTGCCAAACGCGCAGCCACAGCTGCAGCGCTGCCGCCGGACGAGCCGCCGGGCACGCGTGAGGTGTCCCAAGGGTTGGTCACTGCGCCGTAGGCTGAGTTTTCGTTGGCAGAGCCCATGGCGAACTCGTCGCAGTTGACTTTGCCCAAGCTCACCATGCCTGCGCCGCCTTGGGCGTTCACGCCAGTGCCTAGCTTTTGGACGACGGTGGCATCAAACGGCGAGCGGTAACCGCTGAGAATTTTGGAGCCAGCGGTGGTGGCGAAATCGCGCGTCACAAACACGTCTTTGTGTGCAATCGGCACGCCTTCCAAAGCGCCTGCCGTGCCTGCGGCAATGCGAGCATCGCTGGCCTGGGCTTGGGACAGTGTCACTTCGCTGTTGATGTCTAAAAACGCGTTGTGCGGGTTACCGCCCGCGCGTGCCAAAAAGGCGGTGGCAACTTCGACAGCGCTGGCTTGCTTGGTTTTGAGCGTTTGGGCCAGTTGGGCCACGGTCATGTTGTGCAATTGGGTCATGGTGTGGGCCTTACTCAATCACTTTGGGAACCAAGAACAAGCCACGCTCCACGGCGGGGGCGCTTTGTTGGTTCAGGTCGCGAAGGTTGGGCTCGCTGGCCACGTCGGGGCGCAGGCGCAACTCGATGTGGGCGCCTTGCATGGCATCCACGGGGTGTGCCATGGGAACCACGCCCGTGGTGTCTACTGCGCGGATTTGCTCGACGATGCCGAAGAAATCGTTGATTTTGCTGAGCATACGGGCCTGTTCGTCAGGCTGGAGCTCGAGCCGAGCCAGGTTGGCGATGCGGCTGATGTCTTGGTCGTTCAGGGACATACTTTTATAAGGGGAAAAACCCGCGGTTTGCAGGCGATGCGGTATTATCCTGCCTTTGTGTCCGCGCCCGCGGGCAAGCTTTGAGGACAGACATGTTTGGATCTTTTCGTCGGTATTTCTCCACCGATTTGGCGATTGACTTAGGTACCGCCAACACCCTGATTTATGTGCGCGACAAAGGCATCGTGTTGGACGAGCCCTCAGTTGTCTCGATTCGCCACGAAGGCGGCCCTCAAGGCAAGAAGACCATTCAAGCCGTTGGCCATGAAGCCAAGGCCATGTTGGGCAAAGTGCCCGGCAACATCGAGGCCATTCGCCCGATGAAAGACGGCGTGATCGCCGACTTCACGGTGACTGAGCAAATGCTCAAGCAGTTCATCAAGATGGTGCACCCACGCTCGGTGTTCCGCCCTAGCCCCCGCATCATCATTTGTGTGCCTTGTGGTTCTACCCAAGTGGAGCGTCGCGCGATTCGCGAATCCGCTTTGGGCGCAGGTGCCTCAGAGGTGTACCTCATTGAAGAACCCATGGCAGCGGCCATCGGCGCAGGTTTGCCTGTGTCAGAAGCTTCTGGCTCCATGGTGGTCGACATCGGTGGCGGTACGACCGAAGTGGGCGTGATTTCTTTGGGCGGCATGGTCTACAAAGGCAGCGTGCGCGTCGGTGGCGACAAGTTTGACGAAGCCATCATCAACTACATCCGTCGCAACTACGGCATGTTGATTGGCGAACCAACCGCTGAAGCCATCAAGAAACAAATTGGTTCTGCATTCCCTGGCTCTGAAGTCAAGGAAATGGAAGTCAAAGGCCGCAACCTGTCAGAAGGTGTGCCACGTTCTTTCACCATTTCGTCGAACGAAATTTTGGAAGCCTTGACAGACCCACTGAATAACATCGTCTCTGCCGTCAAAAACGCGCTGGAGCAAACGCCTCCCGAGTTGGGTGCAGACATTGCCGAGCGCGGCATGATGCTCACCGGCGGTGGCGCGTTGTTGCGTGACCTCGACCGCTTGTTGGCCGAAGAAACTGGCTTGCCAGTCTTGGTGGCCGAAGACCCACTCACCTGCGTGGTGCGTGGCTGCGGTTTGGCCCTTGAGCGCATGGAGCGTTTGGGCTCCATCTTCACGAGCGAATAATTAAGTGCCACTGGGCACCCTCGACCGCTCCCCCCCGGCCTTCTTCAAGCAAGGCCCTTCAGCCGTCTCTAAATTACTTTTCTTCAGCGCTTTATCAGTGCTGTTGATGGTGGCTGACGTGCGGTTTGGCGTCACGCAGCCCTTGCGTGCTGCCTTGTCGGTGGCTTTGTATCCTGTGCAATGGTTGGCCATGCGGCCGCAGGTGTTGGCTGAGTATTCGGGCGACTACATGCAGGCCCGCGATGAGGCGCAAGCTTCGGAGCGTGATGCACGCGAGCAGTTGTTGGTGCAAGCCCGTCGATCAGGTCAAGTGGAGCAGCTGGCGCTAGAAAACAAGCAGTTGCGCGAGTTGCTTAGCTTGAGCAAGCGCCTTGAGACCAAGGGTATTGCCGCCGAGGTGCTGTATGACGCCGCCGACCCATACACCCGCAAGCTGATCATCGACAAAGGCATGAAGGACGGCGTCAAAGCCAGCTCACCCGTGATGGACGAACACGGCATCTTGGGCCAAGTCACCCACGTATTGCCGCTGGTCAGCGAAGTGACGTTGGTGACTGATCGCGAACATTCCATTCCTGTGCTCAATACCCGTACTGGCGCACGCGGTGTCGCCTATGGCGAATCGGGCGGCGCACCTTTGTTAGAGCTGCGCTTTATGGCGACCAACGCTGACATCGAAGTGGGCGATATGTTGTCCACCAGCGGCGTGGACGGCATTTATCCTGCGGGCGTGTTGGTGGGTAAGGTCACCAAAGTGGAGCGTCGTGCTGAGACGGCGTTTGCGCGAATCTTGTGCGAGCCAGTCGGCCGCGTGCAGGGCGCAAGACATGTGATGGTGTTGGAGCCCTTGAGCGACCAATTGCCGCCACGTCCACAAATTGAAAAGCCCCATCCCGTGGCCGCGCAAAAAGGAGGCCGCCGATGATCATGCCTCGCGGCCAACAATTGCTGCTGCCAGCCAATCCGCTGTTTATTTTGTTCACCTTGCTCGCGGCTTTGTTTGCGAACATGGTGGTCAACATCAGTTTGGTGGGCAACGCGGCATGGATGCCTGACTTTTTGGCCCTCATTTTGGTTTTTTGGTGTGTGCACCAGCCCCGCATGGTGGGTATCGGTGTGGCCTTTTTCTTTGGTGTCGCCACCGATGTGCATCAATCGGCTTTGCTGGGCCAGCATGCGCTGAGTTACACCGCTTTGAGCTTCATGGCCATCATGGTGCATCGTCGTTTGTTGTGGTTCACTGTGCCATCGCAGGCCATGCAAGTGCTGCCGCTTTTTGCCGTGGCTCATGCGCTGGAATTACTCGTGCGCATGATGTCGGGTGCTTTGTTCCCGGGCTGGATGATTTTGCTGGCGCCACTGTTCGAGGCCTTGTTGTGGCCCGTGGTCAGCGTGCTTTTGTTGGCGCCACAACGCCGCGCACCTAACCCTGACGCGAACCGACCGCTATGAGGGTGATTCGCGACATCGAGTCCGACCTGCGACGTTTCAGGTCGCGCATGGTGGTGGTGACGGGCGCGATTTTGGTCTTGTTCGGTTTGTTGTCAGTCCGCTTGTTTTACTTGCAGGTGTTGCGCTACGACGAGCTCAACGCCCAAGCCGAAAGCAACCGCACAGCCATCGTGCCTATCGTGCCCAACCGCGGTGTCATCATGGATCGCAACGGCATCGTGTTGGCGACCAACTATTCAGCCTACACCTTAGAGATCACCGCATCCAAAGTGGTGGCACCGTTGGAAGAGGTGATTGAGCAGCTCTCTGGTGTGATTGATATTCAAGCCCGCGACAAACGCCGCTTTAAAAAGCAATTGGGTGAATCCAAGAGCTTTGAATCAGTACCTATTCGTAACCGATTGACGGATGAAGAAGTGGCCCGTTTTGCGGCGCAGCGCTACCGCTTTCCTGGCGTTGAAATTCGCGCCCGTTTGTTCCGTAACTATCCGTACAACCAGTTGGCCAGCCATGTGATTGGCTACATCGGACGTATCAACCAAACCGAAAAAGGCAAGATTGAAGAGTCGGACGACGCAGGCAATTACCGCGGCACCGACTACATTGGCAAGCTCGGCGTTGAGCAAAGTTACGAAAAGCAGTTGCATGGCACAACTGGCGTGCAACAGATGGAAACCTCGGCGGGTGGCCGTGCAGTGCGTCGCCTCAACAGCAGTCAAGCTATTCCTGGCAACAGTGTGGTGCTGTCGATTGACATCAAACTACAAAAGCTGGTCGAAGACTTGTATGGCAAACGCCGTGGCGCTTTGGTGGCGCTCGATCCGAAAACGGGAGAAGTGCTGGCTTTTGTGAGCAAGCCCACGTTCGACCCCAACTTATTTGTGGACGGTATTGATTCAGAAAACTGGGCTGCGCTGAACGAGTCGATTGACAAGCCACTGCTCAACCGTGCGTTGCGCGGCACTTATCCACCCGGTTCAACCTACAAACCTTTCATGGCCTTGGCGGCCTTGCAAACGGGCAAGCGAACAGAGAAAGCGCTCATCTCAGATCCGGGTTACTTCATGTTTGGTAACCACCGTTTCCGCGATGACAAAGAAGGCGGTCATGGCACGGTAGACATGTACAAGTCCATCGTTGAATCGTGCGACACCTATTACTACTTGCTGGCGCGCGACATGGGCGTTGATTTGATGCACGACCAACTCAAGCCGTTGGGTTTTGGGCAAATTACCGGCATCGATATTTTGGGTGAGTCTCGCGGCGTGCTGCCCTCTACCGAATGGAAGCGCACGACCTACAAAAAGCCCGAGCAGCAGCGTTGGTACGCAGGCGAAACTATTTCGTTAGGCATTGGGCAGGGCTACAACAACTTCACCATGTTGCAAATTGCGCATGCCATGGGAACGGTGGCTAACAACGGTTTAAAAATGAAACCGCATTTGGTGCGCGAAGTGGTGGACGTAGAGACCAAAGAAACCACATTCGTCGCCAAAGAGCCCGTTGGTCAGCTGCCGCTCTCGCCTGAGAATTTAGAGATCATTAAAAAAGCAATGGTGGGGGTGAACATTGAAGGCACATCGGCCACCAGCTTTATTGGGGCGCAGTATGTGAGTGCGGGCAAGACCGGTACGGCGCAGGTGTTTACGGTGAAGCAAAACGAAAAGTACAACGCGGCCACGATCGATGAACGCATGCGCGACCATGCTTTGTTCGTGGCATTTGCCCCTGCAGACGATCCCAAAGTCGCCTTGGCCATGGTGGTGGAAAACGCGGGTTTTGGCGCTCAAAATGCAGCCCCCATTGCGCGTCGTGTGTTTGACTTTGTGATCATGGGTCAATACCCCTCACAAGAAGACATCGAAGCTGTTCAAAAAGGCCAGGCGACAAGGCCGATTGGCAAGCCGCGCACCGTGGCAAGCGTGCCTTGGCCACCTAAAGCTGCTGAGCTGGCAGTGGAAGAACCTATTGCTGCAGCCTCAGCGGCGGCTTCAGTTGCTTCTTCGCCTGTGAAGGCTGCCTCTGCCCCGATCAAAGCTGCTTCGGCCGCAGCAAAACCCGCTTCCGCGCCAACCCTAGTGCTTGCCCCAAAACCAGTGGCTAGCGGGGCTCGCTGAGCGATTTCCGTCCGCCACGGTTAAAGCGCAATCCCCACGAGTGCTACCGTAAAAATGCGTCGTAGCTGGTTTTGCAAATCAGCGCTGTCACCACAACGATAAACATGCCGCGCACAAATCCTGCGCCGTGCTTGAGAGCCATGCGCGTGCCCAGTAAGCTGCCTGCCACATTGGCCAATGCCAAAGGTAATGCCATGTGCCACCACACATGTCCCTTGTAAGTGAACAGCACCAGTGCGGCGATATTGCTAGAGAGGTTGAGCAGTTTGGCTGCCACCGACGCATTCAAAAAGTCATAGCCAAGCCAGCGCACCAGCACGAACACAAAAAAGCTGCCCGTGCCCGGGCCGAAAAAACCGTCGTAAAAACCAATCGTCAACCCAATCGTGGCCGTGGCCCACAACTCTGCGCGGCCATGAAAGCGCGGTGCATGTTCGCGGCCCATGTCTTTGCGCATGAGCGTGTAGATCAGCACAGCCAGCAAGACGACCGGTAGCAAGCGACGCAAAAACTCAGGCGAAACCAAGGTGACCAACCAAGCGCCTGCGAACGACGCCAACATGGTGGTTGCGGCAGCTGGCAGCAAGGCTGGCCAGCGCACTTGCACGCGACGGCTGTATTGCCAAGTGGCAAACGCCGTGCCCCAGACCGACGCGCTCTTGTTGGTGCCCAGCAAGGTTGCAGGCGTTGCAGATGGGTAAGCCGCAAACAGGGCGGGCAGCAAAATCAAGCCGCCGCCTCCAACGATGGAGTCCACAAAGCCCGCCAATGCAGAGGCTAAGGTGGTGAAGAAAATTTCCATGCGCAGATTGTGGGCTGAAAAATGTGAGGCTAAAAAACGAAAGGCACCGGGGTGACCGGTGCCTTTTCGGGGGTGACGTTCCTGTGGAAGCGTCTGTTGTGTATGTCTCCTCAGACCCTCGTAATCACAGCGCTAGCGCTGTTTCGAGTGCTAAGAATGTAAGTCCAGTAGCCTTATGAATTGCCTAGGACATTCCCTTGAGGGCAAACCCTAGGCAATTACTTGCTCGCTTGCTCCGCCTCGTGGGCCAGCCATTGCGCGGCCTTTTCAGCCATCATCAAAGTTGGGCTGTTGGTGTTGCCACTGGTGATGGTGGGCATGACGCTGGCATCGACCACACGCAAGCCGCGCACCACACCGCCGCGTCCGTCGCGCACACGCAATTCGGGGTCGACCACGGCCTGTGGGTCGTCTACGCGTCCCATGCGCGCCGTGCCCACTGGGTGGAAGATGGTGGTGGCAATGTCGCCGGCCAAGCGGGCCAAGTCTTCATCGGTTTGGTATTGCACGCCGGGCTTGTATTCCTCGGGCTTGTACTTGGCGAGGGCGGGTTGAGCGGCAATGCGGCGTGTCACGCGAAGTGAATCAGCAGCCACTTTTCGATCGGCCTCGGTACTCAAATAATTGGGCGCAATCTTGGGTGCATCGGCAAAGTTAGCGCTGGTGATGTTGACCGTGCCACGGCTGGTAGGGTTCAAGTTGCACACGCTGGCGGTAAACGCAGGGAAGCTGTGCAGCGGTTCACCAAACGCATCAAGGCTTAGCGGCTGCACGTGGTATTCGATGTTCGGATACGGCTGGTCAGGGCTGCTGCGGGTGAATGCACCCAGTTGTGAAGGCGCCATGCTCATGGGACCCGTGCGTTTGAAGGCGTACTCCAAACCAATCTTTGCTTTGCCCCACCAGCTGCTGGACAAGGTGTTGAGGGTGTCTACGCCTTGCACCTTGAAGACCGAGCGAATTTGCAAATGGTCTTGCAGGTTGGCGCCTACGCCTGGCAAGTCAATGACCGGCTCAATGCCATGTTGTTTGAGAAGCTCGGCAGGTCCAAGGCCCGAGAGCTGCAAAATTTGGGGTGTGCCAATAGCACCCGCGCTGAGGACGACAGACTGTGTGGCAGTGACGGTGACATAGCCGTGCCCTGTCCACACGTCGACGCCAGTGCAACGCTGCGTGCCGTCAGCATCGGTGCTCATGACCAGCTTGGCCACCTGTGCAGATGACCACAGCTCAAAGTTGGGACGTGCGTAGCAAGCGGGGCGAACAAAGGCCTTGGCCGTGTTCCAACGCCAGCCGCTTTTTTGGTTCACCTCAAAGTAGCCCACACCTTCGTTACTGCCGCGGTTGAAGTCGTCGGTAGCGGGTATGCCGGCCTCCACAGCAGCTTGTGCAAAGGCGTCGAGCACGTCCCAACGCAAGCGTTGTTTTTCGACGCGCCATTCGCCGCCTGCAATGTGGTGGCGCAAGGTTTCGCCGTACACCGTGGTGTCGGCCAGCAGCACTTCGCTGCGTTCGCCTTTGGCGCCGTGAGATGCGTTGGCACCGAGGTAGTGGTCCTCGTGCAATTTGAAGTAGGGCAGTGCGTTGTCCCAGCGCCAGCGAGCATCACCCGTGATCTCAGCCCATTGGTCGTAGTCACGCGATTGACCGCGCATGTAAATCATGCCGTTGATGCTTGAGCAGCCACCCAGCACTTTGCCACGTGGGTAACGCAAGCTGCGACCATTCAGGCCTTCATCTGGGGCTGTGTTGTACAGCCAATCGGTTCGGGGGTTGCCAATGCAATGCAGGTAGCCAACGGGGATGTGAATCCAGTGGTAGTCGTCTTTGCGGCCTGCCTCGATGAGCAGCACGCGTTTGCTGGCGTTGGCGCTCAGGCGGTTGGCGAGCAAGCAGCCGGCTGTGCCTGCGCCGACGATGATGTAGTCAAACTGGGTATCACTCATGCAGATGTCTCAACTCTTTGTTGTTGTGTGCATGGATGGTAGCTTGCTTGTGTGGGTTTGTTGTTGCAGTTGTCAGAGAAGGGGCGGGCTGGGCTGTGTGTTTTGCTCCTCGTCTGCTGCGCATCCGAATGTCGCTGCAACACACCACCCAGCCCGCCCCTTCTCTAACAACATGGGCCTCGCTGTTTACACAGCATTGGTCCATGCACTTCATGCGTTTATGAGCTTGCAGCGCCGCTGCACGCGCAACAGCGCGAACCCCAGAGAGCAACAAAGTTACTTCGACGTAGGCATCACAAACTCTGCGCCCTTGCCAATGCTCTCAGGCCAACGCTGCATAACGCTCTTTTGCTTGGTGTAGAAACGCACGCCTTCTTCGCCGTAAGCGTGCATGTCGCCAAACAAGCTCTTCTTCCAGCCACCAAAACCATGCCACGCCATGGGCACTGGGATTGGCACGTTGATGCCGACCATGCCCACTTGGATGTGGCGTGCAAATTCGCGGGCCACGTTGCCGTCGCGGGTGAAGCAGCTCACGCCGTTGCCGAATTCGTGGG
>JACCDN010910490.1_pt1 | contig 12055 bp, 7 predicted proteins | sample 7441691 | NCBI WGS metagenome assembly JACCDN01 (sample SAMN15323439, study PRJNA562643) | freshwater metagenome | isolation source: river surface water | place: USA:Blue River Watershed | collected 2017-08-16 | reverse complement strand
GTTGGCCGATGTATACCAGCGAAACCATCAACCAATAATTGCTTTCTTGTCACTAGCGTGTGCATTCACAATCGATATCGAGATTTCTGCCGCAGAGTTATGCGAGGAAGTCTATATTGCTCTTCGATTAATGCGAGACATTGATGGCCTAGGTGATTTAGCCGCTCAAACGATGCAGGGACTAAAAGAACTATTGATTTTAGCGGGAATTGACGCAGAAAACGATCCGCGATTATTAATTTTTGAGTGGAGCTTAAAGCTACGGAAATTGGATCGCGTTGATCCAGATGAACTAGCAAGTTTAGCCAAGAAAATAGCATTGAAATGTTCAGAGAATCTCGAAGATCGAAACTTTTTGACTTCCGCAAGTGTACTCCTCGCCCAGGTGGTTAAGCAATGTGACGAACTTTCTATACCTATTGATTCGACTATTCGTAACATAATTAATTCAGCTATGAGCCGCATCGGCAACGCCAATGCCCAACTCGTCTCAGCACTTTCAACGGATCGGCCTTCACCGACAATAGTTGTGGAACTATACAACCGGGTACAACATGCTCGCCATGCTTCAAATATACCAGGAGATTTGAAACACATTACGCTCCTTGCTCGTACACTACTCAATGGTGATGCGTGCTCGTTATCTTATGGAACGATCGCCCTAGCCATAGAATTGCTAACTGAACAAGGAATCGAACACCCAAGTAAGCCGCCAAATCTCCACCAAAGCTGGCCAATAAATTTCTCCAAAGATTTCATCAAGAATGATATAGAACTGCTGCTTCTCGCTCTTAACAACCTGGACGAACTTGTTGTTTTATATGTAGGTAAAGATAATGTAAAACTTATCGAGCAGCCAGTAAAAGAAAGCACATTTTACGATAGACTGCAAAAATGGTCTCAGCACTACCCGAAGAAATATGGATACATCAACATAGACGAGGGCAGTAATGAATTTTTTGCATCTATGGAAGACTTAGAAATAGTGCTCCCCGCTCTACTAAGTCGAGCTGTAGTATTAGCAGAACCAACTCTACAGCAGCTTCCTTTTAATCTTTTTTTAACCGCTCTTGAGAATGAGCAATTCAGCTCATTTATCGGCATGAAAACAGCAATCGGCTTAGCCCCCTCCCTTACATGGTTATCTTTAATTCAAAATAGAGAAAAGACCAGAACTAAAAAACATCATGCCTGGATTCCAGACAACAACAACGGAACGCTTAATGTATTACTATCGAGAATTCAAGACACATTAAATGAGTTTGAGTTTTCTTTGAATAGCGAATCAGAGCTTCCGAAAAACTTTTCAGGCTCGAGCATCGTCGTTGTTGCGGCTCACGGTGGATTGACTGTTGATGGAAAATTTATTCATACGATTAGAGACGAAGATGCGCTAGTTGAGCGCCCCGGCACCTTAGCGAATGCACTTAGTGATATTGACTTAGTCATACTGTTTATATGTAGTGGAGGTAGATTAGATAAACATCCATTTGATCACACCACCGTTGGCCTTCCCAAACTTCTATTAAATAAAGGTTGCCGCACAATCATCGCCTCTCAATGGCCACTAGATGTGCGAGTCACCTACAACTGGCTTTCACCATTTATGAAAGCGTGGAACGCTGGCGAGCCTGCATTAAATGCAACCTTTATTGCAAATAAAGTAGTTGCTAATAGTCTAGGGGATCATCCTGCGTATTCATTAGCAATGACAGTATATGGGGACATACTACTCACCAAACAGTATTAGAATTTAAACGGCAAAAAGAATAAATTATACACCCTTAAATAATTTTAATTGCCACAATTGCATCAGATCACACTCAGATTTTTCGTAGGCCCGCAACAAACATAGGCCGTGGAAGAATATTTAAAGCTGAGCAGGAATTGTGTTAGAAATTTATTAAAATGCTTACCCCCTGTCGAAGCTTTGTATATCGTCTTACTACGAGCCCTTAAAAACATCATAAATCCTCCAATTCCCACAAACAGCGAAGAAAAATCCAGATTTACTATGCCACTACAACACCCTGAACATTGTAGGCTAGGATAAGGCTTCCCAGGCATTTCTGGTCTCGACGAACTCATCGGGGGATTCGCAGATAGCCCGCCAATGATCGATAACCTCAGGCGCCTGAACTTTCACATTTTGGTAATGTTGGTATAGACAATATGCTAGTTGCGCCGAAACCTTTCGGATATATAAACTTTCATGCAATTCAAAACGATCACTAGAAAAACTAGTCTCCGCCTTGAGTTTATCTAATGCAAATAGAACTGAACTTTCAAATATTTTTGAAAAATATTTTTTATATTTAGAAATAATATTGAATGCTGCCGCAAGTGAAAATAGAAGTCTATTTTTGTCCCTAACTAGCAATGAGCTACCCAAAAGGTCAAGAAAATGCTGGATGACCAACTCGAAATCTTCACTATCTCTTTCAATAAGGGAATACAAACCGTAAATGGCGTCTCTTATAAAGGGCGTCCTAACATCTAGATAGAACATCGAAACATCTGCTATTAAATTATCCCTCCATATTGGAACAGCGTGAGAAAAGGCGCACTTGATGCTAAAAACCGGTAAGCCGTAATTTTCCATCTCATGCACCATTTTCTGCAAAGCTAAAACTTCGCGCCCCTCCTCGCTGCTAAAGCATCTTGAGACTGCCGATATTAGAGCTTCCTTAAGCTGAGCGAACCTCAATTCAAACTCTTCTCGAATTTCTACTGACTGATATTTTTCCAGGAACTCTTTATCCAAATCCCACCAGCATAAAAGTTTGTTGAAAATCAAATGCGACTCGGTGGCTGTCCATTCGACGAATTCGCTGGCGCCTATGATTTCACTACACAAAGGCATATCTCCACTGGTCATGCTAACACCACGACCGGGGAGCTGCTTTTGGGTTTGAATTTGCTCACTGAGAATATAGCTTTTTACAAGCTGATCACCCCTTATATTCACAGGACACAAATCCCGGCACATGGCAAACTTATAAAAATCCGTGTCCTTAGGAAATCCTTGGTCATCAACCGATGACCATACAGCATCACAAAAAGCTATTTCTTGATCCGCAGTTAGCATTCCCAACCTCTTTAATTCCCACAAGGTATAAATCGCCCACTTACGCTTACCTACCGAGCCTTCTCCCACGATCCTAATCAGCTCAACTAATCTCGGATTATCCAGTGAAACTTTGTAGCCATGTTTAAGATAGTCTCTATAAGATTTTTCAGTAAAACTAAGCGGATTCGGGAAAGTATTTGTACCGACACGTTGATCGGGGTCTCTTATAGGAAATTGAACCAACGCCGGTAGATATTCGAAAAATTCTTCTATCGACAATGCCTTCATCAGCCGACGGGTTAACTTTTCAACACCCAAGTAATTATTTCTGTCATCTGATTGATATATTTTTTCTAGAAGAGTAAAAACGGCCTTTTTCACATCCGAAGAGCACTTGGATATTAAGCGCGATAACAATTCCGGCACGACGTTCTTCAGTAAGTCTCGTTGCGCAGAATCTTTAAAGTTTTTACCAAACAGTATCTTTTCAAACTTTATGCAATAGCTTCTAGCTAATGAGTCAACTTCAACCTGTAGCATGGCGACCATTGATTTTCTATTGTATATCTTATCAACTGCTTGGACATCACCAATTCTGAGCATGGTAGACATGCTCCAATAAGGAGCAGCCTCTCTTAAGCGGGCGATTGCCTCCATGGCAGCTTTTTTAGCAAAACTTACTCCGGGGATCCTAAACGGAACCCCAATTTCCTCGGAAAATTTAAGTAACTTGTACGCATCTAATTCTTCACTTTCACTACCGGCAAAGTGAATTGTGCAGGCTGACGAGCCCAAGTCGAAAAGTGGTATATTTTGAGACTCAGGCGGTTCCATTCAGATTTGAGTGCTTTTTCCAGCAACTTCAATTCGTTCCATGGGTCACATTTATACCGCTTTAGAATATTCCAACGGTCAGAAAATTCGAGGCTAAGACTAAAATCCATTACTGCCGTTTTCTGAGCCCCTTTCACAAGTTTCAACAAAACTAAAATATAGGATTCTTGAGATACATCTGAATAATCAGATGTGACTGGCTTTAGATTTAGCCTGGCTCTAACCGTTTTTAAAGCATCCTCTAACAGAGAGATTGACTCATCAAATTTGCCCATCTCTGCCAGCAGCCCAGCCTTCTTAGCACTCCAGAATGGTTGGTTTTGTTTTGCTGTCCAATACTGCATCTGGGTTTCAAGCCCCTCAATATCAAACTCAAATAGACAGTAAAGACACTTTTCATAATGATACCGTGACAACTCATCCTGACTGAGAAAGCTAGTAGCTCTTGTCGCATTGAATTCCCACTCGTCAGATTTCCCCCCCTCCCTTAAGTAACGTAAATATGTTAACTGAAGAAAGGAACACTTTTCTTTGACTCCATTTAAATTCAATCCTGGCCATTCAATTTCGTTGATGCAATCACCCGAACGATCATCAAGACCGCGAATATATTTTTCTCCAAAATTTAATGAAAAATCTATTAATTTAGAGTAATTACAAGATATGGGGCATAGGCATTTTTCTAATCGCCAACAGTACTCATAAAGAAAATCGAGCAATAAGGGGGCTGTAAGTTCATCTGCCTCTCTTACAATATATTCCCAATATTTTGTGTGATTCCAAAGCGCATCCCGACGATCGTCAGGAACCACAACCCATCCAGGAAAGGTCTCTCTTTGAGCCTTCCAAATAGGTAGTACCTCTTCAATTTTTTGAGTTAGCGTTTTATCATTATTTAAGTCGGGGGACATATGACCACTAGACCGTGGCCAATCCAACCTGTCGGACTCTGATTTTTTACTATTGCAAAACTCAAAGAATTTCTGCATGCCCTTAAAGTGGTCATGGCGTCCTACATCATCCAAATCAGACATGTCAATTGAGACAATGTTATACCTAACCAACAAGCTCATCTGAGCTATTGTTAGATTCAATACGCCAATCAAGTAAATTTTTGGTGATTGCTCTTCACCAAGATTGTCCCGAATCCAACCGATCCAGCGGAGAAAATTTGGGTCATCCCCAGAAAAGCCAACGAGACATAAAGTATTTTCCAGTAAGGATTGCTGAACAGTATTCACGAAAGGAGCGAAATCATTTGGATATCGTCGATAGTCTTCTTCGGTAATGATAAAAGGCTCTACACTAGGAAAACTCCCATGTAATTTAATTATCCTTGGACGTTCTGAATATATGAGGTTTTGATTATTAACAACCAAATGATAATTGCGCTCTGCCACTGAGCGAGCAGCTCGCTCCAGGAGAGTGTCATAATTAGTAGTTAATACATCTGACCAAGGTAGCTTCAGCAGATCCACGTGAAGATTAGACGGTTCGTAATCGTTGTCTGGTATCGAATCTCTTAGCAATTGATGAAGCATTGGCCTACCGAAAGAGGCCTGCACTTCATCTGCCAGCTTCAATACGTTAAGAAACCGACCGTCCTTTATTTTTTCACCTCGTGTTTTTTCATAAAACAAATCACCTAGTTGATTCCAGTCGGGAAAGCCTTTACATGCATCGTTTTTTGGGGTTGCATTTCTACTGAATCCCGCGCCCACCATGATTGCAGCGTGACCAGACCACAACCTTGCTGCGATTTCATTTAAGTGAGGTAACAAGCTATTTGGTATTGATTCATTCATAGGAGGATTTCGGATAATCAGTGTAATTAGTTAAATAGGGCATACTGGTAGAATTAGCGGCTCACTTCCACCAAGATTAATGCACCAATCAGCTGCTAACATAAGGCGAAAAATGATGAATAGCAGATATAAGCATTAGAGAAAGCAGCCCAACAGTGCATAGCAGATTTATTAACGTCAACCACCTCACATTAATCATGAGCAAAGTCATAAGCTTAGCCAGCGAAGCTCAAGGCTGTGATCGGCAGTTTCTGCGGCCAACATTGCAAAAGAGCTTCTCGCTAATTTTTGACCGAGCATCGTCTGAGCTGTGCTTGCAACGATATTTTTTCTGTCGGAACCAAATGAAGTTTATAATAAAAGACAACCGCCAAAAATTGTTTTACATATTTACAGTTGAGGCTTTTTTTAGGTGTCTCCCATTCATCAGGACCTTTCTCACCCTTGCTGCGATTAATTTTTTTAGCTGTAACAACCAAGTTAAGAGGGTCGTTAGAAAAATCTCTTTTTAATTTTAACGACCACTTATCTCCTCCATGGCCTTGGGCCCATTTAAGTGCTACCACATGATCTATATCCAGTTCGCTGGCAACAACGATTTTCTCACCAGTGTAAAAGTCGATCCATAAACCGCTTTTAACTGAACACTTTTTATAGCCATTGTATTTGACGTTTCCCATTGATCGTGCAATCAAAATTTCCGCCCGAGTATTTTGGCAATCACCATCCTTGTCAATCCAGTGCTTCCAGTCCGCTCGATTATATATGAGAGAAAAATCGAGCTTCTCCGCATGACTTAAAGGAGTAAATGATAAGAAGAAAATGGTTATTAGCTGTTTTAACATTATCGGATATTATGCAATGTAAATATTCGTCCAACGTGGTCCACTCTATCATTTGTGGACGGATTGATGTCCATAAAACTACGCTTAACTCGTTACTATGGCTATGGTTTATTTCTTACAAACTGTCGGGTCGATATCTCACGGAGCTCCCAATCAGCTTCGTACCTACTGGTGCTAAGAGCATTTTGCGTATTAAGATAAAAGCTTATTCATCAAGCTGGCGCATGAGGCGCTGGACCATGCTTGCAACCCTTCCAAGTGTTTGGGCTACTGGCGGAGGCCCGCTCACTCCGCCCGGCGAAACATCTATGCGATTCACGGCAATTAAGGCCGGGATTAGGCTTACGCTTCTTCTTACCAATGAAAGCGGCTCAATCTCCCAAAAATACTCTCGCGTCATTTAGTGAGGATCTTATGGGGTTAAATTTGCCTGGTCGCTGGCTATTGTTCATAACCAGGAGCGATTTTTAAATTATCGACCCCATAAAGTGCTTGCCTATTTTGCAACCAAAGATGATATTCATCCCCCACCAAATTACCTTCTTCTGAGCAATCCACGTTCCATCTACGTAGCAAGTAACCTGCGACTGCCGCTCTGACATTTACATTCAAAAGCCCATCCACCATTCCATAATCGAGTTGAATAGTTTCTTTATGCTTCAACTTGGGGTGAGCAACAATTTTAAGCTCTACGATGCGGTTCCAATGATTGTCCGAGCTTTGTTGCTCGTGCTCTTCGACCAGATCATTTAACGCAGCAATCGGATTCGTAATGCGTGTTATCACAAAATCGGTAAATCTATTTCGCTTACGATCATAAGCCCTAACATGCCAGCGAAGGCCATTATCAACCAAACTAAACGGTACAATTTCTCGATGAGACAATCCACTATCGATGGATCGGTATTCGATAGAGAGCGGTTTCCTGCCATAGATAGCCCGACTGATCGCTGCCAATGTGGCTAAGTTTGGCTTATTGAGCTGAGAAGGTATTTCGCAATTCAAATAGGGGCGAGAATTCGGCGTCAATACGTCTCCAAATCCCTTCGATAAGGCGGATAGAACACTCTCCGCCTTGTATTCAAATTTTGGCCTGAAGCCTTCCGTAACCACATATAGCTTTGCCTTTGTATCGTATTCCAGATTGGATGCTGCCGCTTCTTTGTATGCCGCAATATCTCTTGTTGCTGCGGCCTCTTTGATCCCAAACCGTTTTACCAAATCGTTCCTACTTATCGACCCCAGAAAATAGAGTCTAAAGTCGATGTGAGCAAGCCGCTCTCGCTGAGATTGATTAATCTCTTGCATACCACTAGACACCTGATTTGCTGTTGAGGACCAACACGGTACCAAACGGGTAACGAAAAATCAATTTGATCTATTTACATAATCATATTGATGATGATAGCATTTCAATATGACGCCACAACAGGGTCATATTGGCATTCACTAGCTCGAATCATAGGTGACAGTTATGGCAACAAATCCTCCATCCGGCGATGGCCATCGCAATGGCGCAGTAAAGAATCGCTCTCAAACAAAAACCCCTTCAGGACATTACGTCAAGCGCGACACTGGGACAGGAAGGTTTATGGATGTTAAAACCACTGACAAAACACCATTTAAAGGGGTAACAAAGGAATAGCTCCACTAATTCATTGCTTTGGCGCTAACCCCGACTGAGGGGTAAAACAGTAATTTTTCAGCTGGGGCCAGCGTTTTAAAATTCACCAGGGTAAGAATATGGAATGGCTCCCTCTCATCTCAGCTACTTTAAGACTTATCGATCTTCATGACTGTAATCGAGCCTATGGAAATCACCCGGGCTACTCAACGGAAGAGCGAACAGGCCATTCAGACGGCATCTACCTCGATATTGCATTTCATATCATTCACCACCTAAGACTATTAGAAAAACGGGCGAATCAGGACTATCTGCCATTCGATGCTATATTCGCCGCAGTAAAAATTGAACAACCTAATGTTGCTGGTGTTGACGTTCAGTTCGTGCTCAATGTCCTGAGGAGGCCTTCGGAGTTTTTCTATCTTACGGGTGATCAGGGGCAAGGGGCAAAGCTATGCCTATCAGAAAAGCGGGCGATCGCACTGATTGAGAAAACCGACTATGCAGATGAGTACAGGCTTTCCGAAACGGGGCGACTATTGTTGTCGCTGGCCAACGTCGTTCCCGACGCGGCATATTTGCGAGGAGACGCTTACAATTTTTTGCACGCTATTGAATTTAATGATTTCCCAAAAGCGCTAACTTTCTCCGACGGCATAATTAGCCAACTTAGAGTTGAAATTTTAGAAATACGCTCCGCACTCGAACGCGTAGGACGCACTGAAAGAATAGAGAAATACCTCAATCACTTTGATCAATACAAAAACGTTATCGAAGAAACAAATCTTATTATACAACGCGCAGAAGCCCACTTAGGGCAGTCGGAATCACTATATTCCTTCCAGCAAGAACAAGAGCTGGGCGAAATCAGCGTTAACTTTCAGTTTTTGCTTAATCAAGTTAATCATGTTCGCCAAGTATTGATGGTTTTTAACAGACTGCTATCAGAGCTTTTGAGCCTCGCACTCCAAGCTGATCGCTCCGCTGTTCCTCCTCCGTCATTTATCGATACGGCAATGCATTTTGTCTGTACCCCCCCAACGCCAGAGGTCGAGCAATTCATCCTTAATCAATGGGGGCCAATGGCGCTAACAACTCCGTTCCACTCTGTTATCGACGGTTTAGGCGCGATAAAAATTCGCGCCCTTTCAGAGTCAATTACGAGCATGTCATTTGAGGACGAAGTAGTTGAGCCCATTTCCGAGCTGGGAAGAATTCAATTTCTGAATAAATACGGAGAGGAGCTTGCCACCGCTCTTCGTATCGGACCTGTATGTCTCTCGGATGCTATCGAACGAGGCTGGTTTTTAATCGATAACGAAATGAGAATTGGGGATCTCGTAGGTGTGTTTGTTTCTCCAGCAAGCCTTCCAATAAAAGGCCATATTGCACTTAGAATCGGCAAAAAACTTGAGACACGCTCCACTATTGATGGTGAATTTTTATTTACGGACATCGAAATGACAGTCCTGGAGGAATTATGAACAACACAGATATGGGACGCGTCCATGCCTACCTATTACACCATCGAATTATTGAAACGAAGTCAAATAGACGCACCGTTGGCAGAGAGGAGCGCGAGATTGCCAGCTTGATTCTCAATGCTGACGCTGCGGTTCGCACCCAGCTTGAGGAGATATTAGATGGCCAGGGCGTACGACTTGTAACACTAACATCTTTAGATGTTAAAGGTATTTCTACAGGCGGCACAGTCATAATGTTGGCAAGAAAACCTGATTCCACGCCACCTTTTTGGGGTTCCGAAAAACTTGTTAGTCGGATGTCACAAACCAAAGGAATTAATACCGATGCGGAGGCCAAAATATGGTTTGTTCAGCTCTGGTTTGTACTTTTGGATCTTCTTTATACACGTAAAAATCGTAGTCCAAATGCGATGCAAGACTGGGTAGAAACGACTTTCACAAAAGACGTTCTTATCGATGCGGTAAAAATTTATGTGAACGATAACATCAGGAAAATTGATCCGTCGACGCTAGAAACGGATCGAATACACAAAACCTTGACCGGTTTAAAAGAAGGTGGTGTGGCTATGGCGTGCAACGCATGCCTGGAACTAATGGCGGGGGCCGGTTTGCTAGAAGATCTTGGCAACAACACATTCAGGCAGAGCCTTTTGTTTTCATATGAAATGAAACACAACTTCGATCGCCAACTCAAAATATTACTTCCCACACAGGATTTACTAAGCGCTGCAACCGAAATTTTAGTCGTTCGCAGCGACGAAGAACAGGAGATTAATTAATGGCTGCAATATCCAGAATCCAAGTCGCCAATTTCCTAACTGAAGGGTTTGCTCGCGGCAAAGACTGGTCTCCATTGTATCGCAGTGAGACCTTTCGGTTATTTGGGCAGTCTGCCGCAATGCAGATTGAAAACGGTGGAGGGAAGACGAGTTTGGCAGAAGCCTGCCTCTTTCTGCTAACGCGTCATCGCCTATTGAAACCTAGAGTTGAGGACCGAGTCTCTCCGGTGGATAAAGGATGGACCCACATTCGAATCGAATTTATTGAAAAGCCCAATGCTCAGAATATTTTACAAACGGACCTAATCGCTTTAGATATTCGAGATGCTCCAGGAATAGCTTATGTAATTGGTATGTGCTGGAGCCGCACCAAAGAACCAATTTTTTATTCCTATAAAGGTATGTTGGAAGATGCTCCTTGCTTCATGCAGGAGGAAAACCGATTGACTTTAACGAACAACGATACGTTTCGAAAAGCCGTTGAGAACTTACCCGGAATGATCTGGAATCGTTGGCGCAATCAGGCTGAATGGCTAGACGAAATCAAGCAATTCACCAATATCGATGTGCTTCTACAAAATGTTCAGTTCCAGCTCGAAGGTGCGGGTGACTATTCGGCCATGATTAACAAGGTAGCACCCGAAGGATCCGAAAGTTACGACACTGCGTTTTTCCGCCAATTTGTAGCTCCAGAGTTGTTGAAGTATGCGATGGGCGCAGAAGGAGAAGAGGACGAGCTTGGGTTTGAGGATACCATTCTTAAAACGTTGCAACCGGCTGCCAATGCTCTGCTTGATATGAGCAAGCGTCAAAGAGAACTAGTGGATACAAAGAGCGCATTAAGAAAATTGGATCCAGTAATAGACAAAGCGCGCGAAGCGATAACGGCCAGCAAAGATTATGAGGTGGAATTAAGTAAGCTTACTGAAAATGCAGCCATCTTATATTCTCTCTATCATTCCTCGACACTACCCGGAATTCCACTTGTTGGGCCGATAGTGCAAAGGCTTTCCGATACTCGCGTAAAAACAGCTCTAGAGCATATGGTTATCGACAAAAAGCTAGGAGCGCTTATTACCGCCAATGGCCTATCTACCTTGATTAATATCCCAATCAAAGAGATAAATAGCCGTGCCAAAATTGAGAACATTGTAGTAGTCGATGAAAGCGCCATAACCCTCCAAGGGCTCTTCCAGCAAATTCCATTCGCAGAATCAGAGAAAGAAAGTAGCGAACCAAATATACAACCAATTGAAAAACAACAGCACCTCAAAGATGGCACATATAATGCTGGCAACAATTTGGGAGATGATAGTGTAAAGCCTATAGATGAATTAACTCGCAAAAACTTTCAAAGTCACGAAAAGGAGCGACGTGGAGGAAACAAGTATGCCACTAAATCCTATGGTTTAGCCGAGGCACAAGCAATCGTTAACGCTTGCGCAAATTTATCGGGTGCTACGACCCTGGACATATCAGAAGTGCTGAGCAGCGCGTTCAATATTGCAATTAATGAGATAGATACGAACCCCTATCGGGCCCATCTACGCAAACTAATAGACTGCCAAAGCGCACTATCTGTATCGCAAACGAAAGCGGAGGCGGAAATAAGCC
>JACCDN010077971.1_pt1 | contig 12055 bp, 25 predicted proteins | sample 7441691 | NCBI WGS metagenome assembly JACCDN01 (sample SAMN15323439, study PRJNA562643) | freshwater metagenome | isolation source: river surface water | place: USA:Blue River Watershed | collected 2017-08-16 | reverse complement strand
GTAACGGCGCAGACATTAAACAAGCCTATATTATTTTTGAAAAAAATGTAGTAATTCCGTTACGTGAAATGGTAGAAGAAGTCTTTACAGAATTGCTAGCTATTTCTAAATTAAAAGCGGACTTTACTATTAAGAACTTCCAAATAATTAATGAAACTATCGTAGAAGTAGAAGGCGACGCAAGCAAAACACAAGACGCACTTAACGCCATGAGTCCATTAGTAGCTACAAAGGTACTTAATACCATGACAACTAACGAAGTTCGCGCCCTTGCAAGTTTACCACCTATCGAAGGTGGCGACGTAGTACCAACAGCAACACCAGCAACACCTATTTAAAATGCTATATTTCATAACTGAAACCTACTTAAAGACGAACACGCCAATAACGGCGAACGTAGACGTAACAGACGTAACGCCCTATATAGCTACGCAGTCACAGCTACGCGTACAACCTATTTTAGGAACTACTTTTTACAAGTATCTTTTAGACGCGTACAATACACAGACTTTAACACCAGAAGAAGAAACACTTGTAGAATTTATACAGCCAGTTGTAGCGTGGCGTTCTGCAGAAGATGCGGTATTCGGACTATCTTACCAGCTTAAAAACAAAGGGCTTCAAACCCAGTTCGGAGACTATTCTGGTAGTGTGTCACGTGGCGAAGTAGCTTTCGGGATGGAACACTACGCACAAAAAGCGTCGTTCTTTGAACAAAGATTGATTCGCTACCTACTAGCAAATAAAAACTTGTACCCTATTTTCACTTCACAAGAAAACCGAGACACGGATTTACGCCCACAAATAGAAATTTGCACATGCGTTGGCACTTGTTACGGACGCTGTGGGCAACGTTACGACGACAACGGATATAATAATAGTGTAATGGTGTTTTAATGAAAAGTAAACTATCTATATTAGCTTTTTCAACTATTGCAATTTTAGCACCAGTTAAGCCCCTTGTTTTAGTAGCTATTTTAGCCATTATTTTAGATACGTGTTTCGGAATATGGCGAAGTGTAAAGAAAAACGGCTGGACTTCGATACGTTCTAGACGCCTTTCGCACACTATTAGTAAGTCGTTACTTTATTCTGGTGCTATTGTGTTTATTTTTTTAATGGAAAAATACGTGGTTGCAGACATTCTAGGGCATTTTATTGCTATTGATCTAGTGTTAACTAAAGCCTTTACGTTCTTTTGTGTAATTACAGAAGTAAAAAGCATTAATGAAAGCTACTTTTCAGTTACTGGCGTTAATGTTTGGGATAAATTCATAGAGTTTTTAAAGCGTTCTAAAGAACAAATGGAGGAATTAAAATGAAAAATCTAGACATTCAAAGCATTAAACAAGTACGATTGAACGACAATCAGTATTTCGCAGAAGAATCACAAAAGACACAAGTCTATTTACACCACACGGCTGGTAATGGTAACGCAGAAGGTGTAAGTAAATACTGGAATGGGAACGACAGCCGAATAGCTACGGCTTTTATCATTGGTGAAAATGGAACTATAGTTCAATGTTTTTCGTCTAAGCATTGGGCGTGGCATTTAGGAATAGATGCTGAAGACTTTGTGCGTAATGGTGCTAAGTATTCAAACTTAAATAAAACGTCTGTAGGAATAGAGGTTTGTAACTGGGGTTACTTGAAGAAAAAAGGCGACAAGTTCTACAATTACGCTGGCGGTGTCGTTAATCCTTCTTACGTTACTGAATTAGACCAGCCTTATAAGGGTTATAAATATTGGTATAAATATAGCGACGCACAAATAGAATCACTTCGCCAGTTGATTGTTTACCTTTGCGAAACATACGGAATACCTAAAGAATACAGAAGCGAAATTTGGGCAATAGACAAAGAAGCATTCAAAGGGACTAAAGGAATCTTTACGCACAATTCCGTTAGAAAAGATAAAAGCGACATGTACCCATGTCCTCGCGTAATTAAAATGCTACAAAACCTATAAGCATGAAGGTTTCAATTATAATTCTGTCGCTAATTTCTGCCATATTTGCGACAAGTTGCAGCGTGAACTATCATTTACGTAAGGCAATTAAAAAAGGTTATAAATGCGACGTGGATAGTGACACTATTACTATTTCATCTGTCGACTCGATTCCGTACGTTTTAAGAGACTCTATTTTCTGGGAAAAGGTAATAGTTCAAAAAGATACTATAGTGCGTTACAAGCGTTCCTACGTACCTAAAACGCGGTTTGAGACTAAAGTTGAGTACAAGTACAAAACAAAAGTAGTAAAAGCGGACGTCGAAAAGGTCAAATTTCAAAATAAATACATAACTAAAACCAAAATTAACTGGCTTTTTGTTATTATTGCATTCGTTTTAGGCTTCCTTACTAGGTTGTCTTTAAGCGAAACCTTTAGAAGTAGGATAAAACTTCTAACAAAACTATAAAAATATGGGTAATTTTAGACCTAGAATAAGTCACGAAGAATTTGAAGTGGTAAAACAATTTCGTGCAATAAAACGCGAATCTAACAGCATAGGTCTAGACGACAGAGACGTAAAGCACGGCTGGTTAAAAACAAAAGACGCTAGTTTATTCTTTAAAAATCCGAATTTTTCAGAGGGAAAAGAAATAGAAATAGACTTTGCTAAGCTACTAGAAAACGCACCCAAATTAAACACGGAAAAAGTAAACAGAAACGTTTACGAGGGTGAATTTGACAAGCTAGTTTTTACAGATGTTCATATCGGAATGGATTCCAGCGACAAAGGGCGTAGTTTGTACCCTTCTGAATGGAACGAAAACGTATTATTTGAACGTTTGGAAAAGATGATCAACTACACACTAGCTAAACAAAATAGTAATACGTTATATATCTTAGATTTAGGCGACTATTTAGACGGCTTTAACGGACAAACTACTAGAGGCGGGCATGCGTTACCGCAGAACATGAGTAACCAACAAGCGTTTGACGTTGGCTTTATGTTTAAGTTACAGCTAGTTCAAAAGTTAGCGCCGTACTACGATAAAATCTACGTTAGGAATATTTGTAACGACAATCACAGCGGCGACTTTTCCTACTTTGTGAATCAGTTCTTTAAAACATATGTCGAAAGGGATTTAAAAAACGTCGAAGTAATTAATCAGACGGCATTTATTGACTATCAATTAATCGGTAACTATTGCTTTGTTACGACACACGGAAAAGACACCCACAATTTAAAGCACGGATTCAAGGCTAAAATTGATCCGAACCAAATTAATAGAATAGTAGGCTATTTAAACACGAACAAACTACTTAATAAAGGTTACGAAATAATCTTTGAAAAAGGCGACAGCCATTTGTACTTGTTTGATTCGTCAAGTAGTGACGTATTTAAGTATTACAATTACCCAGCTTTTAGCCCTTCTTCTAACTGGGTGGCTATGAATTTTCAGCTAGGGCGTTCTGGGTTTATACATTTTAACTACGGAATAGAACAAAAGAGTATTAACGAATTCTTTTTTTAGTACCTTTGTACTTTCATAGTTGGTTTTTAAACGAAGAAGGGTTAGCAGTTGAAAGCGTTAGCCCTTTTTTTTGTCACAAACATTTGCCACTATTTCAATTTATTGTCACATGTACTGTATAAAATCGGTTTTATTCCGTTTATCTGCATGAATTTTTCCAATTTCACACTTATTTTAATACCTTTTCGGGTATAAATAACCTTTATTTCTTTACATTAATACCTTTTCGGGTATAAATTTTCCTAGTAAATACAAGCAATTCAAAAATAATTTGTAAAAAAGTGAAAAAAAATTGTTAAAAAGTTTGGTAGTTCGGTTTTAGTCTTTATATTTGCATATGATTATTAACGAACGAAAACAAATTATGAAAACAAAACAACAAATGATTGACATTATAATGTTAGAAGAAAAGCAACTATGGCTAGACTACGAAGAGTGTCTGGAAATAATGGGCGAAGAACACGAAATAACACAAAATGCTATGCGCCGTTGGGGTGCTGTTAATGAACTTTTAAAAAAACTAGGACTATGAAAACTTTAAACGACAATCAAAAAGACATTTTAGGTACAGCTGTAGCCTTGACTTTATTTTTAATCTTTATAGGTTACTTTACAGCGACACAGCCAGACTACACACACACGAATCAAACCGAAGAAGTAAAACCAGAACACGTGCAGTCACCTACGCTAGAAAAATACGGAAAGTTATTCATTAAAAACCTAGAGAAATGAGATACGACGAACTAAAACAAGAATTTGCAAGGATTAATTTTCAAGTATTTGACTACAATTCCTCAGAAATGCACTGCGAATATAAGATAGGTAACGTTAATTTCTATGTTATTTTAGACTGGGAAACTACTAACTACAACCACGATACCGAACTTTATAACTATGTCGTAAGACCTCAAAAGGGCTTCTGGTATACTGACGAAGACCCATTTACAGAAAATACTATGGAATTTGCGGATAGTTATAACGAATGGGTTAGCGACATGGTAAGAGTAGCTTATTACGAAAGCGACTTTTTAATGGATTATTTAATGCGGGATGAAGACGAACAAGAATTTTATTTATATGGTATATAGACTACAAAGGATGGTAAGGTTCTGGACGGGCAAAACCACACATGAAACTATTAGAGGATCGTTTAACGAAGACCTTTACAAAAGAATTTGTGAAATTAAATTTAATCAGAACTTATGAAAAAGAACGAAAGAAAATTTGTTGAGTTTGTCCACGTTTATATAGTGCTACCTTTATATATTTGGATGTTTATTTTAGTAATTATTAACTATAAAAAATGGATATGACATCAAAAGAAAAAGCGAAAGAATTAGTAGATAAAATGCTATATTGTTATCAAGGTCATATTGACGTATATACCGCCAAACAATGCGCATTAATTGCAGTTAATGAAATTCAAAACGTTATTGCTTTCCAAAAAACAACTTTAAGTATTACAGCATATAGAACAATCGAAGATTTTAATCATGATATTCGTTATAATGAGTATTTAAGACGTGAAATAATATTTTATTTTGATTTTGTTAAAGAAGAAATAGAAAAGTTATGAAATATAAACTGGTATACTACAGCGGTTCAAATGTTATTCACAGCTGGACGTTTGACAACAAAGCGCTTTGTAATTGGAAAAAAAAGGAACTTAGAACGCGTGGACTTTGTTTATTAGGTACTTTTAGAATAGAAAAAGCATGAACACAGAAATAATAGAGGCAATCCGTGTTTTTATTGAACGCGACGGACTGAACAAACCAAACAGAAAACGCCACCAGATTTACAAAAAGGCGTATTTACAGCACAAACTAAAGGCATGCGGACTAACGTTAAAAGCTATAGCGGAAATGTTTAACATGACCCACGCTAGCGTAATTAATAACATAAAAACGCACCATTTACTAACGCAATACCACAAAAACGAATATGACGCGTACATTTATGAATACTTAGAAGCGTTAGACGGCTATAAACTAGAGCCGAAAACACGGAATTTAATAGAAGACATTAACAATTGTGCTAATTTATACCAGTTAAATAGAGTTAAACGATGGATTCGAGAAAAAAAATACGAATTCGATGCAACTTTAACAGAGTAAATACGTTATATTTGTACATGCGTTCATCCGACATTATAAACGCTAAGGTATTATTGAGCCATTTTAATGAACAAGAGGTCGGATGCTTGGGATTTAAAGTGGCTTTTTTATTTATTAAACATTTGAAAAAATGAACGAAATTTATTTAAAATGTCAATACAATGGTAATGACAAAATGATTATTTCAAAAGGTGAATTTATTTGCTTTGAAGTATTTGAAAGGGATCAATCTATAACTATTTGTATAGATGAAAAACAAGCATTTACAATTATTAAAGCATTAGAAAGTTTTAGAAATGATAGGCTGGATTAAAATACATAGAAAATTTTTAGACTGGGAATGGTTTAATAAGTCAGAGGCAGTTCATTTGTTTATTTATATGCTAATTAAAGCTAATCACAAAGACGCTAAATGGCAAGGTAACGATGTTAAACGTGGTCAGTTTATTTCGTCTTTAGGTAACATTTCAAACGCAACTGGAATCAGTATACAGCAAATAAGAACCATTTTAAAAAAGTTAGAAAAGACAAACGAAATCGAAGTAAAATCAACAAGCCAATTTACTATCGTAACTATCTGTAAATATGAGTGTTACCAAGACGAAGAAGAAACTACTAACAAGCCATTAACAAACGATCAACAAACGACTAACAAACGATCAACAACAAACAAGAATGATAAGAAAGAAAAGAATGAAAAAGAAGTTATTTTAGATTCTTGGATTGATTACAGAAAGTCAATTCGTAAGTCATTAAGCCCAGCTACAATAAATACTATTTTAAAGAAAATGGAAAGCTATACAAACGAGCAATGTACATACGTAATAAATAATTCTATTGAAAATGGGTGGCAAGGTTTGTTTTGGGACAAGGTAGAAACAATACAGCAAGTAAAAGAAACTAATAAATGGAAACCAGCATGGAGTTAAACGGATTTAAAATAACAGAAGCGGGAGACGTAATAACAGACCTATTTAAACACCGCGACAATTATAACCAAAAAGGAAAGTATTTAGGTTTTAAAAGTCTTCATGAGTATTATTCTATGTCGTTAGGTAATTGTACAGACTGGACTGGTTTTCCAATGAGTGGTAAGACGCAAGTATTAATGGAATGCTTAATGAACACGTCTAAGTTTTACGGGTGGAAACATTTAGTATATTTTCCAGACGTAGGAAACAACGTAGAAATCATTGCTGATCTAATCCACAAAAAGACGGGAAAGAGTTTCAATCCAGAAGACCGCAACGTAATTAAAGACAGCGAAATTACGCAAGCTATAGACTGGGTTATTCAACACTTTAAAGTTTTGACACGTGCAGACATAAAAGCGAAGTTAACACCGATTCAATTTTGGGACATGGCAGTAGAAATACAAAAAAAAGACGAATTACATACGGCTTCTATTGACAGCTGGAAAGATTTAAACCACCCTTACAATGATTTTGGCGGTTATGCGCAATACTTGGAGTACGTTTTACCATATCGAAACCAGATTGCAGAAGACAACGGCTTGCATTTACATACAATCATTCACCCAAAACTAACGGAAAAGGAAAACGGAAAACGAAACCCACCTAATCCATACGATTTAAAAGGCGGTTCTGAATGGTTTAATAGTGGTAAGTGCATGATAACCGTACACCGAGAAGACCCAACGCATAACCTAGCTGAAATCTATTTTAATAAGATTAAACCACGTTCAAACGGAAATATCGGTAAACTTGAAATTTGGTTCGACAAAGAAAGGCTTAGCTACTTTGAGCAAATTCATACAGCGCCAAACGTTTACGAAAAGATTTTTAGCGCGCCACTAGAAAAAGACGAACCTAAAATAATTACTAATATTGAACGCAAGTTAAACGCTATAAAACAAAATAAGGAATGGATATAGGACTAAAACTATTACTAGCAAAGGGCAAAATTCTTTCAATGAAATGGCGAATTAAATTGACCCGCGAAGAACTAGAGGAAAAACGACCAACGGCGAAAGCATTTATAGACGGCGCTAACGACGTAGAAACAGACCTAGACGAAGTTTATAACGTAATAGACGACCTAGAAACAGAACTGCGAATACAAGGACGCGAAATAAACCGCTGTTTACAGATTAACGGACAGCTAAAACAAAGAATAGAAGAACTAGAACACGAAATTAAATTTAAAAATGTAGACTTATGAAAAATTTTGATTTATTCGGCAACGAAATAGTAACCGACCCAATTTTAAGAGAACAATTTATTGAACCTCCTTTTAGCGTTTTAGATACAAAAAGCGGTAATTGGCAAAGAAGAAAAAAGTTATGGGCTTCATTAGGTATTAAAAGCGAAGTAGGCAGAAGTTCCGTAGTTATAAATATGGATTCTCAAAAGAAGGATAAAAATAGTGCTTCTTATGTAAGTATATTTGACCCAGCTTTATGCGAAGTTATATATAAATGGTTTTGTATTGAGGGGGGAGAAATTTTAGACCCATTTGCGGGAGGTTCGGTGCGTGGTATAGTAGCTAATAAATTAGGTTATAAATATACTGGTATAGACATACGACAAGAACAAATAGATTCAAATAGAGAACAAGCGTTGGAAATTTTAGAAATAAATAACCAACCTAATTGGTACGTAGGCGATTCAAATGATGTTTTAGACGGATTTACAAAAACATTCGATTTTGTTTTTAGTTGCCCACCATACGCAGATTTAGAGGTTTATAGCGATTTAAAAGGGGATATTTCCAATATGACTTATATTGAATTTATGCAAGCCTATGAAACCATAATATCAAAGGCGTGTAACTTGTTAAAAAAGGATGGACTAGCGTGTTTTGTTGTTGGCGAGGTAAGAAATAAACAAGGAAATTATATTGGATTTGTTCCAGATACAATACGTGCTTTTGAAAAATGCGGAATGAAGTTTTATAATGAAGGTATTTTATTGAATGCGATTGCTAGTGCTTCAATGCGTGCTAACGGAAATATGAAAACACGAAAATTAGTTAAAGTTCATCAGAATATTTTAGTATTTAAAAAATCATAAAAAAATGACAAAAGAACAGAAACTAGTAGCGCTTTGCGCACTATTACCAGTAGTAGGAGACTGGATAGAAGACCTAAACGACCAGCGAATATTTACTAAGCTAGTCAAACAACGCGCTAACATGCTTTTAACTGAAATAAGACGCATAGATAACGACGTTTTAAGCACTGGTGAACAAGAAATATTTAACCAGCAAGTAAACTTGCAGCGTGCGTTTATTCAATTCGTCTCAAAACAAATAAAACTAGAATAATGAGGTGTAAAAATTGCCGTGAAAAGTTCGAACCGATCAAATTTAACGCAAAATTTTGCTTAAAAGACGAATGTATTAAAGCCTTTGTAGAAGAAGTAAAGACGAACCAATGGAAAACGACTAAAAAACGAATGAAAGAAGACCTAAAGACACTACAAGACTGGTTAAAAGAAGCGCAGACAATATTTAACAAGTATATAAGACTACGCGACATGGGTCTAGTCTGTATTTCATGCGGACATAAAATAAATGGAGTTAAACATGCTTCACATTATTTAAGTTCTGGTGGACATTCTGCTGTTAGATTCCATGAAGACAATGTGTGGGTATCATGCTATAAGTGTAATGTTATGTTATCTGGAAATCAAATTGAATACCGAAAAAGTTTGATTAAAAAAATAGGAGTTGAACGCGTCGAATGGCTAGAAGAAAACGGAAACAAAGTAAAAAAATGGACTATCGAAGAACTAAAAGAATTGATTAAAGAATATAAACAAAAAATAAAATAGTATGGAAATTTGGAAAGATGTAATAGGTTACGAGGGTATTTATCAAGTATCTAATTTAGGACGTATGAAACGTATTGCAAAAAATCATTTATGTAATTTAAAATATCAAGGCGAATATTATTTAAAACCAATGGATAACGGAAAAGGATATTTAAGAATGAAGCTATCTAATAACGGATTTTCTAAACGTGTGATGTTGCATAGAATAATAGCAGAAGCGTTTATACCGAATCCATTAAACAAAAAAGTAATTAATCATATTAATAATAACAAAAAAGATAATAGAATAGAAAACCTAGAGTGGTGTAGTCAAAGCGAAAATTGTTTACATTCAGTAAAATTAGGTACTTGGGGCGCATTGAAAAAAAATAAGTTAAAAAGTTTGTATATTTAAAATAAGTGTTATATTTGCATATAAACAAAAACCAATTTTTATGAAAAATCTATTTAAAGCGCTGGCTAATTTCCAGCAAGAAGTCCCAGTAATTCACAAAGCGACGCAAGGTTATGGCTATAGCTACGCAGACTTACCGAAAATCTTTGAGGTTATCAATCCGTTACTAAAAAAACACGGACTAGGATTCACCCAGTTAATTAACGGCACTGATCTAGTTACATGCGTTTTCCATGTAGACAGCGAAGAACAAATAACAAGCACTACAGCAATCCCGCAAAACGTAGCTTTAAAAGGAATGAATGATTTCCAAGTTATGGGGTCTGCTATTACTTACGTACGCCGTTACGCTATTAGTTCAATGTTAGGACTAGTAACCGACAAAGACACGGACGCAAGCGGCGAACAAGTAAAGAAACTACCTACAATAGACGCTAAACGATTCCAGAAAGCTGTCGAAGCTATTCAGTCTGGTAATTACACACGCGAAGAACTAGAAGCTAAGTTCACTTTAACAGAAGGTCAAACGGATTTATTGAACGCTTTATGAATGCTTTTAAAATTAGATGTTCGGCAATAGGGAAAATAATGACAAACCCCCGCACTAAGGGGGAATTGTTAAGCCAGACCGCTAAAACATACATAGAAGAACAAGTAATATCGGACAAGTACGGAATTAAAAAGCAATTTTACAGCCGTTACACGGACAAAGGAATACTAGTAGAAGACGACGCTATTAATTTAGTGTCAGACGTTCTAGATTTAGGCTTTATTTGGAAAAACGAAGAACATTTTAGTAATGACTGGATGACTGGAACACCAGACGTAAACACGGATTCTATTCTACTAGACGTAAAAAGTTCATGGGACGCTACGACGTTTCCTTTTTTCGCTACAGAAATTCCTACAAAGGACTACTGGTTTCAGCTTCAAGGCTATATGGAACTTGTCGGAAAAACCGACGCGTTGCTGTGCTATTGTCTAGTTAACACACCCGCAGACATGGTAGAAGACGAAGTAAGGCGCGCGCACTGGAATGCTAACTTATTAGAGGAAAGCCTAGACCTACGCGACGAAGTGCAAAAACGCCATAACTTCGACCACATACCAGACAACCGACGCGTTAAAGTATTCAAAATAGAAAAAGACGAACAAGTAATAGAAGCAATTAAAGAACGCGTAGAGTTATGCCGTGAATATTATAACACCTTAATTAATTTCTTATGAACCAGCAAATAGAAGATAAAATAGTATTACGTGTTTTGGCACGTTTTAACGAACGTTCACAAGTAGGAATAAACAAGTACAATACAACGTTAGAAAGAACCGATTTAAATACGTTAGAATGGCTTACACACGCACAAGAGGAAGCTATGGACTTTGTTTTATATTTGGAACGACTAAAAGACGAATTTAAAACACAACAAACAAAAGACAGTAAATCAAAATAGTGGCAAATGTTTGATTATTAACTAAACAACAAGAAAAATGACAGCAGAAGAAAAAGCAAAAGATTTATATCAAATGTATTACGAATGTTTATGGTACAGCAGTAGAAAGAGCAGAATAAAAAACGCAAAACAAGCCTCTCTTATTGCAGTTGATGAAATAATAAAAACATTTGATTGTACAACCCCACAAAGTATTGAATATTGGGAACAAGTAAAACACGAAATAACTAAACAAAAAGAACAATGAAAACAATTTTAACATTAAAAATGCCTATTAGTATTGAACCATCAACTGCTGATAAAGGCTATGTAATTACAGATGCTAACAATACAGAACATTTCTTTTATGAAGAGAATGGTGAGTTAGTATATGATGGATGGTGTGCAGAAGCTAAGGTAGATGAAGGCAATTGAATTAACTAAACAACAAGAACAATGAAAAAAGTAAGAATAGTTAAAAGAACAAATGTAGATGGAGTTATTACTTATATTATCCAACAAAAACATTTTATTTTTAGATGGTTGTGGGTAGATGCGTGGGTTAATAATGCAGTTGACACCAAGTGTGAATTTTATTCATTAGAAGAGTTAGAAAATCATTTATGCTACTTTGATGGAAGTAAAACAAAGCAAGAAATATTAATAACCTTTAAACAACAAGAACAATGAGAATAGAAAAATGGAAGTATAATAATGTTACTCCTAACGGAATAGTAATAAATGAATTTGGAGAAGAAAATGGATCAGTTATTATTACACCTATGATAAGAATGTCACAAAAAAATGGCGGCTGTAATATAGATAATTGTAAATGTAGT
>JACCDN010866351.1_pt1 | contig 12056 bp, 15 predicted proteins | sample 7441691 | NCBI WGS metagenome assembly JACCDN01 (sample SAMN15323439, study PRJNA562643) | freshwater metagenome | isolation source: river surface water | place: USA:Blue River Watershed | collected 2017-08-16 | reverse complement strand
TTATATATTGTATTATTTATAGATGTGGCACGATAGTGTGTATAACTTATGCATGCGGAATATATTACGAGGTTTCAAAAATTACTGGAAATAAAGAGGTCTGCCCTCAATGGGTTACCTATTGGCGATGATGGATCATTTGAAAAACATCAGCCCGAATTTTGCACTTCAGTCCACCTGACGTAAAACCTTTGTTAGCTGCTGGTGTTTTTCTCGTTCTAATCAAAGTTATATGGATAGCCAATTTCATTAAGGTCAGCTTCAAGCTGTTCCCAATCTTCAAGTTCTTCAACAATTTTCAAAACCATTTCCTTTGTTAAAGTTTGCCCATCATAAATTTTTTTCACAGTTTCTAATGGAATTCCACTTTCTACATAGCTTTCTTCAAAATATTCTGTCGCCCAATCAATGTAAGTTTGCGGATTTCCGTCAAAAATGCTTAGCATTTCTTCTGAATTGTCTTCGTAGTTTTCGATTTGTCCGATTTGCCAATTCTTTTGTTGGGTTGTCCACAAACAGAAAGTTGTCCCAATTGTTTTTACAGGCTCTCCAAAAATGAAAACGTCGAAAATAGAAGGTAAATTTTTTGTCAAATTCTTTTTGTCTTGTTGGTCAAATTCGTGAGCAAAACCATTTATTACACAACCGTCTTGTCGAAACAAAATTAGCATTTGGTCGCCCGAACCATTTTGCATTTCACAAAATTCTTCATTCTCTGCCCATTTATTGTTGTAAGAATAGTAGCGATATTCCCACTCTTGCGAAATAATTGCGTCCAGAACTGAAATTGCTTTGCAAATTTTCTGCAACGTTTTTCTGTCTGGTAATAAACTGTAATCTTTTGTTGAAATCATATATCAATTATCAATTAGTTTGTAATTGTTCTGTTAGTCCCATCATCTAGTTTTTTAAAAGCTTCTAAACCTTTTGATCCGGTTGTAATTAGCTATGACCAACAAAATGTCGCCTAACGGTTTCGGGCTTTGCGTTCGGGCGGGTTTCGGAGCACAAAGTTTCAATTTATTACTAAAGTTCATTAGAAGCACAAAGCTCCAAGTTTGCATGTCAGCCCGCCTGACGCAAAACCCGTGTTAGCTGTAGTTGTTTATATTTTTGTTATTTCAAATTCAATTGTTGGTTTATTGTCTTTTGTCCAACCGTGTCTTGCGTTGTATTTTATCGTATTACTTTTTTTCGTGTCTTCAATAAAACTGCGTTCGGTAAATTCATAACAACGTTTGTTGTCAGTTGTCCAAACATTAAATATTCCAAGATTTGGATTTTCTTCAACTGTTTCAGTTATTTGAAAAGTCAAACTGTCAGCCACAAATAAATGAAAGTGTGTTCCTGCAATCTTTGACTTTTTTGGTTCTTTTGTTTTCCAAACTATTATCTGATTTGTCGGCACAATCTGATTGTCAATTATAAGTTTGCAACGGTTTAGCCAAATTTTTACGCCTTGAAATACTTCTATGCCGCTAAAATTTGTTTCGACTTTCTTAAAGTCTAACCGAAAAATGTCATTGTCTGCAACGATTGTGTATTTTACATCGTTGTCGTCAAGTTCGTGTTTGTTATGATAGTGTTTCATTTTCTCGGTTACAATTGCAGCTAACGCTCCAACTTACGAACATTCGACTAAATGTCCATATTGTCGTTTATATATTGTATTATTTATAGATGTGGCACGATAGTGTGTATAACTTATGCATGCGGAATATATTATGAAGTTTCAAAAATTACTGGAAATAAAGAGGTGTATTCAGAACGGATTACGTATTAGCGATGATGGATCATTTGAAAAACATCAGCCCGAATTTTGAGCTTCGGTCTGTCTGATGCAAAACCTTTGTTAGCGGTAGTGCTATGATTTTTATTATTAATTATTTTTTTATTCTCATTTTTTATGTCAAATTTCGTTTTAACCAATTTTGAGCATGTTTATAATTCAGATTTGCAGATTGTTGAATGAGTGATAATCCTTTTTCTTTGTTTGATAACACATGCTTTCCTTCATAAATCTTTTTTCCCAATTCAAATAACAAATGAGAATTTTGCTCATCTTTACATTTGTATTCTACCTTACCATTTATTGAAATGAGCCAATAATATTTTGTGTTGCTTTCAGAATTTTTGTCGACTCTGTCAACTTGAATGTCATTTATTTTTATTTTCTCATCATCAATCCAATTTATATCGCCAACAGATTTACAAATAACCGACCAACCAGAAGGAGTAAACTGTACACGGTTAAACAATTCTCTTTTTTTGTTGGTAAATTCCACAAAAGTACCTGTATTTTGACAGTCATACTCAAAATAAATTTGAGCTTTATATTGTCTGTTAGGTGAAAATACGCATTTTTTATAATGATCTCGCAACAATGGAATACTCTCTCTGTTGTAAATATCGTACTTCTTTAACTCTGAAAGCTTTATCATGTTAATTTATTATCTGATTTATTCTTTTTCACATCAAATCCATTCTTATTTTCGGGTTGCGGACGCATTACCGCTAACACTCAAACTTACGAACATTCGACTAAATGCCCATATTGTACAGATCTAAAATAAATGATAACTTTTTATATTCAATTTATCAATCTATTGTCGTTTAGCTCTCCCCTCTTTCGTGGGGTTGGGGGGCTTTTACTTATCCTCCTCACCCACACGATCAAACATATACCGCAATGCCCATGATGCATTTACCGTTCCCTGTGCTGGTCCACGCTCCATAACAACAACAAAGGCATAGTGCGGATCTTCGTATGGATAAAAACCAATTGACCATGAATTTACCAATGTTCGTGTAGAGCCAACCTGTGCGGTTCCTGTTTTTGCAGCTATCTGCTCTGTTGGAATATTTAAAATTTGTCCTGTTCCCTTTGTAACTATTTCACGCATACCATCACGAACGATACGATAATATTCTGGACTGATTGTGCTGATGGTTTTAATTTCTGGATCTTCGTCCAAGATAATATGCGGCGTCACGAGCTTGCCCCCATTTGCAATTGCCCCAATCGCACGCACCATTTGCAGTGGCGTTACCTGAAAACCAAACTGACCAATTGAGGTAATGTAGGTATCACCCAGTCGCCACGCATCGTTAAAGATTTGTTTTTTCCAGCGAGGACTCGGAATGGTACCAGATGGTTCGTTACCAAATATAATGCCCGTAGGAGAAGCAATAGCAAATAATTTTACATACTGATTAATCTTTTCTATGCCGATACCTTTTTGATCTTTATAACCACCGCCAATAGCATAGAAAAAAGTATTTACCGATTCTGCAAGAGCGTGTTGTACGTTAGTTGCCCCGTGTCCACCACTTTTCCAATCACGAAAAATAGAAGGTGTGCTGGGGTTATATGGATTAGGAATTTCTATACGTCCTGTACTCATGATCGTCGTTTCCTCGGTAATAACACCCTCTTGTAATGCACCTAGAGCAATAAAAGGCTTGATAATAGATCCGGGGCTATATAATCCTGAAACTGCACGATTCAAAAAATATCCCTTGGGATTAGTTAGGTAATCTTTTACTTTTTCTTGATCATTCCCCTCTGCAAGAATGTAGGGATCATATTCTGGCGCATTTGTCAGTGCAATAATTTCACCTGTATGCACGTCCATAATAATTCCCGCACCTGCTTCGTATCCAAAATGAGTTATCATTTGTGTGATGCCCTCATGCAAATATGCCTGCATATTTGCATCAAGCGTCAGCGAAATATTTTCACCGTTAACAGGCTCTACTATTCCCTTATATGAAAGGCTTTTGAGTGTTGCATCTGTTTCTATCAACTGTGCCCCATGTTCACCTTGTAACATTGGATTGTAGAGTAATTCCGCACCAGCCTTCCCTTCTAGATTCTTTTGCCAATAAAAACCCTGCGTATCTTTTTGCGGATACGAAACATATCCTAATACATGACCGAATCCCGAACGGGCAATATATGCCCGACGAGAAAATGGTTCTCCCTCAACTGGTGAACTGTTCCACGCCAGAGGAATACCTGCACGATCGTAAATAATGCCACGCTCGCTAAAAATTGGTGTACGATGAATACGATTGCGTTCTGACTCGGCAAAATACTTCTCACCCCCAACAACTTGCAGACGGATCAGTTGAGCTACAAAAATTACCATACATGCTATAAAAAAAATCATTAACCACGAAAATATTCTTTTATGGAGAGGTCGTTCAATAACCCCTTCAAGTTGTTGCTCATTGAAACCCGAGAGATTTGAGGAGTCCAAAAATATCTCATCTGGTGTGATTTCATAATTTTTTTTATTTCTCCTGTTTTTTTGTATTCTAAAATTAAACATCGTATTTGAGAGTGATTACTCTTGATTAGAGCAAGCGCTTGCGTATAACATGCATCAGTATATACAACACAAAAACACTTGTCATATATACATAACGAAACAAATCATGAGTAGGCGATGTGTAAGCAATGTCCAAAATTCCAGCGATGACAAATGCTTCTATATAATTTCTAAACAAAGCCATACCCAGGGCAAGCAGTATCACCACGAACCACCACGGTGTAAAAAATCCCACAATCAAGATTGTTGCCGTATAGACACATCGTAAAAAAATGATCATATATATTCTTTCTTTAATTTACTTTCCATCACTAATATTCAACGTATTATCAGTATCTAATGTAAATGTCTTCTTTATGTCCCCCGCTATAACTGTGTACGTACCCGCAGAAAGATTCTGAACGTTCAATGGCACTGTTCGATTATATGGCACCAAAACCGCAGCACACATAATAGTAGTATCGGCAGGGCGAAATATCGGCAGGGCAAGCGTAAAGGTCTTTGATTGTGCACTGTAGGCTGATGTTACACTACCCAGGGTTACACAGGGATCTGCAAGATTTCCTTGTACTGATACAGTAACCTGTACTGGAAACGATTCTAATATACGCACATCAAGGGTATCCACAGAGGCAAATCCCGCAGATATTGTTGTTTGGTCTGAGGGAGCAGTTACTGACGGAGGCTGTGCTGTTTTATCAGAAACTTCTGTTTGGGTATTTTCTTCTAGGGTTGCGGGAGCTAATTTTTTAGACGCACGCATAACCATAACAATCACAATGATCAATAACACAAATAAAATACCGAGTACGTAAATCCATGGTGAAGTTCGCTGATACATAAAAATAAAAGTAATTTAACTTATATGCTGATTAGTATACCACATATTATGGGCGCCAAAGTAGAGAGCTGTCACCATAACTCAAAAAGCGGAAGTTATTATTCTCCGCATAGGTATATATGTCTTTCCACGCTTCCCCCACAAAAGCTGAAACGAGTACTAATAATGTTGACTGAGGTTGATGAAAATTAGTGATCAGTCCATCAACAATGCGAAAAGGAAACCCTGGAGCAATCATGATATGCGTCGTACCTCGCAATTCATGTAGAGTATTTTTTTGCATATACGTCATAATATTTTCCAAAATAGTTTCAATAGGAAGTGTTGCCTTTTTTTCTTGCCACTCCCATTGACCAATGCTTTCACGTACTATGCCATTTTCGTCTAATAGATATGGCAAACTTTCGAGTGTGCGCAAACTGGTCGTACCCAATGCTACAATAGTTTGTTTATTTTTTATCTGTGCATATATTTTTTGGATGCATTCATAGGTCACCGTAAATGCTTCCCCATGCATAACGTGTTCGGCTATATCTTCAGATTTCATAGGCAAGAAGGTACCCGCACCTACATGGAGCACTACAGTTGTAAGATGTACTTTCTTAGTAGTATGTAATCTATCAAGTAACTCTTGATCCATATGTAAACTCGCCGTCGGCGCTGCAACTGCGCCTTCATCTTTTGCCAAGACTGTTTGATATCTATCGTAATCCTCTGTGTTAGATGCTCTGTGCATATAGGGCGGCAGTGGAAGCGTACCAAAAGCTTTTAATACTTCAGAAAAAGTAACTTTTGCATTCCAAGAAAACTCCACTAAAAAGGTTCCATTTTCTTCCTTGCCTATTCGTGATACGAGCAGTTCTGTACCATGTTCTCCACGCACGTGTGTTTCACCTTCTTTCCATTTTTTATTATTACCAATAAAACATGACCATACGCATGTTTGCATATGCGTGTGTAATGCTTTTTCTTTTTCAGTAAAAGGAGCATGTGGTTCTAAACAAAAGATTTCGATTTCATGACCAGCAGTTGTAGTAAGATATATACGCGCAGGAATAACCTTTGTCGTATTCATCACCAATAAAGCCCCCTCAGGAATGTGGGCGTCAAGATTATAAAATATACCTTCTTGAATCCTGCCCTTTGTATAGACTAACAGCTTTGCATCAGTTCTTTTTTCTAATGGATACTGCGCAATACGATCATCAGGAAGATTGTATGAGAAATTGTTTATAGATAAGTTTTTTGACATGGATTTTAATATAAAAGTCTTAAAATCTCTTAGTACCACACCACCCCTCAGTCCCCTCCTTATAAAAGGAGGGGAAGTTCCACGCGCAGAGTAATGAGAAAAAATTTGTTTGTAGGTTTCTCCCTCCTTTTATAAGGAGGGAGTTAGAGGGTGGTTTACTTTAAGAGCCCCCACCCAAAAAAAACCTACTCCTTCATTAAACCCCGCACCTCATCCATAATAGCTTGTGAGCGCTTGGGTGAAATTCCCACCGTATTTTCAAGATCGGTAACACTAAATAATAAAATATCCTGCGCCAATACCAATCCCTGCGCAATAAAAGCTTTTCTATCAGCCAAGGTTACTGACGGCAAAATACTGATGGGATAGAGTTTATATTCTGCAATCCTATCCTCCAATGTTTTTCCCTCGGGGTAATCCCAGCCCACTAAAGTCATCTTTTTAAAAAGTCCGTACGTTATCGAGCTTGTGGTAAATTCTGTATTGGTTACTACCCATGGTTCGTACGCCATACTTTTATTTTTACTTTTTTGTATGGCATATTCTTTCATATCTTGAAACCGTGCATAGTTATACATCACCACATCAACGTGGGTACGCAGGCCATATTCGTTTTTATATTTTGCCTCTATAAAACAAGTTCTGTTCCCCTTGGTAGCAAGTACATCCACCTCGTGCGTAATACCTGAAATACCCTGAACCATTTGCCCACGCTTTGTTTCATAGCCATCAGCCTGCATCAGAGCTTCTATAAATCGCTCGAATACAAAACCATCGGGCCCTAAATTTGCCAAGGCACGACGTAAACTATAACGGGCTGATATACGAATATCCTCTTTTACCAAATGTCGTAATGCAATGCGCCAAATCTTTTGTGTCGTCATATGTGGCGTTAAACCTTTTTCTACAGCATCACAAATACGATAGGCAACCTCCTCTGGGGCACCCGAACGTACCAATGAGCCACATAATTTATTGCGGTCAAAGATTTCTTGTTGCCCTGTTGTTTTGGTGATAAGCATATATAGATTAATTATCTAAAAAAGATATGAACGCACGTTGGTTGGGATTACGTCCTAAAAACTTTTTCAAAGATTCCATTTCAGGACGACTCGACCCTACTGATAAAATTTCTTCTCGAAATGCGCGCCCCGCACTCTTACTCATACTCCCCTCTTTATGAAAACGTGAAAAACAATCATATGCATACACCAGCGACCACGCATATGAATAATAACGCGCATCATATCCACCTGTCATATGCCCAAAACCAGCGGGAAATAAACTTTTATGAACATGCTTTATGCCCGTTACTTGATATTTTAATTTTTGAATAAGCTGTGGCATGTCATAACGCTTATCTGACATGTGAATAGCCATATCAAAAAGTGAGTTATACACGAGGGAACTTAGCCCGAACAGCCCCTCCATATGAGTGCGCGATCTGCATAGATTCGTAATCAGGGCGTCATCAAGTGGCTTCTGAGTTATATAATGTCGAGACATCTTTTTCAGTAATTTTGGATCCCATGTCCAATTTTCAAACATCTGGGAAGGCAACTCAACGAAATCATATGCAACATTACATCCTGACTGTGTTTCAAGAGGTGCTTCCGTCAAAATACTATGCACTATGTGTCCACATTCATGGAAAAAAGTTTGTATCTCGTTATGAGTAAGCAAAGCAGGACGATCTTTTCCGGCAGGTGTAAAATTTCCAACCAACATGGCAAGGGGCGCCTGATATCCGGCCTCGACATTTTGCCAGACATATTCACGCCCCGTAATTACACCAAAACATGCCATATGGCCATATTTTCCTTTGCGTGGAAATAAATCAAAACCACAGTAACCCATTAATGCATTATCTTTTTTATTATGCACCGCATATATCAGTACATCAGTATAGAGCGATTTTTTAGGAAAAAGATTTTGTGCGGGTGTAAAAGTAATTCCGAACACTTCCCCAAAAGTTTCAAACGCGGTTTTCATAACATGATCAAGGGGAAAATATTCACGCAGTATTTCTTGATCAAGTGTATACTTTTGAAGAGTAGCCTTTTCTTTATAATATTTCATATCGTAATAGGCGAGCGGATCGGTAAAGCCATCTGCTTTTTTCAGTGCTGAGAGCTCTTTGAGTTCTGCTTTATTTTTTGCCTGTATACGTGTTTCTAATTCTTTTAAAAAGGCAAGGACACGCGCGGGCGTTTTTGCCATTTCTTTTTCTATTCTCATGGATGCATGGTTATCATAACCCAAGATGCGCGCTGTTTTATGACGGAGAGTTACAATTTTTTGCATAAGCACTAAATTCTTTTTACCACCCTTCTGCGCCAACATGTCAGCTAATTTTTTACGCACTGCTGGAGATTTGGCATATTGTAGGGCTGGTTCAATTACGGGATAGTCTAGCGTAATTATATACTTGCCCTTCTTTTTTTTGAGTGCCCGTATATATGATGCGGGTAGTCCGATCAGTTCATCTTTGGCGAGTAATACCTCGTCATAATAATTATTAAGATTATTATTAAACGCACTTTCTAATTTGGAAATGTTTTTCTTTAACTTTTGTATTTCTTTTTGAGTTGGCGCGGGCAAGTCAAAACCCATTTGCTTATAATCACGCAATGTATCAGCGAGGAGTTTTTTATCAGTAGGACGTAACTGCTCTTTTTTGTTTTTTTGCTTTTTATAGAGGGCGTCATATTCCCGCACAGCCCTATACATCTCTGGATCATAGTCCAGCGTAATGAACTGCTCTTTCATATACTCAACCGCCTCTTTTGCAGATGCCCGCACGGCACTATCAGGACTGGTTTCAGCAAGAAATTCTATGCACAAAAAATCACTCATCGTACGCTCCCCCGTCGTTCCTATGAGGGTATTTGAAAACGTACGCTCGTTGTGAGGAATAGATTTTATAATGTCATGACTCTTTTGTATGTCGTTAATAATATCTCGTGATTTCTTGGTGATGTACTGTGGAGTCCACACGAACCACTCGAGATCTTTTTTTGTATAAGGTTTTCTGGTAAGCATATTCGTGAATTATACCATTTTTAAATTAGTCAGCATGTGTGTATAATAAAGCTCATATACATAACATATAGATTAATTACATTATTATGGATACTTCATCAGAAAAGCCCCTAAGAAAAATATATCGACCAAAACACATTACCGCAAAGGACATTCGTGATGGATGTCTGTATCTCACCGATGGTGATGTTGCAGAAACACGTATTTGTGTAGTGAACGAGGAACTACGCCAAGGCATTGACCTTGTAGATACCTGGGAAAAGTCAGTTACCTTTTTTGGATCGGCACGCACCGCACCCAGTGATCCCCATTATCAACGTGCCTATCGACTGGGCAAGCGTGTTGCAGAACTGGGCTATACGGTTATCAGTGGTGGCGGCCCTGGTATTATGGAGGCGGCAAACAAAGGAGCCCATGACGTGGAGGGGGCTCATTCTGTTGGACTTGCCATTCAGTTACCGAACGAACAAAATACCAATATCTATGTAAATGAGGAAATTTCTTTTTATTATTTTTTTACACGAAAAGTTGCGCTCACCTATTCTGCTGAAGCCTATCTGTATTTTGCTGGTGGTTATGGAACATTAGATGAGTTATTTGAAATTATTACCCTTATTCAAACGGGCAAAATAGAACGCGTACCCATTGTATTGGTGGGAACTGATTTCTGGGGACCGCTTGATACTTTTATTAAGACAAGTTTGCGCGATCAATTTAAAACTATTAGTCCAGAAGATATCGATCTCTATGTTATGACCGATGACGAGGATCAGATTATAGAGATAGTAAAAAATGCCCCTATTCGAAAAAATAACTAAACTTTTTCTATTATTTCTACTCCTTCTAGCCCTTTCTTTTTCTCTTCTCCTTTTTTGCCGATGATTTTTCTTCCCTCATGCATACTTACCCGAGAAACGCTACGAATCATACGCTTAATGAAATGAATAACCACGCGTACCAATACAAACAATACAAAAGCAATCCAGAACACTACCTTTAAAAAACCAATACCGCCAATAATACCAAAAATAAAGCTCCCTACCAAAACAAGTATGAGAATAATGCTGATCAGCACCAAAAAAGGCTTTAATGTCAGGTCAAAGGCAATATCTGCAACACCCTCTTCGGGATTATCAATAACCCCTTTGCCGTCTTTATATATACCTATGCCCTTGATGAGTTTTCCTATCATACGAATAAGCACAGTATAGTACATATTTCGCGAAAACAAAAACCACTCACAGATGCGAGTGGTTTTTGGTGTAAGCACTTCAAGAAAAATTATTTCTTTTTCTTTGGAGCAGCTTTTTTAACAACTTTCTTTACCACTTTTTTTGGAGCTGCTTTTTTAACTGCTTTCTTTACCACTTTTTTTGGAGCAGCTTTTTTAACAACTTTCTTTGCTGGCTTTTTAACAGCAGATTTTTTTACTGGCATAGTGTTTTAAAAAAATTAAATAGAAACTAATAATATAAAAAATTCTTCGACACCTATATTGTATCAAGCAAAAAAAATTTCTACTATACTTTTTTTTATTTTTTGTGTGTATAACTTTTTTTATTTTTTATTTTTCTTCTCGTGCATTTTTTAATGCGCGCATCCACCACATAAATTGTTGCAACATATTTTCTGCATTTTTATTATACATATCGAGCGCACCTGATTTCAATGCATTGTTCTCTTCTACTAATAACCATGGATTCATAATATGCACGCTGTTTCGTATTGGCGCCATTTGCAATTCAATAGCTACTTCGCGTAGTTGTTGCACAACACGCGCACCACCCGTTGAACCATAGGCAACAAAACATACTGGTTTGTTATTCCATTCTTTATAAAGATAATCAATGTTATTTTTGAGCGATGTAGGATAGCCATTATTATATTCAGGCGTTACGATAATATATCCATCCGCCTCTCCGATCTTCTGTGCCCATCGATCAACTGCAGGATTTCCATAGGCGCCCGCTACATATATTGGTGATACGGCTTCAGCAAAAAACGGTAATTCATACTCGCGCAGATCTAATACCTCAACATGAATAGTCGAGTCCCCCGCACTCTCTAATTGCTTAACATGTTCCAGTATCCACTGCGCTGGCTTGTCACCAAAACGATTTTCTCTAATACTTGCAAGGATGATTTTTATGTGTAGTTGCATATGATTATATTAAAATTAGATTGCTAGATTCTTAGTGTAACATTAATTTAAACATCATACTCACCATTCGTTTATTTATGAAGTAGTATGGGCGTAAGTGATATTAATTTTAAATAATACCCAACAACTCTGAAAATTCAACCGTATGCATGTCTTCAAGTGTAAAATGTCCCCTATTATCAAAATGATGAACATGAGAAGTAGGCAAAGCCGCAGTAATACTATCAACTGATTCCTTTACGCCTTGCACATGATCATCTGATGAATAAAAAATATGAATTTCTTTTACTTTATTAGCAAGTGTGCTGTTTATTTCAAAATTGAGAAAACCTTTTCCACTTTTTATAGGATCAAGCCATGGCGCAACCAAAATAAGCTTATCTATCAAAATTTCATTATCTAACAACCAACGCATAAGAAATCCTG
>JACCDN010367272.1_pt1 | contig 12062 bp, 12 predicted proteins | sample 7441691 | NCBI WGS metagenome assembly JACCDN01 (sample SAMN15323439, study PRJNA562643) | freshwater metagenome | isolation source: river surface water | place: USA:Blue River Watershed | collected 2017-08-16 | reverse complement strand
CGGATCTTTCCTAACAGTTGCTGACATCCTACGGGATTTGGGCAGAACGGCATGAAGCCAGACACTCCGGAATCAGACATTCAGCAGGACCTCAAGAAACGCGCCCGTCGCCGTTTGCTGGGGGCTGCTTTCTTTGTCATTATCGTCGCGGCGGTCCTGCCACTGCTGATGGATGCTGCGCCACCGCCGCAACTCAATGATTTCCGTATCGTGACGGAAGAAGAAAAACGGGCTGCCGCGGCAGCGGCTGTCATGCCGCCGCCGGAAGCCGTGCCGCCAGCACTCAGTGCACCCTCTGGCCCGGCTGCGCCCGTCGTGATCAAGGACACACCGGCCGATACCAAGCCGGCAGACGCCGCTTCTGTCACGCCGCCGGTAACGACTGCGGCGAGTGCATCTGCGGCACCGGTGGTTGTGGCTGCAGCTGAGACGAAACCGGCAGAAGCCCCCAAACCGCCGGAGAAAAAACCCGAGCCGGTGAAGCCGGTCGAGAAAGCTGTCGAAAAGCCGGTTGAAAAGAAACCGGCTGATAAGGCGCCAGAAAAGAAGCCAGCCGATAAACCGAGCGACAGCAAAAAAGACACCAAGGATGCCAAAGAGCCTGTGCAGAGTGGCCAGTACTACATTCAGGTGGGCGTGTTTGCCGATGCTGATAATGTCAAGCAGGTGCGTAGCAAGCTGAAAGCTCAGGGGATTGCCAGTTGGACCGAAGAAGCCTCAGGCAACCTGGCGGGTAAAACCCGCGTCAAGGCTGGCCCGTTTGCCAGCAAGGATGCCGCTGACAAGGCGATGGCGAAACTATCCAAGGTCGGCTTGAACGGCCTCGTTGTCAAAAAATAATGCACAGTCAGGCTAGCCGGATCACGACTGACCTCGCTTTGCCACCGCTATGACCGGTTTCGACTACGCCATCATTGCCATCCTGGCTGCTTCGGTGCTTCTTGGTGCCTGGCGCGGTATGGTCAGTGAAGTCATGTCTCTCGGCTCATGGATTGCTGCCTTTCTGGTAGCGCGTGAGTGGGGCGAGCAGGTGGGTGTCCAACTGCTAGCGCCTTATTTCACAGTAACCTTCTGGCAGATTGCCGGTGGCTGGGTGTTGGTCTTTGTGGCGACCATTCTGGCCGTCTCTATTTTTCGCATCCTGGCCCGCAAAACACTGCATGCCATTGGCCTTGGATTTTTTGATCGCACCCTCGGAATGGCGTTTGGTGCCATCCGTGGTGTCTTGCTGATTCTCCTGCTGGTCGCTATGGGCGGTATGACCAAAATGCCTGAAGAGCCCTGGTGGCGTCAGGCACGTCTGGCACCGCTGGCTGAGCAGGGCGTGACCTATATTAAACCCTGGTTGCCCGATGATCTGGCCAAGCATATTGCTTACGCCGACTCGCTCAGCCAGATGGCGCCTGTACTGGCGCCTCAACTTCTTCTTATCAAGTAATCGAGACGAACCATGTGCGGGATTATTGGCGTTGTAGCCACCACTCCAGTCAACCAGCTTCTGTACGATGGTCTGATGGTGCTTCAGCATCGCGGACAGGATGCAGCGGGTATTTCGACGGCGGAAGGTAGCACCTTCCATATGCATAAAGGCCCCGGCCTGGTTCGTGATGTATTCAGGACGCGTAATATGCGCGCGCTGCCAGGCAACTGGGGTATTGGTCACTGCCGTTATCCAACGGCTGGTTCAGCCTATAACTTTGCCGAAGCTCAGCCGTTCTATGTGAATTCGCCGTTTGGTCTGATGTTGGCGCATAACGGTAACCTGACCAATGCTGAAGAGTTGAAACAGCAACTGTTCAAGCTGGATCTGCGTCATATCAACACCAATTCGGATTCGGAAGTCCTGCTCAATGTGCTGGCACATGAGCTGCAAAAAGCGGCACGGGGGACAGCACTCGATCAGGAAGCCATTTTCAACGCGGTGCGCGGTGTGCATCAGCGCGTGCGTGGTGCCTATGCCGTGGTCGTGATGGTTGCGGGTTACGGCTTGCTGGCATTCCGCGATCCGTTTGGTATTCGTCCGCTGGTACTCGGTAAGAATGAAACGCCGGAAGGGACGGAATGGATGCTAGCCTCGGAATCCGTTCCGCTCGACACCATGGGCTTCGAGCGCGTCGACGATGTCGCGCCGGGTGAGGCGGTGTTCGTGGATCTGGATCGCCACATGGTTCGCCAGCAATGTGCAGACAATGCGGTGTTATCGCCGTGCCTATTCGAGTATGTGTATTTAGCTCGTCCGGATTCGATGTTGGATGATATCTCCGTCTATGAAACCCGCTTGCGTATGGGTGAGGCACTGGCTGCCAAGGTCCGTAGCATCATCGACCCGGCAGATATCGATGTGGTCATTCCGATTCCGGATTCGTCACGCCCGGCCGCCATGCAGATGGCGCAGGCACTCGACATTCCTTTCCGTGAGGGCTTCGTTAAAAACCGCTACATCGGACGCACTTTCATCATGCCGGGGCAAGCGACCCGAAAGAAGTCCGTACGTCAGAAGTTGAATACCGTTGGTCAGGAGTTTGCCGGTAAGAACGTGATGCTGGTGGATGACTCCATCGTACGTGGTACGACCAGTCACGAGATCGTTGAAATGGCCCGCGCTGCTGGCGCTAAGAAAGTGTATTTCGCATCGGCATCGCCGCCCGTGCGTTTCCCTAATGTCTACGGCATCGATATGCCAACGCGCAGCGAATTGATTGCGACTGGCCGTACGGATGCGCAGATCGCCCAGTTGATTGGTGCCGATGCACTAATCTATCAGGATCTGACCGCGCTGGAAGAATCGGTCCGTGCCTGCAACCCGAAGATCAGTGGCTTTGATGCCTCGTGCTTTACCGGTCGCTACATCACTGGTGATGTGGATGAGGCCTATCTGAGTGCGATTGAGCAATCACGCAAGCAGAAGTCGGATAAGCCAGCCGGTGCGGGTGATGATGACGAAGGTGGCAATGCTGCCCAGCAGATCGAGATGTTCGTCCGTCGTCCAGGGCAGGAATAAGCAGAACACGTATGAGTGAATCGAAAAATCCGTTGCCAGCAGGTCTGGCGCTAGAAACACTGGCGGTGCGTGCCGGTATGGACCGGACGCATCACAAGGAGCACAGTGAAGCGCTGTATTTAAGCTCCAGCTTTGTGTTTGACAGTGCCGAGCAGGCAGCCGCTCGGTTTTCTGGCGAGGAAGAGGGTAACGTTTACGCCCGCTTTACCAACCCGAGTGTGACTCTGTTCGAAGAGCGTCTGGCTGCATTGGAAGGCGCCGAAGACTGCATTGCCACGGCCAGTGGCATGGCAGCCATCAACGCCATGATCATGGCCAACCTGAGTGCTGGTGATCACATTGTGGCATCGAGCTCGATGTTCGGTTCCACCATTCAATTGCTGGGCAATATTCTGCCGCGTTTCGGTATTGAAACCACCTTTGTATCGCTGTCCGATTCGGCTGCCTGGGCCGCCGCTGTGCGACCAAATACCAAACTGCTCTTTTGCGAAACGCCGTCGAACCCGCTGACCGAAGTCGGGGATATTCGCGCGCTTGCAGATATCGCGCATCAGCACCACCTGTTATTGGCAGTGGACAACTGCTTCTGTACGCCGATTTTGCAGCGTCCGCTGGATCTGGGTGCCGACATCGTCGTGCATTCGGCCACCAAGTATCTGGATGGTCAGGGCCGTGTTCTGGGCGGTGCGGTCTGTGCTAATAAAGCCATCATCGAGAAGATTTTTATTTTCTTGCGAACGACCGGCCCGACCCTGTCGGCCTTCAATGCCTGGGTGCTGGGTAAGGGCCTGGAAACGCTGTCGATCCGCATCAAGGCGCAATCGGCATCCGCACTGGAGCTGGCCGAATGGCTGGAAAGTCATCCGGCCGTAGAGCGCGTTTACTACCCGGGGTTGGCATCGCACCCGCAACATGCGCTTGCCATGCAGCAGCAGAAGACCGGCGGTGCCATCGTCAGCTTTGAAGTGAAGGGTGGCAAGGACGCCGCCTGGCGTGTGATAAACTCTTGTCAGTTATTGTCGATCACCGCCAATCTGGGTGATACCCGGTCGACACTCACGCATCCGGCCACCACCACTCATGGTCGTATTTCTCCGGAAGCGCGTGCCGCAGCAGGCATTCATGACAATCTGCTGCGTGTTGCCGTGGGTCTGGAGTCGGTCGACGACATCCGTCAGGATCTGGAACGCGGATTAACCGTTTAAATAGCCGGTTAATCAGGATGAGAGATCTAACGGTTCCCCGTTTTTAGCTTCGATGCTGGATTGCCCCTGAGGGCCACAACCATGTCTTTTGAACAGTTCTCTCTTTCCGAGCCGCGCCTGAAGGCCATTCAGGATGCCGATACCTCAGGCGCTCCGATGCCGACACCGGTTCAGGCGGCACTGATTCCGCTGATGCTCACCGGTAAGGATGTATTGGTATCTGCGCCGGCAGGCTCCGGTAAGGCGGCGGCCTATGCCATTCCATCACTGGAACAGCTGCAACAGGATGGTGAGGCAGCTACCCAAGTGCCCGGTCGCGGCCCGCGTGTTCTGGTTATTGTGCCGACTCGCGAAGTCGCGCTGCAGGTGCTGGATGCTTTCCGCACTTATGGTCGCCATGACGCCTATTATTCGTTTGCCGTGTACGGCGGCGTTAGCATGCATCCACAAGTTCAGGCGTTGCAGCGTGGCCTGGATATCCTGATTGCGACACCTGGCCGTCTGCTCGACCATCTGGGCCAGGGGTATGTCAATCTGGATGCGGTGCGCGTCCTCGTCTTTGATGAAGTTGACCGCATGATGGATATGGGGCAGGCCGCAGAGCTGGAACGTTTATTTCCGCTCCTGCCAACCACGCGACAGACTGTGGTCGTGGCCAGCGCCATGGGTGATGATATCCGCGGTCTGGCCACAGGCCTGGTGAATTACCCGGAAGAAGTGATGATTGATCGTGGTGATGATGTCACCAGCCGTGTCCATCAGCGCTTTATTGCTGTTGACCCGCATCGCAAGCGGGACCTCATGACGCAGCTTTTCCGTGATGAAGCCTGGCCGCGTTCACTCGTTTTCGCTCGTACCAAATTCGGAGCGGAAGGTCTGGCCCGTAAGCTGGCCAAGGGCGGTGTAACGGCAAACGCATTGCATGCCCATCGCGGCCAGCAGCCACGCGGCCGTGCACTGGATGAATTCCAGAATGGCCTCCTGAGCGCCCTGATCACCACGGATATGGCTTTGCGTGGTTTCGAGATGGATGGCATGCAGCGTGTGGTCCATTATGATCTGCCAGCCGTGCCGGATGATTACCCCGCGCGTCTCAATCGTGTGCTCAATGGCGAAGATGGACGTGTCGGTGACACGGTTGCGTTTGTTACGCACGATGATGCGGTATTGCTGAAATCCATTGAGCGTCTGCTTGGTCGTGAAATCGTGCCGGAAATCGTTCCCGGTTTCGAACCGATGTCGCCGGAAGATCTGGCTGCCTATCAGGCGGAACAGGCTGCCAAATATGCGGCGGATCCGCGCAATGCGCGCAGTCAGCCTGCAGAAGGTGCCGAAGAAACGACCGAAGGTGATGCTGCATCGGAGCTGGATGAATCCGATGAAGAGCGTCAACCAGTGGAGCTGGATGAAGACGCCAAAGCACGTGCCGAAGGCGAAGCCTGGCTTTATGCCCGGCAACAATCCAACCAGCGTCAGCCGCGTGGGCGCAAGCCGCGTGATCCGGATGCGCAGCCGTATTTCCCAGACGATCGTGACCCATGGGCCGATCTACCCGAAGACAAGCTGTATGTGATGGATGCCATGTACAACGGTAACAAGCTGGCGCCGGGCGAAACTGATCCGCTAACGGCGTTGCAGTTTATCGATGACGATGAAGCCTGGGAAGACGACGACCGTCAGCCGCGTGGTCAGAATGCCCATGTGCGTGACATCGTGGCCGAGTTCCGTCGTGAAGCACGGGACGACCGTAATCTGCATCGTGAGTTGGCCGGTATGCCAGCACTTAACAGTTTGCGTAAAAACCATCGCGGTAAAAAGCCGTTCGCTAAGTCCTCACAGTTTGGCAAGGGGCAGGGCGCTAAGCCTGCGGGCGGTAAGGCACCGCGAGGTGGGCAAGGTCAGACTGGCGGCTATCAGGGCAGCAAACCGGCGGGTGCTGGCGGGGCGTCACGCTCGACCAGTGGTCCGCGCCCGGCCGGAGGTGCCAAACCGTTTGGGCGTAAGCCGAGTGGTGGTCCACGTCGTTCGCGTCCCCCCAAGACCGATGCAAACTGATAGAATCTCGCCTGAATCGAATTAAGGGTCTGTGGCAGAGCGGTTGAATGCACCGGTCTTGAAAACCGGCGTGGGGAAACCCATCGTGAGTTCGAATCTCACCGGACCCGCCAAAACAGAACGGCTCATCGTGTATACGATGGGCCGTTTGCTTTTTTGGGGCCGACACATAGAATGAGTGCATAACAACGACTCACGGAGATACCCCATGTACCGCGCCCTGCAGACCAATAAAGATGACGCTGGCTATCGTACCGAGCTGAAAGACCTCGACGAATCCCAGTTGCCGGACGGTGATGTCACCGTTCAGGTGGGTTGGAGCACACTCAACTACAAAGATGGCTTGGCCATTACCGGTAAGGGGCCTGTGGTGCGTAAGTTCCCCCTGACGCCGGGTATTGATATGGCCGGCACCGTACTGGAAAGCAATCATCCGTGCTGGAAAGCCGGAGACAAAGTAGTTCTTAACGGCTGGGGCGTCGGTGAAACGCATAGCGGTTGTCTGGCGCAGAAAGCGCGTTTGAATGGTAATTGGCTCGTGCCGTTGCCATCGGCATTTACCGAACGCCAAGCCATGGCCATCGGCACCGCTGGTTACACGGCCATGCTCTGTGTCTTGGCGCTGGAAAAGCACGGTGTTCAACCGGCGGATGGCGAGATTCTGGTGACGGGTGCCAACGGCGGGGTAGGCAGTGTCGCCATCATTCTGCTGGCTAAGCTGGGCTATACCGTGATTGCCTCCACCGGTCGCCCGGAAGAAGCGCCGCATCTGAAGGCATTAGGAGCTGCAGGCATTATTGACCGTAAGGAATTATCTGAGCCGGGTAAACCATTAGGCAAAGAACGCTGGGCGGGTGTGATTGATTCAGTCGGTAGCACAACACTGGCTAATGCCTGTGCCACCACCAAGTACAGCGGGGCTGTGGCTGCCTGTGGTTTGGCCGGCGGCGCCGACTTTCCGTCGACGGTTATGCCGTTTATTCTGCGTGGGGTTACCCTCTATGGGATTGACAGCGTGATGGCGCCATCGGCCAAGCGGATTGAGGCCTGGCAGCGTCTGGCGCGTGATCTGGATGTGAGCAAGCTCGAAGCGAACACGACAGAGATCAGTTTGGCCGAAGCGATTAACGTAGGCGCACAATTGCTCGAAGGCAAAGTGCGAGGGCGTGTCGTTGTTGATGTGAACCGTTGAGTGACCCATGCTCGAATTAAGAAACATCGATCTCACAAAAGACCCCGAGGCAGCGCACTATCTGAAAACCGAAGTGGTTCAAGTGATGTTCGCCCGAGAACCGGGTGAACTCATCAGTCTGGAAGGGCCGAACAAGTATCAGGTGGGCGATGCCATCATCACCGGATGCACAGGGGATCGATGGAGTGTGGATCGGCATCGTTTTGATGCCAAATATCAGCCGGTAGCGCCCACGCTGGATGGGCAGGATGGTGCCTACACCGCCAAACCGGTGCCGGTATTGGCCAAGCAGATTAACGAAGCATTTACCGCAGCCCGTTCGGCTGGGCGCGATGTCTTGAAAGGTGAAGCAGGGGATTGGCTGATGCAGTATGGGCCGGGTGATTTCGGGGTCTGCGGTCAGAGTCGTTTTGCCAAGGTGTATCAGCGCGTTCGCTGATTGGGGCGAACCGATCAGGGTTTGGGCTCAACCCACTCGATCGGGTTAGTCGCATCCGCCCAGCAGTTGGGTGTTTCATAGAGGCGCACGCGTTCCAGTTTCAGATTGTTGCCATAAGCATGCGTGTACTTCGGTGCCAGGATACGGAACGCGGCCGTGGCCAGGTTTTCGGCAGTCGGCACCACATCGAGCACCACTGTCTTATGATCCGGCATGCTGTCGAGAAACGCGCGGACAGCCGTATCGCCCGCATAGACCAGGAAGGCATGATCCCAAACCGACACGACTTCATTCATCGCAATGGTTTTGATATCACCAAAATCCATGACCATACCGTTGGCCGGGTCACCGTTGCGTTCGATCACGTCGCCCGACAGAGTGATTTCCATGGCGTAGCGATGCCCGTGCAGATGGCGGCACTGGCTTTGATGGTCAGGGATGCGATGGCCGGCGTCAAACTCCAGCCGGCGAGTAATACGCATGATCAAGCGATTTCCGGTCTAAAACTGAGCGCAGATTGTATCATTGCAGCATGACAAACCCGATTGATTCTGTCCAAACCCCGGCTCAAAAGGTGCGCTGGCTGACCTTTAGCGATCATGATCCGGACTTTCTGAATCTCAAGTACGTGTATCCGGTGCTCTCACGCCGTATGCAGGGCATTTCGATCGGCATTAATCTCAATACCAATAACGCGTGTAACTGGGCCTGCGCTTATTGTCAGGTGCCAGGTCTACATCGGGGCGATGCACCTGACGTGAACTTGCCGTTGCTCGAGGCCGAACTCAAAGGCTTGCTCGATAACCCGGCGTTGAGCCCGATGATTCCGCCGGAAACGCCGGAGTCCATGCGGCAGATCCGCGACATTGCTTTCTCGGGTAACGGTGAGCCGACCAGTTCACCGCAGTTTTTACAAGCCGTTGAAATTGCCAAAGGTCAGCGCGATGCTCATGGTCTGCAAATTCCGCTGGTGCTCATTACTAACGGTAGTCTGATGCTGCGCCCGGAAGTGCAGACCGGCATCCGTGCACTTAACGATGCCGGTGGGGTCGTCTGGTTCAAGGTGGACCGCTTATTGCCCGAATCGATGAAGCAGATCAATGGCATTAGCTACAAACCCGAACAGATCCAGCATCGGCTGGACGTGGCCTGCTCACTGGCGCCGGTATGGCTACAAACCTGCTGGGTGGCCTGGGATGGCAAAGCGCCGGGTCCGGAAGATGAAGCGGCCTATCTGGCCTTTATTGCCAAGAATGCCCATCAGATTCAGGGCGTGCATTTATACGGTCTAGCCAGGCCTTCGCTACAGCCGGAAGCACCGCATTTGCAAGCCCTGAGTACTGAGACCATGAACGCGTGGGCTGACAGGATCCGAAGCACGGGCGTGACCGTGCAGGTGAGTATCTAAGTTAAGTCGTCTAGCGTTTAAGCACTTTGGCAGCGACGAGCAACGTGGCGAAAGTCTTTGGTTCGGTTTTGCTGAGATACTGGCCGACCCGAACATCATCGCCGTTGAGCGTTGCCAGATCAATGTGCTCGATATGAACCAGATAGAGTAGGGTGCTGATCGACACAGGAAGCTTGCGGCCGGATTCGTAACGCGAACCACCGCTCTGCGACACGCCTACCGGCGCCCAGAATTCTGATTGGGTCAAACCGAGTTTGATGCGCAACTCTCTAGCAGACACATGAAACCGAGCCTGCAGGATTTTAGGCTTCGACCCTTTGTCTCCACGGGCTTTGAAGCGTTTTTGGTCAGACGATTTCATTTTTATTCTCCCCGCCTCATATCAATTTAGGCATTGTTTGATCAATGTCAAATTTTTATGCACCCATATGGTGCGGCGCGGCAAAAGCAGCCTCTGGCATATCCTGCGCTTTCCCTTGCCGGATATGGGTTTCAAGAAAAAGTAGGCTATAATTTCCGTGCTTGTTCAACCTCTATAAGACCTATTGATGGCTCTCATCGTTCAGAAATACGGCGGCACTTCGGTCGCCAACCCCGAGCGCATCCAGAACGTTGCCCGTCGTATTGCGGCTTTTCGCAAAGACGGTCATGACGTGGTGGTCGTGGTTTCCGCCATGAGTGGCGAAACTAACCGCCTCATCGCCCTGGCTAAAGCGCTGCAGAATAATCCCGATCCGCGCGAGATGGATGTCATCCTTTCGACGGGTGAGCAGGTCACCATTGGTTTGCTTGCCATGGCGCTGAAAGAAATCGGCGTTGACGCAGTCAGCTACACCGGGGGCCAGGTCAAGATCTTGACCGATAGCAGCTTCATGAAGGCCCGTATTCTGTCGATCGACGATGCACCCATGCGCGCCGATCTCAATGCGGGTCGTGTTGTCATCGTCGCCGGTTTCCAGGGCGTTGATGAAAACGGCAGCATCACCACGCTGGGTCGAGGTGGTTCGGATACCACCGGCGTTGCACTGGCCGCGGCTCTGAAGGCTGACGAATGCCAGATTTACACCGATGTCGATGGTGTTTACACCACCGACCCGCGCATCGTGCCAGAAGCCCGCAAGCTGGATACCATCACCTTTGAAGAGATGCTGGAAATGGCCAGCCTCGGTTCCAAGGTGCTACAGATCCGCTCGGTGGAATTTGCCGGCAAATACAAAGTGAAGCTGCGCGTTCTTTCCAGCTTTGAAGAATACGGTCAGGGTGGCGAAGGCACCCTCATCACTGTTGAGGACAACACGAACATGGAACAACCCATCATTTCCGGTATCGCCTTTAATCGCGACGAAGCCAAGCTCACCGTCCTGGGCGTACCTGACAAACCCGGCATTGCCTACCAGATCCTCGGCCCGATCGCTGAAGCCAATATCGACGTCGACATCATCATCCAGAACACCAGCCACGACGGCACTACTGACTTCTCGTTCACCGTAAACCGTGGTGACTTCGAAAAAGCCAAAGGTATTCTGGTGGAAGTGTGCAAGCACGTAGGTGCCCGTGAAATTGTTGGCGACAACAAGATTTGTAAGGTCTCGGCCGTTGGTGTGGGTATGCGCTCGCACCCGGGCGTTGCAAGCCAGATGTTCCGCGCACTGGCCGAAGAGGGTATCAACCTGCAGATGATCTCAACGTCGGAAATCAAGATCTCCGTGATCATCGATGAAAAGTACCTGGAGCTGGCCGTTCGCGTCCTGCACCGTACCTTTGGTCTGGATCAGGCGAAGTAACTCGCTGAATAAGTTTGACCGGGCGGGGCTGACCCGTTAGAATTCAGCCTCCGGTTTTGACCAAAAGTTGAATCGGATTGGAGACGTGGCCGAGTGGTCGAAGGCACTCCCCTGCTAAGGGAGCATACCCCAAAAGGGTATCGGAAGTTCGAATCTTCTCGTCTCCGCCAATACCAAAACCCGCATAGCTTCTGGCTTTGCGGGTTTTTCTTTTTTGGTCGGTGTTGGTAAACTTCCTGCATGATTGTCTTTCACGGTGACGCCGTCACATTGATCAGGGGGCTGGAGATGCAAGGCCGAATCCGTAAAAAGCTTCTCGAAACACTGCCATCGGTAACGGGGCAGGCCGAACCGCTCATTTGCCCGCTGTGTAAACGCCCAATCCCCGATTCAGAAAAGGATGCTCACCATCTGGTGCCCAAATCCAAGGGCGGGCGAGAAACGCAATATTTGCATCGGGTATGCCACCGACAGATTCACGCCTTGCTCACCGAGACCGAGCTCGCCCGTAACTATAACCATGTCGAAGCACTCCTAGCGCACCCCGACATCGCTCGTTTTGTTGCCTGGATACAAGCCAAGCCCGATAGCTTCTATGAGCGCACCCGTAAAAGCCAGCGGATTCGCCTTGGGAACTGACGAGAGGCTTTTATCCCTTATTTACGGGATAATTGCGTATTCGATGGATTTCAATGCGTGATTTTAAGTACATTTGGGAGTAAATAATGGGTTCTAGCACCGCCAAACTTGAAAACATTCTGACACCGGATGAAGCACTGGCCCGGCTTTTAGCCGGCAATGCTCGTTATCTTTCCGGCGTTGATTCGCCCGATAGCTTTCAGTTTCAGTCTGAAAGCCTGGCGCATAGCCAAAATCCCTATGCCTGTATTCTGGGGTGCGCCGATTCGCGGGTGAGTCCTGAGCATTGTTTTGATGAGGGGCAGGGTGATCTTTTTGTGACGCGTGTCGCTGGCAATT
>JACCDN011060567.1_pt1 | contig 12068 bp, 13 predicted proteins | sample 7441691 | NCBI WGS metagenome assembly JACCDN01 (sample SAMN15323439, study PRJNA562643) | freshwater metagenome | isolation source: river surface water | place: USA:Blue River Watershed | collected 2017-08-16 | reverse complement strand
TCAGCAGAAAAATATGCGTGTCCAAAAGAAGGGGTGTGGGCGGAGTGGAGACGGAGGGTTTGAATTGATTTACTATACAGATCCCCGATCGCGCCCTCCCTTCGGTCGGTGCTGTCGAGGATGACAAGGCGGAGAGCTTTGAAATACCCCCAAAAAACGCTACAATACCCACATGCAAACTCTGTGGACGAAGCTTTTCTATCAACCGCTTTATAATATCCTTATTTTAATAGTCGCGACGATCGCGTTTGGCAACTTAGCTCTTGCCGTCGTTCTCTTGACCGTCATTGTAAAAGTACTTCTTTGGCCACTTTCTCGCAAAGCAATCTTGAGTCAAATGAAAATGAAGGCGCTTGAGCCAGAATTGGCGCGGATTAAAGAAAATAATCCAACAAAAGAAGACCAAGCCAAAAAAACCTTTGAATTATATAAGAAAAACGGCGTAAACCCGTTTTCAAGTTGTCTCGTTATCCTGATTCAATTCCCTATCATCATCGCGCTCTACTACGTTTTCTATCGCGGTTTTGGTTCTCCAGAACTCCTTTATTCTTTTGTACACATGCCGGAAGCGGTGCAGACATATGTGCTTGGTATTGATGTTACGAAACCAAGTATTTACCTCGCCATTCTTGCCGGTGTTTCACAATTCTTCCAACTCCACTGGTCTCCAACTCGCCAAAAGAAGGTTCCTGGTCAAGGGCAACCAAAAAATATGCAAGAAGCGGTGGCACAAAACATGCAAAACCAAATGCGATTCGTTCTCCCTATTATTATCGCCTTCGTTTCTATTAAACTTTCTGCTGCGGTTGCGATTTACTGGATTACGAGTAACATAGTCACTATTATCCAAGAACGAACAATTAAACACAGAAAGCATGATCCTGTGGTAGTTGTTTCTTAAATCCTATGAATACCGACCGACTGCAAACAATCGCACAGCGCCTTCTCACCGAGTCTGGTATTGCTACTGAATGTCGTTTTGAATACGATGAACGCTTAAATATCCTCTTCTGCGAACTCATTACACCTCATGGACGTAGTCTTACCGCTCGAAACGGCGAAGGTATGCACGCGCTCAATATGATCGTTCGCAAGGTGCTTGAAAAGGAATTTGGCGAAGAAACACTCCCCGAAACCTCACTTATCGTTGATATATATGGGCAAGAGAAGAAACGCATCGAAGCCTTGCGTACTATGGCGCATATGATGGCTGAGCGCGCTCGCTACTTTAAATCAAGCATCGATGTTGATCCAATGTCGCCGTATGACCGTCGTATTGTGCATGAATATGTCTCAAAAATGCCTGATTTGGAAACAGAATCAGTGGGCGAAGGTATGAAACGACACATCGTGATTCGGTATAAAGCAGAACAGAAAGAAACATTTTAGAAAAAACTGCCATCAGCGGTTTTTTCTTTGACATACAGAGATTTTGTGGTCAAGATAATTTGTTCTTGCCCTTGGAAAATATAGGTTTTATAATAGAAGGAGCGTATGGCAGGGCCATGTGCTACACGTTTGGTCGAGGTTTATTTATTAAAAACCAAGATAACACTATGAATAAAGCAGCACTCGTTGAGTGGGTTCACGGAAAAATCGGCGGTACAAAAGTACAAGCTGAAGAAGTTGTCGACGGCATGATGAATGCAATCATCAACACTTTGAAAAAAGGTGATGAAGTGTCAATCGCAGGCCTCGGTATCTTTTCTGTAAAAGCTCGCGCAGCACGTATGGCTCGCAATCCGAAGACTGGTGAGCAGGTAAAAGTTCCTGCTACGAAAGTTCCAAAGTTTCGCGCAGCAAAAGCATTTAAGGATGCAGTGAAATAAAAGATCACTCCCCTTCGTTTCACTCACCTATAGTGAAACACATAGACAAGTAATAAAAAACCAGCACGCAAATGTGTTGGTTTTTTATTTGTACTTATGCACAGCGACTTTTTAAAATGAGAGGAGTACAATTATATATGAAATAAACCAAATACCTTTACAGTTATGAGAAAAATAGCTACCCTCGTTATTGTGTTGTTCGTACAGTATGCACACGCACAGAAAGTGACTGTATCACACCCTACTATTCATTTTTCTGCTGTTGCGTCACCAAATCCTTTTACTAATGCAATTAAAATTGTTGTTGATCACGAAACAGATCAAACAGTAAAAACGATTTCAATTATTGATCTCATGCTCAAGCCGGTTCTCGAAGCGCAACCTCTTCTTAGTGATAAAAATGAAGTAATGTTCGATACAACCTCCCTTCCGTCAGGATACTATTTTGTGAAAATTGAAAGTGAAAAAACAGAGCGCACTATTCGCGTTCTTAAAGAGTAAATTGTGTCCGTTACTTTCATTTGAATTAATCTTCAAAGCCCCGTCTCTTCGAGTATGGGGTTTTTGTTTTTGCTGTGCGGGATAAGGGAATCGAACCCTTGTCCCCTGCTTGGAAGGCAGGTATTCTACCACTAAACCAATCCCGCGTATCCCGAGCATAGCAAAGAATTACTTATTTGAAAAGCTCGACAGTAGCATGGTGTTTTTGAAATGAATAGAGTTACTTGTGTTCGTCATGGTGCTCACCTGTCTCCTCGATGATATGGACGTCTTCATGCACATCATGTCCAGCCTCCTCATGTGCATGCTCGTGCCCTGAAAGCTTTAATGCAAAAAAGATAAGCACGATTCCAAACACGATTGCTGCGATTTGTTTGAATGTGTTTCGTGATGATTTCCCATGACTGTGTGCAAGCCCCGGAAGAATATCGGACGCGGCGAGGTAAATGAAGTTACCAGCAGTGATGGCGAGGGCGGGACCAAGGAGACCTTCAATATGTGTGCCGAGGAAGTATGCGAGGAAGGCACCGACGAGCGTTGCTGATGACGACAATAGATTCAGTGTGAGCGCGCGTTTGCGTGAGTAGCCTGCAGAAAGAAGAACAAAAAAATCGGCGAGTTCTTGCGGGAATTCGTGAATAAGAACAGCGACTGTTGTCGCCACACCAAGCGCGGGGTTTGCCATGAATGCAAATGCGATGAGTGCACCGTCGACAAAATTGTGAAGCGCATCCCCTATTAAAATCATTGGGCCACGAGGTGCGGGATGATCGTGATCGTGTGATTCTTCTTCGTTGTGGTGATGGTGATACCAAAACAGCGTGCGTGAAAGAACGAAAAACGCGAGAAAGCCAACGAGCACCCAGAGAAACATACCATTGCCTCCGAATTCAAGTGCTTCAGGAAGTAAATCAAAAAAGACAATTCCAAGAAATGCACCGACGGCAACAGAAAGCATCAGGTGGATATGGTTTATTAAACGACGTGTTGATGCAAGGAAAAATAAAATGCCGGCAAACGCAACGGCCATTTCGATGAGCGAGGCAAGAATGATTTTAGATAACATTCCCCTATCCTACACCTTCTATTTAAAAATGCAAGTCGTTTGCAATTTAAGTGTTGAAAACATAAAAAGCGCCGAAGCGCTTTTTAATAAAATTATTGATTGTGAACACGATCATGCCAATCCGCTTCGTTTGGATTGATACTATCATCTCCCGCTGTCGGGTTCCATGTCGCTGGTGTTTCTTCAGTCTTGTCCGCTTCTTCTTGGTTCGTATTGAGATCAGGTTGTTGTTCCATGTAAATACTCTTCTATGAATAATGTGTATAGTATGGCACCTCTACTTTTTTTTGTCACGCGTTTCACGTGTACCACTTTTATAGTTTGAAACTCTATGGTAGTATGGCGTTTGTACGTTTTACACGCACATCGGGGTGTAGTATATCGGTAGTATACTTGTTTTGGGAACAAGAGGGCAGGGTTCGATTCCCTGCACCCCGACACTATCTAAGAAAATATAATATTTGGAAAGTATGCGATCTTTCCTTGTCTTTTATCGTCGTCCACATAGACAGTGATTAAATCTATCTGCCACGGGTCTTTTATTCTTTTTTCTGAGATATAAATCTCGACTGTACGAGAAAATCGGAGGAATTTAAGCCGATGCATGTTTTCTTCAGGTCGGATCATCCCCCTCTTCCCCATTGTTTCATATGAAACAGTCTTTACCTCAACAAAGTGCCAAACGCTATTTTTGCAAGCAATAATATCGATTTCACCATATTTTTTAGTGTAGTTGCGATCAATTACTGCGAAACCACGTTTCACAAGAAACATTGTGGCCAGTGTTTCCCCTAGCTCGCCAGTTTTCTGCTTCCTTGAAGTAAATTTTTTCATATAGATTGTTACATGTGTAACACATACAAGAAACTTCCACTTGTTCTAACATAATGGTTCACGTGTAACACAGAAAACTGTTACACGTGAAACACTTTGCTATTTACAGGGTTAAAAGTCTATTATACGACATGTCTTTACCATTATAGCATTGTAAAATAAGGTTTCTTTCAAGAAAAAATAGAGATTTCCTTTAGAGGAAAGTAGGGGACAAAGTGTCTTTTATGCACAATGTGCACAGAGTTATCCACAGTTTAGTTGGGGATTGGGGGAATTATGAGGAGAAAGACGTAGTAAAAGACAGTGGTATAAGACTTTTGGTTGCATTGTACTCGCATACTTCAAGGTCTTTTTGAAGGAAAATGCGTCAGGATTCGCCCGCGACTCGCTACTACGCTTCGCTCGTGCGGTCTGGGCACCGCCTCGCCTGTCATTCGACAAGCTCATGACATGGCTCCGGCGTTCGAATCCTGACGGAAGCCAAGCAGTTGGCTTCCTACGGGTGCACATAAAGAAAAACGCCCCTAAAGGCGTTTTTCTTTATGTGCACCCGTCAGGATTCGAACCTGAAACAACGGTTTCGAAGACCGGTATGATATCCATTTCACTACGGGTGCAATGTTAGAGAGTATAGCGTGGTGGGTGGTAAAAGTAAACAAAAGGGGAGTGATTTTATTGCAAAAAGCGTGTGTTTATACTATACTTTTGCAGTCGTTTAAAATATAGACATGCGGGTATGGTTTAGTGGTAGAACACGTCCTTGCCAAGGATGAGACGGGAGTTCGATTCTCCCTACCCGCACTGCAGGCTATGAGCCACACTACACAAATAAACACAATTGATATTCCTCATTATGTGCAGGATACTATCAACACGATTGAAACCGCTGGTTTCGAAGCGTATCTTGTTGGTGGCTGTGTCCGAGATCTTCTTATGGGGCGAACACCAAAAGACTGGGACATAACGACCAACGCCAAGCCTGAGCAGATTGTTGGTCTTTTTGAAAAGACAGTGTATGAGAATACCTTTGGGACAGTAGCTGTTGTGTTTGAGCAAACATCCGTTACACATGAAACACAAATCATTAACGGTACACGTGAAACACCATATATTGTTGAGGTTACACCCTTTCGCCTCGAATCCGGCTATTCAGACAACCGACACCCTGATTCTGTGTCCTTTTCTGAGCGCCTAGAAGACGATTTACAGCGTCGCGACTTCACAGTGAATGCGTTGGCCTATAGTGTGTCAAAAGGACATCTTATAGACGAATATAAAGGACAGGAAGATTTAAAAGACAAAACGATTCGTGCTGTCGGTAATCCAAACGATCGTTTTACTGAAGATGCGCTTCGCATGCTTCGCGCGGTTCGGTTTTCCACAACCCTTGGTTTTGTGATTGCTCAGGAAACAGGGGAGGCGATTCAAAGCAATGCGCACTTGCTCGCGAATATTTCAGCTGAGCGTATTCGTGATGAATTGGTGAAAATTATTGAAGCGCCGGATCCTGTGGTTGGAATTGGGCTTCTTGAACGATATGGGCTTTTGCAATACATGATTCCTGAGCTTCGCGAGGGAATCGGGTGTGAGCAAAAAGGTGAGCACGTGTACGACGTTTTCGAACATCTCCTCGCTGCGCTCGGGCAGGCGGCGAGCAAAGAGTGGCCGTTTCACATCCGGATTGCGGCGTTGTTTCATGATATTGGAAAACCGCGCACACGTCGTGCGGGAGTAAAAAAAGCCTACACATTCTATGGTCACGAAGTTGTTGGTGCGCGCATGACAAAAACAATCATGGAACGATTGAAGTTTCCTAAAAAAGATATCGAGGTTGTGTCGAAACTCGTTCGTTGGCACATGTTTTTTTCCGATACTGAGCAGATTACACTGTCGGCTGTACGTCGCATGGTTCGCAATGTGGGAGAGGATTTGATTTGGGACCTCATGAAAATTCGCGAATGTGATCGCGTTGGTATGAAAAAAGTAGAAGCGCCGTATCGACTTCGCAAATACCATGCGATGATTGAAGAAGCACTTCGCGCACCCACATCCGTCGGCATGTTGAAAATTGATGGAAACCGTTTGATCGCGATGGGGGAGAAGCCAGGTCCAAAGTTCAATTACGTACTCCATGCGCTTCTTGAAGAAGTCCTTGAAGATCCAGAAAAAAATACCGAAACACATCTTGAGTCACGCGCGAAAGAATTGTTGCAACTTCCATTGGAAGAATTGAAACAGTTGGGAGAAGCAGGCAAGGAAATGAAAGAAAAGACAGAAGAAGAAGAATTGAAACAGTTGCATGCGAAGCATGGGGTGAAGAAATAAAAAAAGCTGGAAGTTAAAACCAGCTTTTTAGACAGATCGTGAATTATTTATTCACAGCAACTATAGATGTTTATGGTGTGGGATACCTTCGAATAAGTTTTTCAATTCATCAGGTGTGTACTTGATAAAGAATGTTACCGTATATTTTTCTGCATCCCAATTATTGTAGTAGACAGTGACAATATCATCGCCCCAGACTTCAATGTTGTAATCAACAAATGTAATTTGTGATTTATAAATACAGTATACCTGTGTGTCGTTTCCATAACACGCCTTGATTTCTTTTCCGTTTTTCCAAACTCCGCCAAAGTACGCTGAATCAATAGCATTTCCAATAAATGAAAGTGTGTGAATTGGTTCTGTTTTCGAAGGAGGTTGCCAGACGGGTGTATCTTGGGCGAAAAGAAATCCTGCTCGAAATACGAGCAAGAAGAGAATAGTATGTTTCATTGGTAAAGTTTTTTTACAGCATAGGCTTCGTGAAAGGGAAAGTCAATAAAAAATGCGTGAGCAGCGTAGCTGCTCACGCATAGATTTTTCATTTGGTTTTTACTCCCCACAGGATGAGTGTTTTTTCAACCGCAATAATGGAAACAAAGATTGATGCAATTTGGAAATATGCCATGTATGGCGTGTGTTGCATAAAACCTAAATATGCACCACCAATATGTCCAAAAAAATAACATATCCATCCGAGCAATGTTCGTATTGGTGTTTCGTACCCAAGCAACACAGAACCAATAGTAAACGCACTTGCTGTAACAATATCAATTGGTGATACATCTGGTTTGTAGGTGAAATAACTAATACAGCCAATCAATACGAACGCAATAATGAGTAGTGATTGTTCGAATGCTCGATTTCTGTTTTCTGGAGCAACTAACCCCCGAATTGAAACAATAATTCCAAACATCTGCAAAATTGCGATCGCCCAGAGTTTCGGTTCATGAGAAAGAAACAACCATAATCCGATGCTCGCTCCTGGAAGATTAAACCACCACCCAGATCGTTTCCCAAAAAAGAGAAATACTTTGTTTGAAAGAAACAGAAAACCACACGTGACCTCAAGAATAATAGGAATGCTCATAAAGAAATATTTTCAGTAGAATACAATATATTTATTATTTTGTCAAAAATAAAAACCCTCAGACGTTTCCGAGGGTTTTTGAAACTGAAAAACTATCTAACCAGTGATACGTGCTAAAGAATATAGTACGCGTCACTTCATGTGTAGTCTATCCTCTTTTTGTATTTAGTAAAGCGTTTTCAATTCCTCAATCGCTTCTGCAAAATTCTTCGTTGGTTCCCAATTGAGTAATGCTTTTGCACGACTCATATCGGCACGAGTACGCATGACTTCGATTCGAGGGGGAAGGTGCTCGATTGGTCCGCCAATCATTTCTGCAAGTTCTAAAATTGAATGTTCTTCACCAGCACCAATGTTAATGACTTCACCGTTTCCAACATTCGGAAGTGTGGCTGCAAGATAGAGTGCACGAGTGACGTCGGACACGTGAGTAAAATCGCGGGTTTGTGTGCCTGTCCCAACAACAGGAAGCGCTTCACCTTTTTTCTTTGCTTCAAGAAAAATAGGAATGACGGGAGCGTAGGCGCCCTTCGCACTTTGCCGAGGACCGTAGACATTAAAAAAACGAAGCACAACAGTTTCAAGTCCATAACATTGATTGAATGAACGTGCGTATAATTCACCAACATATTTTTGAACTGCATACGGACTTTTTGGATTCGGAAGTAACGTTTCAGAAAGCACGTCGGCATCGCTATCTCCGTACGCAGAACTTGATGCGGCATACACCACTCGTTTGACGCCGGCATCACGCGCAGCGCACAGCACCGAAAGTGTACCACCGACGTTGTTGTCATTCGTTTCAATTGGATGCTCGATAGAAAATTGAAGACGTGCATTTGCGGCGAGGTGAAAGACGATGTCAGCACCACTAAAAAGTTCTGTCAGTGCAACTTGATCACGAACATCAATTTCGTGGAATAGTGCGTTCTGACGGATGTTGTCGCGATTTCCAGAAGAAAGATTGTCGATGATGTGCACCGTATGACCTTCAGAAAGAAGAAGATCAACAAGATGACTGCCAATAAATCCAGCACCGCCGGTTACTATGGTTTTCATGGGGAAAGTGTAGCATAAAAAAAGCTCCAGACGTTTTCGGAGCTTCTCTAATAAATGAAAACCACTAAACAGATTTATATTAACTAACCAAAATTAATACTATCTTCGCGCTCAAACGTTTCCGAGCAAACCAACCCTTTGAAAATTGAGGAACTTGATTCACATATAATTCTACGCTTCCTACAGAACTTGCAAATGGTTCTTGTGTATAACTTTATTTCAGTTCAATCACCACCGGGCAGTGGTCGGAACCAAACACATCATGCAAATGTTCGATTTTTTTAACGCGGGGAAGGAGTGCGTGTGAAATCATTGCGTAATCAATGCGCCAGCCGATGTTGCGATCGCGTGCGCGAGTGCGAACATTCCACCATGTGTAATTATCTTTCTCATCGGGATTGAAGTGGCGGAAGGTGTCGACGAGATTCAACTTTTTCATAAACGAAGAAAGTCGCTCGCGTTCTTCAGGAAGAAATCCAATTGATGTTGCGTTTTCTTTTGGACGTGCGATATCAATTTCTGTGTGTGCAATATTGAAGTCGCCGACGATGATGAAGTGTTCACCTTTTTTCTGACGTGCGGAAATATATTTTTCAAGATCATCGTAGAAGGCGAGTTTATAGGAAAGCATTTCAGTGCCGTCGGCGCGCGTGCCACCATTTGGAAAATAAATATTCAAAAGCGTGATATCACCAAATGTTGTTTCAGTCACGCGTCCGTCTTCGTGAAATTTTTCAAATTTTGCGAATGTGGTGCGTGATGCATCGGGTTCGTTTTTTGAAAAAATTGCTGTGCCGGCGTATCCCGGACGAACGCCATCATGCCAGAGAATGTGATAGGGAAGTGCGCGTATGTCAGCAGGTACTTGATCGATGAATGCTTTTGTTTCTTGCAAACACAAAACGTCGGGATTTTCTGTTTTAAGAAATTCCGCAAAGCCTTTCGTCGCAACTGCGCGAATGCCGTTTACATTCCATGAGATTATTTTCATAGAAAGAGTATACGTTATTTTATTCTTCGTACAAATCCACCACACTCGCCACTTCTTCAAGCGACGTCACGCCTTTCAATATTTTCACGATTGCGTCTTGCTTCATGTCGAACATTCCCTGTGGAATTGATGCGCGTTTGATGTCGCGCTCACTTGGATTCGTTGGGATTATTTTTTCAATTGCTTCATCGGTTTCAATTGCTTCAAAAATTCCGATGCGTCCTTTGTATCCAGTGAAATTACATTTTTCACAACCAACCGGCTTCCACAAAATAATTGGTGACGATGACGAGAGCCCATATTTTTCAAGTGGTTTTTTTTGTTCTTCTGCTTGTTTCAAAATATCAACAATGAGTTTCTTTTCTGTTTCGATTGGATCTTTCACTTCTTCTTTACACACCTGACACAATTTACGTGCAAGACGTTGTGCAACAGAAAGCGAAAGCGCAGAGACAAGAATTTTTGGATTTACATCAAGATCAATCAAGCGGGGAATCACACCGCCGGCATTATTCGTATGCAAGGTTGAGAAAACCAAGTGTCCGGTGAGTGCCGCTTCAACAGCAATCTTCGCCGTCTCACTATCGCGGATTTCACCTACCATCAAAACATCCGGATCTTGGCGAAGTGCAGCGCGGAGACCAGCGAGGAAGTCGTAGCCTTTTTCGTGTTCAACTTGTGTTTGTGTGATTCCTTCAAGGTGATATTCCACTGGATCTTCAATCGTCATCATTTTTAATTCAGGAGAATAAATTTTTCGAAGAAACGCATACAGCGTTGTTGTTTTACCCGAACCTGTCGGACCAGTGAGAAGCACCAACCCGTTTGGTTTTTTAATATCACGCATCATCACATTGAACAATGTTTCCTGAATTCCCATGTCTTCGAGTTTCACTTGAATTGATTTTGGATTCAAAATACGCATCACAATTCCTTCGCCGTATGCACCAGGCACAACGGAAACACGCATTGAGATTTCTTCACCGCCAAGAAAAATAGAGAAACGCCCGTCTTGCGCCATTGCGTTTGTTGTGAGTTTCATTCCCGACATCAGTTTCAAACGAGAATTCATGAGTTTGTAGACGTCGTTCGTGAAATGAAAAATATCTTGGAGCACGCCGTCTAAGCGGTAGCGAAGGCGTACAAATTCTTCTTCCGGTTCAATGTGCACGTCCGACGCGTCGATTCCAATTGCACTTGCAAGAATCACTTCAAGTAAGTGAGACACTTTGTGTGATTTTTCGTTTTGGAGAACGCGCTCAATTTCGTTCTTTGTATCAGCGAGCGTTCCGAGGTTTTTTGCCAAGTCGGCGATGACTTCACCGGAAACGTCCATTCCGCCCACACGTGCCGACGTTGCTTGCGAGAGTTCTTTGTAGCGACCCCAGACTTTTTCCAAACTGGCCATCGAAGCCATATAGAAGTGGGGAGTGAGGCCGTGTTCCTTCAAATCGTGTGAGAGTTCTTCAAGACGGGGATCTTCGGGTGTGCGCACGGCGATATGAATGTGTTTTCCGAGTAATTTAAAGGGTCCAACGCGCATTTCGCGTGCTTGTTCTTCGGGGATGTAGCGAAGTGCCTCGTTTTCAACGGGAACAGCCCCCAAATTAACCGACTGCATGCCGTATTTTTGCTGGGCGAGAATTTCCACCAATTCCTCTTCTTCTTGGTGTTTGAGCTCCTCGAGCCGTTTATCTTGTTTGTCTTCATCAAAGAGTGCCATATGAGCCTTAGTATACAATACTTTTTTAGGAAAATACCTGCTTTTGGGCTATTGACATTGGGTGACTTATGTGATAGTATATGTTTAAATCCAAAAAATTCAGTCAAACTTTTTAAATCAGAAACGATGAATACAATAAAAACGCTCCTTGTCACTCTTGTGATCATTTTGATCGCGAGTAAAGAATCTGTTGGTCAGTGGGACATTGTTCCACACAAAACCGTTAATCCTCTGCGCAAAGACAATGTTGCCCTTCCAACCGCACATCAGTTCGGTAAAGATTTGGAAGATGGAAAGACGTCTGCATATCTTCGGATAAGCAATGTTGTCTACATGACAGCTGCAACTAAAGCCGTGAATGGCTCGAAAGCAGAAGCACGAATGTTTGCAACTACGTTGCCGCCATCATACGTGCTCCATATGTACAAGAATGCGGTGATTAAACCGCGTACTCTCGAACAGCTAGAAGGTGTGTCTGTGACTGGTGTAAAATCAGACAATGCACACTTCGGTATGTTTCCTGCGTTTGAAGCAGGGGATTATGGAGTGTTTACTGATGAGAATGGTGAAGAAATTATTCTGTACAAAGCGGACTGTTTAAATGTCTGCGTTGACAACAGAGTAACTGACTCACCACTTGCGTCTCTGTGGTC
>JACCDN010610062.1_pt1 | contig 12070 bp, 9 predicted proteins | sample 7441691 | NCBI WGS metagenome assembly JACCDN01 (sample SAMN15323439, study PRJNA562643) | freshwater metagenome | isolation source: river surface water | place: USA:Blue River Watershed | collected 2017-08-16 | reverse complement strand
TGTTCTTAAGTCACAGGTCAGTCATGATTTCACCGTTAGTAATTTGACATTTACACCCAAGGTTTTTGCAGGATACGGTCAGCTTTTATCCCACAATGTGACCAAAGATTTTGAAAAGTTTGATGTTTCAACAGACACATCATCGGTGTTTATGGGGGCAGGATTTGATGTTTCTTCTGGGTTTAAAGTGGCAGGAGTGCCGGTTCATGCGTTTGGAAGCATGGAGGTTTCTTGTGATGCCTTGCAAAGAAATACCCGCATTGGAAGCAATAATTATGCAATTTCTGATTCGAATAAGAGCTTATCTTTGGGTGTGAAAGCAGATTTGAGCAAAGAATCAAGCCTTTACACAACAACCAAACTTCAAGACAACAATGCCCAAATATCGCATGGATTCGAAATAGGGTTGAATGTGAAGATTTAAGCTGTTTTTGTGAGCTCAGGCCATTAAAGAGTAAGTTGTTGACATGAATATTTTGTATGTGTTATATTTTTATCACACACGAATTTTTATATTTTAAGGAATTGTGAATGAAATACGATGTTTTAATCGTGGACGATGAAAAAGATATTCAAGAAGCACTTTCCGGGCTTTTGTCAGATGAAGGATATATCACAAGAGTTGCCGGAAATGGTGCGGATGCTTTGACACAGTTCCTTGAAAAGCGGCCTCATTTAGTTGTTTTGGATGTGTGGTTGGGCGATCCTAAGTATGACAATTTAAAACTCCTTGAAATGATCAAAAAAGAAGACCCGGATGTTCCTGTTTTGGTGATCAGCGGTCATGGTACGATTGAAACAGCCGTTAGCGCCATTAAAATTGGGGCATATGATTTTTTGGAAAAACCCTTTAATATTGATCGTTTGTTGCTTTTGGCAAGGCGCGCGATTGAATCTTGTGATTTAAAACGTGAAAACGAAGAACTTAAAACCAGATTTTCTTACTACGGTGAGATCTTAGGCACAACTGCTGCCATGTTTGCTCTTAGAGGCTCGGTCGAAAAGGTTGCCAGCACGAATTGCAGAATTTTAATTACGGGCCCCACAGGAAGCGGAAAAGAACTTGTGGCGCGTAAAATCCATGCGCAATCAAGACGCAAGAATGGCCCTTTCGTGAGTGTGAATTGTGCTTTATTAACCCCTGAAACTTTGGAAAAAGTTTTGTTTGGGATTGAAGAAAAAGGCCCTGAAAAAAGCACATTTCCAGGTGTTTTGGAAAAAGCTGATAACGGAACGCTTCTTCTTGATGAAATTTGCGATATGCCCATTGCCATTCAAAATAAGGTGGTACGTATTTTACAAGATCAGGTTATCACGCGTATAAACAGCAGCAAATCATTCAAGGTTGACGTGCGCGTTTTGGCCTCAACTGCCAAAGATATCTCTGCTGAAATTCTAGAAGGAAGATTCAGGGAAGACTTGTTTTATAGGCTTTCCGTAATTCCCTTGCAAGTCCCTCCTTTGAGGGAATATCGTGATGACATTCCAAAACTTTTAAGCCATTATATTACAAGAGTCAGCAACAAACTTGGTCTTCCTGAAAAGGTAATTTCTCCTGATGCATTGGCGGTTTTGCAAAACTATGAATGGCCTGGAAATTTAAAACAATTGATTAACTTGATCGAATGGCTTTTGATTATGTCTCCGGCAAAAGATGATGTTGAAATTACCGCTCAAATGTTGCCAAAAGAAATCATGAAAGCCGCCTCCCCTCTTTTAAGCTGGGATAAAAGTGGTGAAATTTTAAAGCTCCCATTAAAAGAAGCCAGAGAATCATTTGAAGTGCATTATCTAGAAGCACAAATTCACAGATTTTCAGGCAACATCTCACAAACAGCTCAATTTATTGAAATGGAGCGCTCAGCTTTGCACAGAAAACTTAAAATGCTTGGGATTGAAGGCAGGATCAAATCATGAAAGTTCTTATTTGTGGTGGAGGCCAAGTTGGTCACAGCCTTGCAAAGTATCTCTCGCAAGGTGATAATGATGTTACCGTCATTGACCAATCCCATGAAACCATTGACCGGTTTCATGAACAATTGGACGTTCAAACAATTGTTGGCCATCCTTGTCAACCAGACACCCTAAAAAGTGCAGGAATTGATGAGGCCGATCTTTTAATTGCCGTTACGCCTTCTGATGAAATGAATATTGTTGCATGCGAAATTGCTCATACAATTTTCAATGTTCCCACCAAAATTGCCCGTATTCGCGAGCAGTCATATTTAGATCCACAATGGGCGCCATTGTTTGTTGCGCGTAATATTGGGATTGATCACATCATTTATCCAGAGCTTGAAATTGCAAAATCAATTAGAAGAAATATCAACGTATCAGGGTCTTTCGAGGTTCACAGTTTAAATGATGATCGAATTTTGCTCGTTGGGATTAAGGCCGTTGCGGGCGGGCTTGCATTAAATACGCCTTTACGTTTAATGGCAACAGTGATACATGGGGTTGATTTTAACGTTGCCCTAATTATCAGAAACGATCAAATTTTGTTCCCTCAGGATCACGAACTTATTTTGGCTGGAGACGAGGTGTATTTCGTGTGCAACGAAGAAGACATTAACCCTGTCATTGAAGCCTTTGGACATAAAAACGAGCAGTTTAAAAGAATTGTCATTGTGGGGGGAGGAAACATTGGAAATAATTTGCTTTCTTTGCTCAAAGGGAACTCTTCTTATTTGCAACTTAAAATGATTGAAAAACAAAAACCAACAGCGCTTAAGCTTTCAGAAAAATTTCCAGATGTGGTCATCATTCAAGGAAATGCGCTTGAAGCTGAAATTTTAGAAGAAGCAAATGTTGGTGGCTCCGAGGTTTTTATTTCTGTTTCAGATGACGATAAGGTGAATATTCTGGCATCACTTTTGGCTAAAAAACTGGGGGCAAAACGAACATTGGCGTTGATTAACAGCACCAGCTATAATTCTTTGATGTCATCTCTTGGTGTGGATGGTGTGATTAATCCACGGTCTGCAACAATTTCATCCATTTTGCATTTACTTCGTCAAGGAAAAATTAAATCTGTTCATTCTCTCAAAGACGGAGTAGCTGAAGTTATTGAGGCTGAAATCAGTGAAAGCAGTCCAATCTTAAATTACATGGTTAAAAAGATCAATATTCCAAATGTGATGCAGGTGATTGTTGTTATTCGTGATGGTGTCACTTTGTTTACCACTCATGCTTTAATGTTTAAGCCTGGGGATCAGGTTGTGATGGTTGTTGCTCCTCATGCAATTAAAAAAGCAGAAAAAATGTTCACCAACAGGGCTGAGTATATCTTTTAAAGGATTATCTCATACTTTTAATCAGAAGTTTAATCGGATAGGCCATGATCCAAAATGATAGCATGCCGCCAACCCACAACAAAATAAACCATCCCCATTGTTTGGTTTTTGGATTTCTATTCATCCATCTTAAAAAATTTTCAATACATTTTTTCATGAGACGTTTTCCCGCGAAAAACATAGTAACAATAGCTTGTATATCCTAAAATAAAAGGTAATAATGGCACAACGCCACATAACATTAAAGATAAACTAGGTCCATAAGCCGCAGAATCCCAAATGGTGTATTTATAAGGAACCAGCCAAGGAAAAACGCTCAAACCTAACCCTAAATAGCCCATAAAAAATATACCAATGCTGCACAAAAAAGGACGATATTCATGCTTTTTTTTATGTAAATCATTGAAAATAGTCACAAATAGCACTGCCGTTAATAATGGTATGATGGACAAGTAATATAGATTAGGAGTAGTAAACCAAAAATCTTTAATTCCTTTGTTGATAAATGGAACGCTAAGACTAACTAATGTCATAAAAATTCCAACGAAAATAAGAACATATGAAGCCACTTTTTGTGACCATAATTGAGTGTTTTGTGTGGTCTTCATAATTAACCATGTAGAGCCCAAAAGTGCATAACCAAACACAAGAGCAATGCCTGTCATGATTGAAAAAGCACTTGCCCAGTCAAATGGACCTCCAGCAAAATTGCGTTCATGAACACTTATACCTTGCACAAATCCACCAAGAATAATTCCTTGGCAAAAAGCAGCCCCTAGAGAGCCAAAATGAAATACATAATCCCATATCCACTTAGAATGATCAGCTTTGAAACGAAATTCAAAAGCAACACCACGCATAATAAGACCTAAAAGCATAATAATAATTGGTATATAAAAAGCAGGTAATAATATTGCATATGCAAGAGGAAAAGCGGCAAATAAACCTCCCCCACCTAAAACAAGCCAGGTTTCATTTCCATCCCAAAAAGGTGCTATAGAATTCATCATTTTATCTCGACATTCATCAGAGGGTGCAAATGGAAATAAAATCCCCACTCCTAAATCAAACCCATCCAAAAGAACATACAAGAAAATTGCAGCCGCGATAATAACAGACCAAATAAGAGGTAAATCTACAAGATCAGAAAAATCAAACATCATTAAACCCTTTTGCTATTAATTTTATAATGTAATAAATGGCAGCACCAAAAATAAAAGTATACATCACAACAAATGCCATTAAAGACCATGCCACCTGAGGACCCGTAATAGCTGGAGAAACAGAGTGAACAGTTTTTAAAACACCATAAACAGTCCAAGGTTGCCTTCCAATTTCTGTCACAAACCACCCAGCTAGAATTGCGACAAAGCCGCTAGGAATCATGCTGACCCACCATATATGCAACCATTTTTTTCTAAACAAGTTTTCTCGAAAAAATTCGATACAACTCATAATTCCAATACCAATCATCAATAATCCCAAACCAACCATCACGCGAAAAGACCAAAACACCCATACAACAGGGGGACGTTCTTCTTTTGGAAAATCTTTTAAAGCTGGGATTTTGCCGTTTAGATCTCCCGTTAGAACCCAACTGGCACCTCCAGGGATTGTGATACCATAATCTGTTTTTTCTTTTTCTTGATTTGGAAATCCAAAAAGAAATAAAGGCGCATTTTGTCTTTTATCCCAATTTCCTTCCATTGCAGCAACTTTAACAGGTTGATGAAGCATTGTATTTTCACCATGCATATGACCCACCAAAAGCTGTATTGGAGCAACAAATATCGCCATGATTGTGGCCATACCCAGCATAATGCGTGCCTGGGGTATAAATTTGTTTTTTAGCAAATAAAAAGCCCCTACCCCTCCTATCACAAACGCTGTTGTTAAATAAGCTCCTATAATCATATGTATAAATCTATACGGAAAAGATGGATTAAAAATAATTTCCATCCAATTTGTGGGCAATAACCTTCCATCTTGGGCGATCATAAATCCTTGAGGTGTTTGCATCCAACTGTTGGCTGATAAAATCCAAAAAGCAGATATGACTGTTCCAATGGCAACAATAGATGTTGCAACAAAATGCATTTTTTTGCTCACACGACCCCATCCAAACAACATGATTCCTAGAAAAGAAGATTCTAAGAAAAAAGCTGTTAAGACTTCGAATCCAAGCAAAGGGCCAAGAACGTTTGAGGTTTTATCAGAAAAAATGGACCAGTTTGTGCCAAATTGATACGATAACACAACACCAGAGACAACCCCCATACCAAATGTGACAGCAAAAATTTTCACCCAAAATTTATAGATATCTTGGAATATTTTTTTATCAGTGTTTAACCAACGCCATTCTATCACAGCAAGAAAACTAGATAATCCTATACTAATTGCCGGAAAGATAATATGAAAACTTACCGTAAAAGCAAATTGGATGCGTGCCAATAAAACAGGATCCAGTTCCATTAAAACCTCCTTATAGAATTAATCTTGCGCAAAGTATATATATTTAATGCGGCAAAGGATAGAATATTCTTACACCATCTTTTTCATAAACAAACCCTAAACCATTCAAAGGAAAAGATGATGGGTTACATAATGATTGGACTTGTTTATATTTGAAAACAGGAATCCATAGGCCTGTTTCAAGTGTGACACTTTTTTTATCTGATGCTACCTCAAATTTGAGCTCAGGCAAAGATTTTTTCTCATTTTCAATGCGTACAAGTCTTTCTTCTTCTTGAGTTCTTTGCGCTTCTTTTTGTGCTATTCTTAATTTTTCCTGAGCTTTTCGTTCTTCTTTTTCAGCTTTGTTGCGCACCGCCTGGGCTTGTTTGGCTAAATCATTTTGGCGAGCCAATTCTTTTTGTCTTGCTTTTTCTAGCGCTTTTTCATTTTGAGCTTTTTGATGTGCAATGTTTGCAAGGCGAGATCTTTCGATTTCTTCAGGAGAAACAGTTTTTAAAACCGGCTGTTCTGGTTCTTTTTGTTTTCTGACTCTTTCTTTTCTTTTAGTTGTTTTTCCAGAAGATGCAGATTTTGTTGATACGGATAAACTACTCATTTCGTTTAAAAGCTCTTCTTGAGCTTTTTGTGCAAGTAAGGCTTTTTTATGATTCAATCTTTCAACCCTTAAGATGAAACTTTGATAATAATCAAGCCAGGTGAGCCTATCTAATTCGTTAAGATTTTCAACTATTTTTCCATAAAACAAGTCGATTTTATCTTTTTTCAACCCCAAATGTTGATATAAATGATGCGCCGTAAAAACACAAAATGCTTGATCAAGCCAAGTTTCATAAGGCAACGTATTTTCTGTTGGATTTGATATTTCAAGGATAATTTTATTGACCCAAGATTTCAATGCTTGGATATCATTGGTGGCGTAAAAAACAAGGCCTCCTAAACGCGAAGATGAATGCCTTTCTCCAGAAACTAAAAGCATCTTTAAAAGAACAGACGCTGTGTTGTAATCTTCTTCATCAAAAGCACAGGTTATATAACTTTGAAAAAGAGAGGATCTGTGTTCTTGAAGGAGATTTGTGATGGGTGTGCGTTTTGTTTCTGTTCCAAAACCTACCGATATTTCAATTTTTTTTTTGAAAAGATCCCAGGCATCTAAATATTGCTGCTGCTCCATAAGTAATCGCGCGCTTTCCACACATCTATCAGGACATGCTGCAAAATATACGAAGGCATTATCTAAGTTTTCAATCCTATCCATGCAAATCTTAAGAAATTGTTTTGTTTTTTTAGAAAACTCACCTTTGCTTTCTTCAGGAAGTCTGGACTCTTCTTCCATCATCTGAGTCATTTGCCTGTTGAATTCAGTTTGATTGGGAGTGTGAGCATTTCGCGCTAAAAAGTGTAGATATCTGTTTTCAAGAGGAAGATCTGGAATTGTTCTTTCAAAATCATTCGCAAGAGCTATAAAAAGGGTTGCATCTTGTGGTTTTTTTAAAATCATGTGATTAAGCGCCGCCATGCAAGCGTATACATGCATATCTTGATCGTTTGTTTTTTGGGCAGAGATAACCGTGTGCAAATGCTCACAAGCTCTTTCGAACTGCTGTGTCATCATAAGCCCTTCAATAAGGGGTAATTCAGCGCTATAGGCTTTCATTCCAGAAGTTAACAATGCCGCCATTAAAATATTCTTTATTTTCATTTACCAATACTTTCTTTATTTAAAAACAAATTTCACAATTCCTTATACACGAGCAAATTTTAATTTCCAATGAAAAAAAATGCGTTAATGACTTCTAAAACCAACCACGGCATTTTTGGGTGTTTTAACTGGGAAAAAGGTGTATGAGAGTGTGATTGAAGTAACCTCTTTAAGGTTGGGGTCTGTTGCAAATTCAGGGTCGATGAAAAATTGAACGGGCATTTCAATCCATTTTTGTGGCTCAAGTGTTTGCTCAATAAAGCAAAAACATTGAACTTTGTTAAAGTAAACAGCAGCTTTTTCTGGAGTGACATTATATGTAGCAATACCTGAAACAGGAACCATGGCATCATTTTTGACCTTATAAAAAGCAAGGCTGCTTTGGCCAATGGCCACATTCATTTCATGCTGCATGGGTTCAAATTTCCAAGGCAAGGAAGGGTTTACATCGCTGTTGAATTTTATTTTTAAGATGCGGTTATTCAGGATAATTCCTTTATTAACCTTTCCAATGTTCACAGTTCCTCCATACCCTGTTTTTTGGCAAAATATGCGGTATATGGGGACAGATGCATAAGCAAGACACAACATCACGATAACGCCGCAAACAAGAAGAACTGCCGTATTTTTGCGATCGTCATTCACGCAAAGACACCTTGAAAAAATCTATCGATTAAAATACTTAAGAAAATAAAAAACAAATAAAATATTGAAATTCCAAAAACACGTTTGGGTGCGCTTTCTGCCCACTTGAAAATACTGATTGTAAATCCTAAGTTCAACAAAACTGCGCAAATTCCATAAAAATAGCCCCAAATTCCATAAAAAACAGGGATCAATGTGACGGGCCAAAGCAAAATGACATAAATAATGCTTTGCTTGATGGTTTCTTGCTTCCCATGGGTGTTTGGAAGCATTGGGACATTCACTGTTGCATAATCATCAATCCTGTCAAGGGCAAGCATCCAAAAATGAGGGGGGGTCCATAAGAAAATAATCAAAAATAAAATCAGGCTTTCAAGGTTGATCGAACCTGATTGCGCAACATATCCAATCATGGGTGGAAAAGCTCCAGCTGCACCTCCAATGACAATGTTTTGGGGAGTCTTTCTTTTTAAAATCATGGAATAAATACAAATATAGAAAAATATCGTAAAAAATAACAAAAAAGAACTTAAAAAATTAGAAACCATGTAAAGACCAATAATTGATATGAGCGACAAAAAAAGCCCCAAAATTAAAGCCTGAAATGGTAAAACTTCTCCTGTACAAAGGGCTCTTTTTTGAGTGCGCTTCATGAATGGGTCAATATCTCGGTCCCACCACATGTTTAAAGCGCCAGATCCCCCTGCCCCAAGCGTGATGGCAAACAAGGCAAGAATGCTGGCGCCAAAAGACAAATGTGTTGGCGCGCAAATCATTCCAACAAAAGCTGTAAACACAACCAAGGACATGACTCTTGGCTTAAGTAGAGAAAAGTAAGCGTTAAAAGAGCTCAATGATTGGTGTCCTTTATCACAGGCAGTTCCTCAAATGTATGATAAGGAGGTGGTGATGGAAGTGTCCATTCAAGTGTTGTTGCGCCTTCTCCCCAAGGGTTGTTTGGAGCTTTCTTTCCTCGTAAAAGTGTATAAGCCACAATCATCAAAAAGATAAGTGTTGAGAAAGCGGTCAAATAAGCTCCAAGAGAGGCAATATGGTTCATGGGTTCAAATGCCTTAGGGTAATCAGGAATGCGCCTTGGCATGCCGTTATAGCCCACAAAATGCATAGGAATAAAGATCATATTCACCCCAACAAAAAGAACCCAGAAATGAATTTTCCCCCATAAATCTGAAAACATTTTCCCGCTGATTTTTGGAAGCCAATAATAAAAGCCACAAAACAACCCAAATACCGCGCCCATAGATAAAACATAGTGAAAATGTCCCACAACATAATATGTGTCGTGCATGACAATATTCATGCCGCCATTGGCCAAAACAACCCCTGTAAGCCCCCCTAGCACAAAAACCACAATAAACCCTACAGCAAAGAGCATAGGCGTTGGAAAGCGTAAAGATCCGCCCCACATTGTGGCAAGCCAGCTAAAGACTTTAATCCCTGTTGGAACAGCAATAATCATGGTTGCGGCTGAAAAATAAACATTGGCCGATGGCTTCATACCAACGGTGAACATATGGTGCGCCCACACAACGCATCCAACAATTCCAATGGATAAAATGGCATAAACCATTCCCAAATAACCAAAAACAGGTTTTCTTGAAAAAGTTGCAATAACTTGGCTGATAATTCCAAATGCTGGAAGAATAATCACATAAACTTCAGGGTGACCAAAAAACCAGAATAAATGCTGGAACAAAACAGGGTCCCCTCCCCCACTTGCTTCAAAAAAGGTGGTTCCAAAGTTTCGGTCAGTTAGCAACATTGTAATGCCCCCTGCCAAAACTGGAATCGTCAAAAGAAGAAGGAAAGAGGCCACCAAAACTGTCCACACAAACAAAGGCATTTTAAATAAGGTCATACCAGGAGCGCGCATATTAAAAATGGTCACAGCAAAGTTAATTGACCCTAAAATTGATGAAACTCCCGCCAAATGAAGGGCGAAAAGCAAGAAGTCAACGGCCATGTCAGGGTGCCCTGCAAGGGAGCTTAAGGGGGGGTACATGGTCCAACCGGTCCCTGCTCCTGAACCCACAAAAATAGAGATAACCGCCATAATAAGAGATGGGATCATGAACCAAAAGCTGGCATTGTTGAGTCTTGGAAACGCCATATCTGGGGCGCCAATTAAAAGAGGCACAAACCAATTCCCAAAGCCCCCAAGAAGCCCTGGCATCACAGCGAAAAACACCATAATAAGGCCATGGGCCGTGATTACAACATTATAAAATTGATTGTTGCCACCAAAAACTGTTCCGCCAGGATGTGACAATTGCATGCGAATCATCACTGAAAAACCCATTCCAACAAGTCCTCCAATGATGGCCAGGATCAGATAAAGAGTTCCAATATCTTTGTGATTTGTTGAAAGCAGCCAACGTCTCCAACCTTTGGGGGTTCCATGATCTGTGCTCATTTATTTCACTCCTTGTTTTTGATTTTCAATCCATTTTGCAAATTCTGATTTGGAGACAACTTGAACGGCAATGGGCATAAAGCCGTGCCCTGCCCCACAAAGCTCGGAGCATTGTCCGTAATAAGTTCCTTCTTTTTTAATTTTCATCCATGTTTGAGTCAAGCGCCCTGGGACAGTGTCTTTTTTAATGCCAAAAGACGGAACAGCCCAAGCATGGATCACATCGCTGGATGTAAGCAGAACTTCAATCACCGTGTCCACTGGCACAACCAAAGGCTTATCCACAGCTAAAAGCCTTGGCTGACCTGGTTTTAAATCCGCATCTTTAATGATATAGCTGTCGTATCCAATTTTGGTTCCAGGGTATTCATAGGACCAATACCACTGATGCCCCACAACTTTAACTGTTAGATCAGACTTTGGCACATGGTCCATAAAATACATGATTTTAAACGAAGGAATTCCAATAATCACCAGAATCACAACTGGAATTAATGTCCATATAATTTCAAGGGGAACATTATGGGCTGTTTTAGAAGGGACTGCATTTTTTTTCTCTCGAAATTTTAAAATAATAAAAAATAGCGCGGCAAAAACAAAAAAAGCAATGAAAAATGAAACAACCATCAAAAAATCATGAAAATCTTTTAGTTTTTCCATCACTGGTGTTGCAGGAGTTTGAAAATACAATGCCCACGGTTCAGGCTGGTCCCCAAATAAAGAAATATTCGAAAAAATCACCCCTAAAAACGCCGCTAAACAACCAACATGCATCCCAAAATCCTTATTTTGATTCTTAAAATTTTATACCCACAAAGTATACCGGTGTTAAAAGAAAAAAGAAACCGTTTTTATCGCCCCTTTCCCTTTTGATTAATTTTTAAAAAAGCTCTTGAAATTAAATTTCATTGCTTTTATATAACAGCTAAGCCAAGAGATCTTGTATATTCAACCCCAAGAAAAGGAATACCGTTACCATGAAAAACAAAATACATTTAATTGCCGCCATCATCATATCACTTACTTCATCAAATGCACATGCGATGGGGAGTGAGCTTTTAACAGCAGCAGATGTCAATCAAGCGCAAGCAGGGGGAAATGAGAGGTCTTTTCACCCAAATGAGGAGTCTTTTGATCTATATGTCCCTCTTGATTACAATATAGCTTGCCGCATCATGAGTTTTTTAAACACACAAGAAGCTTCCAGGATGGCAGCAACTTCAAGGTCAAATTGGGAAACATATGAACGACTATTTCCAGGTTTGATATTAGATGTACGTGTTGGTTATAATGATTATGTGGAAAGATTTAAGGGGGCGAAGATGTTTTCTCATGACCACCCTTTTGTCAGCGAAAGATTTGTGCAAGAGATGTTTAAGAGATATCCAACGCTTAAAGATCCATCTGTGCTGCAAACCGTTAAAGGGTTTTTTAAAAAACAACTGGCAAAAGAAAACCCGGATTTAGATACTTTGACTCAAATCATCACCCGACACTATAGTGTTTTTTGCACAATTATGGATG
>JACCDN010765791.1_pt1 | contig 12076 bp, 11 predicted proteins | sample 7441691 | NCBI WGS metagenome assembly JACCDN01 (sample SAMN15323439, study PRJNA562643) | freshwater metagenome | isolation source: river surface water | place: USA:Blue River Watershed | collected 2017-08-16 | reverse complement strand
GGGCAGCTCTCCCGAAATTCAACGATCCAAGGCGTGGGCTGTCCGGAACATGCGGGCAAGGTCCTTATTTGGTGTGCGGGAGCTGAGTCACCCGCACAAACGCGCCGACCGCAATCGGGTGGGTATTGCACGTTTACCGCCCCACGAAGGTAGCCACTGCTGTGGTATACTTGCTCTATGTCACGATCTTTACACGAGAAAGCGAGGGGGGAGCGTATAACGCAGCGCACCAAGTATGTGGTGAGCGTTGTTCTGTCGCTTGCGTTCGCGTTATGCCTCGCGGCCCCGGTATCTGCCCAAGAAGCGGTCCTGATCACTCCTCCAGCTCCTCAGGCAACAGCGGCACGCTTGGTTAACGTTGGGCTCGGGTTTCTGTTTATTATTTCGGTCGTCAGCATCTTAATGGGTGGGTTCAAATATCTGATCTCAGGCGGGAGTACGGATAAGGCGGAAGAAGCGCGTAAATATATCATTTCGGGTATTATTGGGTTGGCGATTGTTTTGTCTATGTGGGCTGTGACGATGTATATGGTGACGGATGTACTTGCGCCTGTCGCACCTGTTTTGTAAGAAATCAAGCACTGCTCTCTATCTTATGCGATTCTCTCTCGCGCGTTTCATTGCCCCTCTCTCGTGTGTTGCACTTCTTGTTCCGGTTCTCGTGTCCGCTCGGGTAAGCGATGCGACGACGGGTCTCGGTGCCACCGGACAAGCGGCCGGATTGTCTACTGCTTGTAGTGGTTCCGCATCGGACTGTATCGCTACTATGTTGGGGCGAATCTTTAATGTCTTGTTTGGCTTCTTGGGAATTGTTCTGTTGGGGTACATCATCTATGGCGGTTTTGTCTGGATGACAGCCGACGGTTCAAAGGAAGTCGATAAGGCACAGGGGATTATTCGTAACGCAGTGATCGGCGTGATAATTATCGCTTGTTCGTTCGCGGTGTCTGGCTTTGTCATTCGAGAGGTCGGACAAATTGCAGGAATAGCTGGTTCGTCGAGCGGAGCGGAGGGTGGAACAGGTTCTACCGAAAGTCGACCAACGCTTGATCAGCTGATGGACGGAGCGATTCGTCAGTGTTGTTACAGTCAAAATGGAACGCCAGCTCTCGATTGTCAGCGTGACTGTGAGGCGACCCCAGCGTCGTTTGGACTCGCAACGGGACTCGCTCCTGCGGCGATACCGGATGCATGTCTCATGGCCTGTGGTGGGCGCATTTGTCCGCGAGAGGGACCAGTTGCTGGCCAGTCGGTTTGTCGTGCCGGTGGAACGAATGCTCCAGCGCTTACGCCAGGACAGACTCAGCCTGGTACGTCTGCGACACAGGGTGGATATAACGCAGTGGAGTTCTGTCGTCAGTTGGATGTCGAGGTGGGTGTCTTGAACCCCGCGCGTGACGCGTGTCGCATTTGCTCGAATGGATGTCTGTCTGAAATCTGTGGAACAAATGGAGGTAACGGAAGAATGCCTGCAGGTATGGGCGGAGCCTTCCCTGTCTTAACGAGTCAGTCGAATGCAAACTTCGCACGACAACGTTGCGAGACAACTGTTTGTCTCTCGATTTGTGCGAGAGAGCCAAGTCCAATACTTGGCTACTAAAGCTGTGGATGAAATATATTGGAAAGTGCGCTATTATAATCTCGACCTCTCACAACCCTAGGTCTTTCACTCTCTTCTTTCTATGATTCAGATCAAACGCATCATCTCCTCGGTCGCGGTCGGTGCTCTCGCATTCCTTCCGCTGATCGCGTCGGCTCAGACGAATCCATTTGCCGAAGCCTCTCGACGCGTTGGTAATACACAGACGGGTGCAGGTTTAGCAGGTTCGACCGGTCCAGACCAGCTTACGACGATCATCGGTCGTGTGATCAACGTGATCATGGGATTCCTGGGGATCATCTTGTTGTTCTACGTGTTGCTTGCTGGTTTCAAGTGGATGACTGCGGGTGGAAACTCGAAGCAGACGGACGAAGCTCGCGACATGATCAAGAATGCCGTCATCGGTATGGTGATCATCGTTGCTGGGTTCGCCATTTCGAACTTCGTCATGGCGCAGCTGGCGAATCTTGCTAGCGCCTAACATTTAAACGGTTGTGAGATAGAGGGACCCTGCACCAATCCGGTGCAGGGTTTCGTTTTCACTGTATTCAGCAAAAATTCTTGTAAAGACAGAGCTAAACAAAGAACACTGCCAAGATTGACAAAATGAGTATTTTGTGTCATCCTGTGCAGTTCTTCATCTCTGGTTGTCTCGGTACAAAAAGAGGAACAGTCGGCTCTTTTGACAACCCGAGTAAGGATTGTCAAAGAAAACGCAACTTTCAGCCCGCCATTTATTGGTAGGGCTTGTTAAGGATTTTGGGCCAAAAAGGTCCAACGAAGTGTCACAAACGGAAAGAAACAAACGCGCTGAAAGGAGCGCAAAACAAACATGGCAGACGACGATATCGAGGAAGACCTCGGACCGCAAACGTTCGGCGAGGAACTCTTCAGCGACCTCGTAAAGGAGAGCGGAGAGAGCCTTGCCGAAGACGGGAGTGGAAGAAACATCCGAGTCCCCAAGGGGACCACCGGAGCCGTGTTTTTTGCAGCCCTGGCCTACGCCGCGGCTAAGAAGATCACGGATTTCGCGCCTCTCGTCGCGCTCGGAGCGAACCCCTTCCACGGGGCGAAGCTTATTGCGCGCGGCATGTTCATCGGGTTCGCGAGTCTGTTGCAAAACAAAAGGCTCCCGGGAGTGTTCCGCTACCTGCTCCAGAGCTTTGGCTCACTCGGCGAGGGCTACCTCGACGGGACGATCGATAAGGCGCGTCGCAGCGTGCTGGAACAACTGACCAAGTGGTCCGCTCTGCCGAATCCGGAGAGCGCCATGGGTCCTTCTCTGCGCATCGCGCAGGGGATCATCGAGTTCAACAAGGACAAGATCATGGGTAAGGCCAGTGGCCTGCCGGGTCAGTCAGCGTCAACCGATGGTGCCACCAACACCGACAAGAAGAGTGCAAACGGCGACAACGCCAACAATAAGGCGGCTGCGCTGCCTGGGACGGGAACGGAAATGTTCATTCGAGATCATCTCGAGAGCCTCGAAAACAAGGCTGGGACCGATGTGGTCGCCCTGGCTAAGATCAACTTCATGCGCGGCGCCCTCGCCGCGTATCAAAACTCCTCGCCCGTCGAGGCGGCCTACCTCATCGACGCGTCGTCGAGGGGTCTCATCGGCCCCGAGGACATCGCGCGGGCCCTCGCACTGCCCGACACCGACCGCGTGTCGAGTGGTGAGAAGGACGCTGCGGGTAATGAGATCCTGATCCTGGCGCGCGAGGCGCGCCTGAACGACATCGTCAATATCGCGCGCAAGCGTGTCGATGAGGCGAAGGAGCTCACGAATCCCAAGCCCAAGCCGAAGGCCTCCGAGCACGAAGGAGTCGGCCCCAAGGAGATTCCGATCGGGAAGTGGGGCAAGATCAAGATCCCCACCTGGGAGGAGCCCGACGGCTCCGACGTCAATCACGTTCAGCGCCTCGCAGACCGCAACATCGCGGACTGGGAAGTGCGGATGGGCCTGCCTCAGGCCCCGCGCCCCCCGCGGACACCCACCAATTGGAATCTGCGCGGACGCCTGGCGTCTGTGTGGGCTCGACGCACGCCGGTCGTGTCCTGGTTCCAGGGCAAGTGGACCTGGGCAAAGACCACCTGGACGGCTTGGCGAGCCGCCCGCACCACGCCCCCGACGCTTCCCCCTCAACCCCCCGCTGGAACGCCCTAAAAGGAGGGCATAGAAAATGGCAACTCCGACGACACCGACAGTAGCTCCGGCAAAGCCGGCGGCTCCCGCAGGGGGACCGCCGGCGGCTCCCAAGAACGCCTTCGACGACTTCAGCGCGGGTGCCGCGTGGTTCGCGATCTTCGTGTATCACGCCCGCATCCTCAACACCTTCAACAAGACCTGGGCCGCGGCGATGTCGTGGCTCCGGGACTACCGTTTCGAGCGCAACCACCGCTGGACCCACTGGGTTCGCATGGGTGCGCTCGTCTGGATGGGGATCCTCCCGGTGTTGCTCTTCGGCTTCGTGCCTGAGGCGCAGTGGACGACGAGGCTCCTCCACATCTTCGCAGGCTGCGAGGGGACGCTTCTACTCGTGGTCCTCTCGACCTGGGTGCCGTTCGTACCTTCGATGCAGGTGCGTTCCGCAACCACGTTCGATCTGCGCACCTTCCGCGACGCCGCGGAGAAAGCGCAGACGGACCTCGACGCGGCCGAGGAGGCCTACATCGAGTCGCCGACCGTCGCGAACGACCAGCTTCGCGTCCAGGCGCGGACGCAGAGGGATAACCGCCGCGACGCCTACCAGCGCTTTCTGCGCTTCGTGGGACCGTCCAACCGGCCGGCACCTCTCCTGGCGCTCATCGCCTGGGTCGCCGTCGTGCGGTTCGGGTTCGGGCTCGTGGGCACCGCGGAAGACCTCCACGGCTACATGGGTCTCGACCAGGACATGGTCCAAGAGCTGCTGTACACCGGTGTGCTGGTCTATTTCCTGAGCTTCGTGATCCCCGTCATCTTCTCCATGTACGCCATGTCCTTCCTGGGCTCGGGCGTCGTGAAGATCGAGAAGGGCGCTCACATGGCTCGTCAGGTCGTGCAGGGGGTCCTCACCCCCGGCGGTGTCACGAGCGACACTATCGACGCGAAGGAGCGCCTCGAGGACCTGGCGGAGGGTCACGAGCCCGGGCGCATGGCGACCGACACGTTCGTCTACCGCTACTGGATGAGTTGCGTGAGCATGCTGCTCGCGAGCTTCGTTCAGATGTGTGTGATCCTGGAGCACACGCTCTGGGAGGTCTCGAAGCGCTCGGCGAAGTACGCGGTCCTCGTGACCTGCGTCGAGCTGCTCATCTACTGGATGGCGAAGGACCCCACTCTCCGTCGCAAGAAGGAGAGTGACGTGAAGGGGCGGCGGTGGCTCACGTACCTGCCCCTCGGCTCGCTCGTCGTCGTCGGCCACTTCTTCATCATGGGGGGTGTGGTCGAGATCAAGAACGGCAAGCCGGTCTACGGCCCCGCCTCGGCCTGGCTCCACCACGGCCCCCTCGCCTGGCTCGCCAGCGCCGGAGAGACCGTGGCGGATAACCATAGCCACCTGTGGGATGGCTTTAAGTCCTCCCTCCAACTGATCGACTTCTCCGGCGGGCAGGTCATCAGGACGGTGATCGTCGGCATCCTCCTCATCGGCGGCCCCATCTGGGCGCTGATGTGGATCGCGAAGAAGACAGCGCCCGACAAGGACGCCGTCTCACCGCTGCTCAAGAGCGGCCGGAACTTCGCCTTCGTGGCCCTCGGCCTGATGACCGTGGGGCCGGGCTGCGTCGTGACCGTGAAGCAGCTCGCGCCGAGCAGTCGCAGCGCGCGACTGACGCCCGAGCGCCAGGACATCGTCCAGCAACTCGACCGCTACGGGCGAGCGACCGACCGGTCGACGGCGCTCACCGTGCGCGACGGGGCCAACCGCCTCGAAGCCGACAATGCGCGCCGGGTGAGTAGCCCGGGGCTCGAGCGCATCTGCGCGCTCAACAGCCTCGGGTACACGCGCTGCACGGGTGAGTGCTTCCAGCACCACCACTGGCTGCTGCCGCCGGGGCAGACCATCGCCGACATGCAGTCGCAGGGCCGCTGCTACACGCAGTGAGTCCCGACGCAGGTCGGTGAGAGAAAAGCTTATGCATAAGCAAGAACAACATCTGACTCGGTGAACGGATGCATCCGTTGCACTGAGTTCGCTCTTCGCCCCCCTCGGTGAAGAACAGATGCCCGCAGTCACTCCTATCGTTCGTACGCCTCACGGCGGACAACATAGACTTGAGTGACAGCGGGCATTTTGCGTTCAGAACAAAACATCCCCCGACCGAAGTCGAGGGATGTTTCCATTCCATTGTCGTCAAGCATGGAAACGACAATGAACGATTGAACGGATTTCGCTCCGTCCACTCAATGCACGAATCGCGTGTGATTCTCTGCATTGAGAAGACTGATCGATGGATCGATTGTGCTGAGCCGTGACACACTCGTCAACGTGTAACAGTGGATATCTTTTTCCGCAGGACCTTCTCCATGGTGTGTATGTGCTCTTGTTCGTCGGCGAGAAAGCGTTGAAGAAGTGCAGGAAGCGACGGATGTGATTTCTCATCCTGTAACACACGTTTGATGACGCCGCGGAGCTGCGTATGCTTCACCGTTTGAAGCGCGGCTTCGTAATCTGTGATGGCATGTCGCTCAATGAAACATTCAAAACGACAGATCGCCCTGAATCCGCCACAGCGTACAACGTTTGCGACGACCTTCATGGCAAACACAGAGAAGGGGAAGCGGGGATGTTGTTTTACGTTACTCACGTTTCTATACAAACGCTCGAACATCCGACGATGCTCTTCTTCTACGCGGATAAATTCACGGAAGTCTTTTTTTGCAAATGCAGGAACATGCGGCAAGTGCGCGCGATACAACTCATGCGCCAATGTTTCCAAGCGGAGGAACTTGTGGATCAAGGGAAGGAGCGGATTCGTCGTCATTTCCGTAGAGGATATCTTCTAAGCGAGGTTCATTCCAGAGGTTACGTTCGCGTAGGGCTTTATCGACCGCGTCTTCAGCTTCATCGATATCGAAATCATCTTCCAAAATACAGAAGTCGATGAGGGCTGCGCGGCAATCTGGTTTTGGCCTGAGAACTTCCTTTTCGTAACAGAGTTTTTCAATTAAGCCTTCGGGGAGAGGTTTGCGACGAGGGGGGACAACGGGGGTCACCGGTCCTTGGGGTTTGATGGGCGCTTTCATGGTCTGCGGATTGGGTCCGCGGCCGTGTCCAAACGATCGCCGTCCTCCCGCATAGGAGGTTGGGCGATTGGTACCAGGCTGACGGGAGAATGGCATAGAGAATAGCCCATCCTAAAACGTTACCGGGGATTGTGCTAGTCTCTGGAGCAATATGGGATCTCTTTCCGCTCGGTTGCTGCTCCGCTGGATGGCCTTCGCCCTCCCCCTCCTATCGCTCACGTATCTTGTTCGATTTCGGATTGTAGGCCTGCCTTCAACCCTGCTCGAGGTGCTCTTGGGGGCGTTCGTTTTGGGGGTCATCCTGACAACAAAACGGGCGGGCCTCGCCCGCGCCCATCAGGCATTATATGCCTGGCGTTGGCCGATTGTCGCCTGGGTTTTGGCGACGCTGATCGCGGTTGGGATCTCGCCTTCGCTCTGGACCGGTATTGGCCTCTGGCGGGCGTATGTTCTTGAACCACTTCTTGTACTCATTGCCTTGTGCGCCGTTTTGGACCAACCGGGAGATCGCAAGCGCATGGAGCAGGGGATGATGGCTGCCGCGATCTTCGCTTCTGTCTGGGCGATCGTCGGGTATCTCGGAAATTGGGGAATCCCGCATCCGTGGAATGTGGCGATCAGCGCCGGACGACGCGCGGTTGGACCGTTTGGATTTCCGAATGGCGTCGCGCTCTTCGTGACACCGATCGGTGCGTTGGTCGCTGCGCGTTTAGCAACCTTGTTTGCAGAGAGTCGGACGCAGATAAAAAAAGACTGGACCAACTTCGCTCTTCCGCTCGTCACCCTCTTCTTGATTGTTGTCGCACTCGTCGTAGCGAAGAGCGATGGGGGAATGGGGGCGCTCGCGTTTGTCGTGATGTTGTCTCTCCTTGGTCTCCGTTGGGGGCGTTGGTTGGTGCTGGTCGGTGCTGTGTTAGGAGCGCTGGGATTTGTAGTGGCACCGAGTTTACGAGCAGCCTTCATCCAAGAAGCGACATTCAAAGGCTGGTCTGGAAAAGTCCGGTTGTTTATTTGGAGCGAGACGTGGGCAATGCTCAAGGATCATTGGTTCTTTGGCGCTGGCTTCGGTGGCTACCCCAAAGTCTTCGATGCCTATCATAAGGCGCGCTTCATTGAGATCTTTCAATATCCGCACACGATTTTGTTTAACTTCTGGACGGAAACAGGGTTGCTCGGTGTGTTCGCCTTCGTTGGGATTGTGGTGACTTGGGTGAAGAACGCGGTTCGAGTAGGTGTAGCGAAAGCGACCGCTGAACATCCAAAGAGGTATCTTCCTATTTTGGTGCTAGTGGCTCCGTTGATTGCGATGCTCATTCATGGATTGGTCGATGTCCCGTATTTCAAGAACGATCTCGCCCTCCTTTTTTGGATTTTTGTCTGGTTGGTCATCGCGGCCAAGAGCGAACGAGCAGAACTTGCGTAATATATTCCAGATTGCTTAACTGTGGGCGCTGTTTGGCAGATTCGCCGCAGCAGGGTTTCACAACGGAATAGGTGATTGACGATGCGAGGAATCCCCCTTTCAGGAGTCGAGTTCGAAGAGCGGTGGCGGAGGCTGCCTCTGTCCACGGATCTGTTCGGGGTCGTCGACCCTGGGAAGATGTCTCCGGGGCAGGTGCGGCGAGAGATCGCACACTGCCTGGAGACCTTCGGTATCGTCTTCCTGGCGACGATGCAGGACGATGATGCGCTCTCGGATGATCTCATGCGTGCGATGGGGGCGTTCTTCATGTCCCCCGACCACGTGCAGCGCGAGACCATCACGGAGAACTTCCAGGGCGGCCTCACCCCCGAGGGGGAAGAGGAGCCCGACACCGAGGAGCAGCAGCGCCACGAGGCGCTCCTCGCTCCCGAGAACTACCCCTTCCCCACCGACCTGTTCGCTGATCCCAAGAAGCGATTCATGTGCAAGGTGGGGGACGCGCCTGCGATGACGAGGTACCCCGGGCTCACGCCCGCGACCAAGATCATCAAGGGCCACGAGCGGCTCTATGAGCTGTCCGCAAAGTGGGGTGACCGCATGCTCAGGCGGGCTCGGTTCATCCTCGACAGCTACGCGGCGCACTACGGGCTCGATCCGTCGGAGTTCCCGACTCACCACGGTGCCCACTTCGTGGCGCCGACGAACATCGACTTCACCAGGCACGCTCCTGGTACGGTCGCCGCCGACCTGCACGGTGACATGGGGTTCGTCACCGGACATGATCCCTCGAAGGCGATCTTCGGGGACACGCTCGAGCTCCGTCCGTGCGGCGGGCTCATCGCCTGGTCGAGCCAGAACCAGCTCTTCCGAGTCGTCCTGCCGAAGCGTGCTCAGCCCTGGCAGGCGGGCTTCCAGCTTCGTGAGAAGACCGGCCACAGGGTACTGGCGGGCATGCACCAGGTGCTGGTCCCGCCGGAAGCGGCGGCGCTGGCAGATGAGGCTCGTCAGCGTGGCACGACCGTGTCGCGCGGCACCGAGACCATCTTCGTCCACGGCACGGCCGACGAGATCGCCACCGTTCACCCGGTGTTCCGCCAGCCTGGCATGGAGTACGAGGAGCCCTTCCTCGGTGAGTACGACGATCGCGTGCTCAGGAAGATCTTCGGCCAGAGCCAGGCGAGGAAGGCTGCCCTCCAGGCGCTCCGCAGCCCGACGGCCTGATCCATCACCCTTCCGGGAGTTCCGTTCCTTCCCTCCACTTCGGCCTCGGTTTCGTCTTACTCCCAACGAACCCAGGCCGTCCTAATGGTTTGCTGATTCTTCTACAGAATGGGCCAACCATGAGGGCTAACAACCTGCACAAGAGAGGACGTGTCTGTGAATATACCAGAGTCTCCCGCCTTCACCCCGGACGAGCTTGCTGATCTGTTCCGCCTCGCTGGGACAGACGCTCTGCGGCGTCATCTGCGTGGCTTCCCCCTCACCCTGGGGGACGCATACGAATTCTGGGCCGTGTCGAGCGAGACACCATCGCCGATAATACGGCGCCGTCTCGCCGCTCTCACTGAGCTGTTGGCACGAGCTCTGTCCGCATCGGTCCAAGATCCGTCACTGCCGGGCTATGCCAAGCGATGTGGTCTGAAGACGCTCGACGGACGATTGCAGGAGCAGTTCAAGCGAGAGATTGACGCTCTCACCACGCGGGAATAGCCACCTGCGCCTCGCCGCATGTGAGAAAGGAGGATGTTGCATGCGGCCATCCCACTGCTTGCTGACTCCTCGGCAATCGATTAGGATGCGGTGGCGCAAAAGGCTTCGTTTTGAGGGTCAGCGCAATAAGCCGAGCAAGGAGAGGTGGCAGAGTGGTCGAATGCGTCAGACTCGAAATCTGATATACCTCTCAAGGGTATCGAGGGTTCGAATCCCTCCCTCTCCGCCATAGTAAAACCGACCTAGAAATGGGTCGGTTTTACTTTTCTATTCTTGGGAGATAGTCTCTCAATGGTATGGCTCTTTACGACCCAAAAACAAAAGAGAACCTCTGTCCTTTCTGCGAGATTGCAGCGGGTAGGATGCAAACTCCAGGCATATTTTGGGAAAGCGATGAATTTATTGCCTTTCTTTCTATTGATCCAAACACGGAAGGCTTTTCCTGCGTGATTCCTCGAGCGCATTTTGGGAGCGATGTTTTGAAAATGCCAGATGATGTTCTTCAAAGATTTATCATCGCTGCAAAAAATGTCGCCCAAGTTCTCGAACAACATTTTGAGGATGTCGGACGTGTCGGTTTGATGATGGAGGGAACAGGAATTGATCATGCGCATATTAAACTCGCCCCTCTTCATGGAACGGAGAATCTGAAACGTGGAGAATGGCAGCAGTTCCTTTCTGGAAAAGAATTCTGGTTTGAAAAATATGAAGGGTGGATTTGTTCAGGCGGTGGACCAAAGGCGGATCATGCGAAACTAAAAGAGCTCGCTGAGAAGTTGAAAAACTCACAAGAAGTGTAAGCGCTCTTCATGTCTACCTGGTCGGTGTACCTCCTCGAATGTTCGGACAAAACGTTCTATGTTGGGATTTCTACCGATGTCGACAAGCGGCTCGCGAATCACAATGCAGGATTAGGCGCCAAGTACACACGCGGTCGTTTGCCGGTTGTATGTGTTTGGAGGGAAGAGGTGGCCTCAGAGTCAGCAGCGCGTAAACGTGAATACGAACTAAAACAGTGGAGTCGGGCCCAAAAGAAGGCGCTCATTGAGGCCTCGTAGAGTTCTCGCGTTCCGCAATCGGGCGTGTTAGCCTTTTTGGCATATGTCCGCTCCCCATTTTCTCGGAAAAGTTTCGTTACGGGCGATCGTTGTTCAGCATGGAAAGGTCCTCATTGCACGCGATATAAATGACGTGGACACATGGGAAATCCCCGGGGGTCGATTAGATGAAGGGGAGACGGTTGCAGAAGGAATGATGCGGGAGTTGAAAGAGGAGCTCGGTATCGAAGTCCCAATTGGGCCAATGATCTATAGCGAACAGTTTCATCAAACGCGGGATGGGTCTTTGCATTTGATGCTGACGTCGGAGGTTGTGGTCGATCCAGGGACGGAATTGAAATTCACACTCCAACCAACGGAAGTGGCAGAAGTGAAATGGATCGATCGCTCTGAGTTTGATCAGTACAAGCTGTATGATAACTGTGAACGCGCCTTAAAGGCCTATTGGAACCTCACCTAATTTTCTATGAACACCCATCACGCGCTCAACTACATCGAATTCGGGAGCAAGGATTTAGGAGTGACCAAAACATTTTATTCAACCGTATTCGGTTGGGAATTCGTCGACTATGGTCCGAGCTATGTGGCCTTCAAAGATCCAGCCGGAAACGATGGAGGGTTCTCGACGGATAGTCCGGTTGGAAAAGGCGTGTTGGTGGTCCTGTATTCAGAGCGTCTAGAAGAAACGAAGGCGGTGGTAGAAGCGAGCGGGGGAATGATTACGCGAGACATTTACGCCTTTCCTGGCGGTCGTCGTTTCGAATTCACCGATCCAAGTGGAAACGAATTAGCCGTGTGGTCGGAATAAAATAGAGATATGGAAAAAGAACTGAAGATTCCGCTTGGGAAGGGCAAGGCGCTCTATGGCCGTTTCAATGGCTCATTACGTCAGTCCCTGTTTATTACGGTTCACGGCTTGCCGGGGAGTGTGCAGGACGGGCTGCACGAACGAGCCTGTCACTGGTTTTCAAAACAGGGCTACGCGAGCTTCCGTTTCAATCTTTATAGCTGGCAGAAGGATGCTCGCCAGTTGATCGATTCCACGCTCAAAACGCACG
>JACCDN010403432.1_pt1 | contig 12076 bp, 9 predicted proteins | sample 7441691 | NCBI WGS metagenome assembly JACCDN01 (sample SAMN15323439, study PRJNA562643) | freshwater metagenome | isolation source: river surface water | place: USA:Blue River Watershed | collected 2017-08-16 | reverse complement strand
TGAATTGATTGCTGACCAGGCCTTGAAAGTGAAGTGGTGGAATGCTTTAAAAGCTTTTATCAATTAAACAGCTTGTTTTTTAACAGTCTAAAAACGATGTAAACATGCACTAGTGCATTCGGAATATATCCAAAGTGGCTATTTAATATTTTATATCGTTCCTGGAGTCCTTTTCTGTGGTGAATACTCGACATTCCGCCTTCCATAAATTTTGAAATTGGAAGATTAACATTGACTACCTCCTTCGCATTTCTCACAGATCTAATAGCCCAGTCAATGTCTGCAGCTATTCTATATTTGGTATTGTAAGTTGCCGACAGTTCTCTTTTGATGATAATGGATTGATGACAAACCAGCATTCCATAGCGGAAGTCAGTCCATTTAAGCTTTTGAGGAGGTCTTAATCGTCGATTATATAATAATACTCCAGATTCATCTGTGATCTGAGTATCGCCATAATAGACATCAGCAGTTTTGCTTTTATCGAATGCTTTTGCAAGAACATCGTTAGAAGAAAATTCATCACCAGAATTCAAAAACATAATGTATTCGCCAGTGGCAAGCAATTGCGCTTTATTCATAGCATCGTAAATGCCATTATCTTTTTCCGACTTCCAAAAGGCTATTTTTGAATCGAATTTTCGAATGATTGAAAGCGTATTATCTTTAGATGAGCCATCTAATATTACATGTTCAATATTAGGATAGGTTTGACTAAGTATTGATGCAATTGTACGTTCAATATACGCCTCACTATTGTAAACAACTGTTATAATTGAAACAACAGGCAAGGATTCATCATTCTTGCTTGATTGACCAATTACTCTATAACCACCTTCTAAATTTGCCATAAAAAAAGCCCCCAGTATTTAAAAAGGGGGCTATATATTTTTTGTTTGATTAAACTATTTGTTTGGAGAATTCTTTTTGAATTTCTTTCCATTTGGAGAACCTAATCTAACCATTGCACAACGGAAACCGATGTCAGCAGTACTAGCTTCTTCATCTTTAAATCTTCTCATACCTGGGTTTAAGAAGTAAGCTCTATCATTCCAAGAACCACCTTTATAAACTCTAGCTTTATTGTTAATCATACTAGTAACACCATATGCATACATAGATTCATCATCTAAATCGCCACGTTTATCAGGGTTAGAGTATGTATCGTAATCTGTAGCACGTTTGATTTTACCTAAACTATCTTTTTCAGCGATGTTACCATCAGCATCTAATTGTGGTTTATTGTATACGTTACCACGGAATGGGTTTAAATCATCTTTATCTTCAGGAGATAAAGGACGATAAACATCCATTACCCACTCACTAACGTTACCAGACATGTTATACAAACCGTAATCGTTTGGTAAAAATGCTTTAACCGGACCAGTATAATCGTAGCTATCGTTTAAGTAACCAGCAACCCCCATGTTATCACCACGTCCTCTTTTGTAGTTAGCATACATTATACCTTTACCACCACCAATTTCATCACGCATTCCTAAACCGTTCCAAGAATATAATTTTTTCTCGTTTACGTTTTCAAATTTAGAGTTGCCTTTTAATGATTTAGCAGCATATTCCCACTCCGCTTCTGTTGGTAGGCGATAGTTTGGTAATAAGATACCATCTTGCATACGAACTCTACGAGTAGGCTCACCATTAGGGTCTAAGTTTTTCAAGTTTTTCTTTACCATACCTTCGTACTGTCCAGCTAAATAAGCGTCAGTATTGAAGTTATCTTCGTTAACTTGATTAGGATTATCTTTCAATATTCCTTTGTTTATTAATATTCTTTCGTTCACACGATCTGTTCTCCAAGCACAATATTCATTAGCTTGAACCCAAGAAACACCTACAACAGGATAATTTTGGTAAGAAGGGTGACGGAAATAATTGTCTACGAAAGGCTCATTGAACGATAGAGGATTTCTCCAAACTAAGGTATCAGGCAAAGCTTTTTTGTATACTTCAGGATAATCCTGACCGTATACTCTTTGCAACCAATATAAGTATTCTAAGTAGTTGATATTCGAAACTTCAGTTTCATCCATATAGAAAGATGAAACGGTAATGCGACGTTCAAGGTTATCTTGATCGAACATTAAATCTTGTTCCATTGAACCCATTACAAAGGTACCACCTTCAACGAGTACTAAACCCGGACCAGTAGCTTGTTCAACGTTTTTGAACACTTGAAAACCACCGTTGTTCTTATCATTGTATTTCCAACCGGTAGTAGCTGATTTCTGAGAACATGAAGCTGCAGAGAATACTACTCCGACCAACATCATTTTAACAGAAAAATTAACCCATTTTTTCATTGTGTGTATGCTAAATTTGCTTAAAAAACGCAGTAAATATATTTATTATTATTATAAAATACTAAAATGAAGGACAATTTACCCTTCTATAGCTTCTTGCATGACCTCTTTTATTAGGTGGAGGAAGCTCTATAGAAAGTGATATTTCGTGCGCACCCGAAGCTGAAGCACGTAATTCTGAGGTTACAATGTCATAACTGTATCCAAATTTATAGATATCGTATTTAATACCAACCAAACCAATAAAGGCATCACCATTAACAAAACTAGTACGATACCAACCACCTAGAACCACTGGTCCACGGTTGTAATACATACCAACGTTTAATTGACTCCAAGAAGATTGTTGTTGAAACAAAATGTTTGGAGAAATGGATGCATTGTATTGTTTTTTACCTACCGGAATGAAAGCTCCCACATGTGCAGTGTATTTACGTGGCAATGGTGAGTTTCCGCCAGTTAATGATTGATTTGGTTCTGTTAAATGGTCTACTGAGAAACCTCCGTAAACTTTTTCTGTAAAGAATAAAGCTCCAGCTCCAAAGTCAACAAAACTCTTGGTTAAGTTCGCACCAAAAGATTCTCCAGAATTTAAATCCGGCACTCCATTGATATATCTATAAACTAAACCGTTAGTATTTACTGAATTGTTTGAATATGCAGTATATATACCTGGTTTTATAGTCAACTTTCTATTTACTTTTAATTGATAAGAGTAAACTCCAGCAACTCTAGTGCTCTTAAATACACCCCCAGCTTGATTATCATTAGTTACAATTAAACCCAAGCCACCATTTACTGCAGGTACATACTGATCGTATGAGAAGGCTAAGTTTTTAAATGCATTATTGATGCCAGGCCATTGATTTCTATAGTTAAGAATAAATCGTGGACCACCTGCTGTGCCTGCAAATGCGGGGTTTAAATACAGAGGGGCTGCATAGAATTGAGAAAAGTGCATGTCTTGTGCATAAGACTGCATTAACGCTAAAATTCCTGCCAGTGTTAGTATGTATCGCTTCATTAACATAGAAACTTAAAACAATTTTCTAAAAAATTACATTTTATGTGAGAACATCAAATATAGTACATTTATTTTTTTTGATAGGATTTTCGGCAATTTTATTGCCAAAAATCCGTTTTTGATTCAATTATTTAGCTTAAAGTGCCAAATAAACGTATTTTAGACCCTTTTTAAAGATAAAAATAAGAATGCGAATTCATAGATTCACCCTAATATTGATCGTTTTTTGCAGTTTTAGTGCACTAAACTCTGCCTTTGCCCAAAAATATTTGTCTAGAAATATCTCTTGGGACATCGCTAACGTATCAAATAACGACGAAAAATCTAGTCGAGTACTTGAAAGTTTCGATGGTGCAACTTTCGATTATACAATTAAAGATCTTTCGCTGTATACGGAAAAGTTTAAAGGAAGTTTTCAATCTTTTGAAATAATTAATGCGAAATATGAAAATCTTACTCAAGTATTAACTGACGAACAAACTTCTTTTATAAAAAATCAATCTCAACTAAATGTTAGTAGTGTATTCGAAAGGAAAATTGAATATACTCTGATTAGGATAATACCATATAGATTAAACAACGCGGGTAAAGTCGAAAAGTTAGTCTCATTCGACTTAGTTCCTTCGAAATCGAACGCTTCAAAAATTAACACTACCAATGTTAGAACATACGCAAGTAACTCGGTACTAAAAACCGGTGAATGGTTTAAAATGGGTGTATCTTCTTCTGGGATGTACAAAATTGGATACGAAGACCTATCGAATATGGGAATCGCTGTTGATCAAATAAATCCTAAAAACATTCGCATTTATGGAAATGGTGGTGGAATTTTACCGGAAAGCAATCTAATTGCTCGCCACGATGATTTGCAAGAAAATTCAATTATTGTAAATGGAGAAAACGATAATAAATTCGATAGAGGAGACTATATTTTATTTTATGCAGCAGGTCCGAATAATATCACTTATGATAACAACAATAAAATATTATTAAATACCACAAATCCTTATACAACGGAGAGTTATTATTTTTTAAATTTTGATATCGGCGCTGGTAAACGAATTAGCACGCAATCTAATAGCACTGTACCTCCAACAATTACTGTAAACGATTATAATTATTTTGATGTATATGAAAAAAATTATAGCACTGGAGTGAACAATACTATTAAATCTGGAAGAGATCGATTTGGAGAAGAATTCAATAATCAAACTTCTTATGATTTCAACTTTAGCATTCCAAATATAATTACTACTAAACCTTTAAAGATAAGAGCCGATTTATTAGGTAGAGTCCAAGAGCCTAGTAGTAGTTCTTATCAAGTAAAATACAATGGAACTGTGGTAAGTAATATTACATGTTTTGGTGTAGGTTTTAGTTATGATGAAGCATATGGAAGTAATGTTACTACAGGATATATGAGTTTAACTCCATCAGAAAATATCAACTTAAACATCACATATAATAAACCTGATATTACTGCATTAGGTTATTTGAATTTTATCTGGATAAACGCATACCGTCAGTTAAAATTAAATGGCAATCAAACTGCTTTTAGAAATTTAGATGCAACTGGTAAAATCGCGCAATATAATTTTAGTACAGATAACACAAGTGCTATTACTATTTTAGATATTTCAAATAAAATCGATCCTAAAAAACAAGAGTTTACAGTAAATGGTAGTTCATTAAGTTTTGTAATCGATAACACTACCCTACACGAATTTCATGCTTATACTGGTACTAGTTTTTCTGCGCCTCGAATGCTTGGTAAAATCGCAAATCAAAATTTACATGCCTTAGGTCAGTATGATTTTATAATCATTACCCATCCAGATTTTAAAGCTGAAGCAGAACGCTTGGCTGAATTCAGAAGAACAAATAATAGCCTTAGAACATTAGTAGTAGTGCCTAGCGATATTTACAATGAATTCGGGTCTGGAGCTCAAGATGCAAGCGCCATTAGAGATTTCATGAAAATGTTTTACGATAGAGCAGGAAACAACATTAATGAAATGCCTAAGTATTTATTGATGTTTGGCGATGGTTCTTATGATAACTTAGGTGTAGTAAAATCGAATACCAATTACTTAGTAACTTTTGAAAGCAGAAACTCTATCACTCCATTTGGGTCATATGTATCTGATGATTATTTCGGTTTACTTGATGATGTAGAAGGCGATTGGGATACGAATCCAAATGCAAATTATGGTTCGGTTGCATTAGATGTTGCAGTAGGCAGGTTGCCAGTTCAAAATGCAACTCAAGCAAGACAAATGGTTGATAAAATTATCAAATATAGTAATGTTGAGACCTTTGGTGATTGGAGAAATAAATATGTGTTAATTGCTGATGATCAAGATGACAATTTACATTTAAGACATGCTGAAGGACATTCGCAAATTATTAGAAGCAGAAATAAAGATTTTAATATTGATAAAATATATTTAGACTCTTATCAACAAATTAGCACTCCAGCAGGCAACCGTTATCCTGAAGTAAACGCTGCATTTAATCAACGCGTAAACAGTGGTGCATTAGTAATTAATTATGTTGGTCACGGTGGGGAAAATGGTTTAGCACATGAAAAAATATTAACGATTGAAGATATAAATGGATGGAAAGGCTTAGACAATATGCCCGTATTATTAACGGCAACTTGTTCTTTTTCTAGATGGGATGATCCATCATTTCAGTCGGCAGGCGAATTGACGTTATTAAATCCTAATGGAGGGGCAATTGCTTTATTCACTACTACACGAATTGTATACGCGAATGAAAATAAGTCGATAAATGAAGCATTTCTAAAATCATTATTCGATAGTACAAATATTGGCAGTACAAATACCTTAGGAGATATTTTCAGAAAAAGTAAAAACTATAACGGGTTAGGATTAACAATCAATCAGAGGAATTTCACTTTACTAGGAGATCCATCATTACCATTTGCAACTCCTAAATACAAAGTAGTTACTGAGAGTATAAATGGAAAAGATATTAATGCTGTTGATGCTGATACAGTTAAAGCATTAAGCACAATAGAGATTAAGGGGTATATCGCAGATAGAAATGGCAACCTGCTTACAAATTACAATGGCATTGTGTACCCAGCTGTTTACGATAAAAAAACTAGTCAACGAACACTTGGTCAGGATCGAGGAAATGCAGGAAGTACACAAGTATCTTATGAAGTACAAAAAAGTGTAATCTATAAAGGCAAAGCAAGCGTTCAGAATGGGCGATTTACATTCACATTTGTTGTTCCAAAAGATATATCATACAACTTAGGTTATGGGCGATTAAGTTATTATGCTCAGCTAGGGAATGTAGACGCTAATGGATCGTTTGATAGTGTTTTGGTTGGAGGAAGCTCTAATAATGTTATTAATGATACTGAAGGTCCAGAAATGAATGTTTATTTAAATGATGAGAATTTTGCTACGGGAGGAATGACTGGTGAGAATCCATTGTTAATTGTGAAGTTAAATGATCAACATGGTGTAAATACTGTTGGAAATGGAATTGGTCATAATATTACTGCCAGCTTAACATCTGAGAATGAAACTCAAAAAATCGATTTAAACGAATATTATGAATCTACCTTAGATAATTATCAACAAGGTGAAATCAAATATCCATTCGCAAAATTAGCAGCAGGTAAGTATAAATTGAGCGTAAAGGCTTGGGACGTGATCAACAATTCATCAGAGAAAGTTGTTGAGTTTACGGTTTTAGAATCTAAAAATTTCAGTATAGATAAGGTATATAATTACCCGAACCCATTTACAACGGCAACCGGTTTTCAGTTTGAACATAACAGACCAGGTGACGATTTAGATGTCATGATTCAAATATTTAGCGTTTCTGGACGTTTAGTTAAAACAATAAACCAAAATATTGCTAATGCGGGCTCTAGGGTAGCAAATATGAATTGGGATGGGAAAGATGATTTTGGCGATAAGCTAGCTAGAGGGGTATATGTGTACAGAATGAAAGTAAAAGCGGCTGACGGGGTGATAAGCGATAAATACCAAAAGTTAGTGATTTTAAATTAATTGGGAGGAATATAGATTTTTCTATATTTGAGCCTTTGTAAATAAGTAAAATGATTTTGAAGAAAGAGATGTTAAAAAGTTTAGGAGCGGGAATGCTATTAACAATAGCAGGGATTGTTGTAGATATGAATTCTGCAAATGCACAAATTACTACACAAAATTTAAACGGGAGAGAAACTTCTGTTAATGCAATAACTACAGCAGTACCATTTTTATTAATTGGACCAGATTCAAGAGCTGGTGCAATGGGAGATGGTGGCGTAGTTACATCACCTGATGTTTATTCTAACCATTGGAACTCATCTAAATTTGCATTCATGGAAAAAAAATATGCATTTGGTTTAGCATATACACCATGGCTACAAAGTTTAGTGCCAGGTATCAACTTAGCCTATCTTGGTGGTTATTATAAAATTGACAAAAAACAAGCCATTGGATATAGTTTAAGATATTTCTCTTTGGGCGATATCACATTTACAGATTTAACTGGAAACGTAACAGGTTCGGGCAATCCGAACGAGTTAGCAGTAGATTTTTCGTATAACAGAAAACTATCCGATCGTTTTGCAATTGGAACAGCATTTAGATATATCAATTCTAATTTAGCACAAGGGCAATTAGCGCAAAACGGACAATCTGTAAAAGCAGGGCAATCTGTAGCAGTAGATGTTTCAGGTTTTTATAAGAGTGATGAATACCTTATAAATGGCAAAAAGACATCGTTTGCATATGGTTTTGACGTATCAAACATTGGAGCAAAAATGAATTATACGAATGCAACAGATCGATATTTCATTCCTACAAATTTAAGAGTAGGGGCTGCAGGTACAGTAAAAATTGACAACTTCAACGAAATTACTGTTTTTGTTGAAGCAAATAAATTGCTTGTTCCAACAAATCCGATTTACGCAGTAGACAGTTCAAACACTATTATTAGAGATAGCAATGGTGATCCTGTAATTGTTAAAGGTCAAACAACTAACGTATCAGTTCCTCGTGGAATTTTCCAATCATTTAATGATGCTCCAAACGGATTAACTGAAGAGCTTCATGAAATATATTACTCAGCAGGATTTGAATATTGGTATGATAAACAATTCGCAATACGTGGGGGATATTTCTATGAACATCCAACTAAAGGTAACCGCCAGTACTTCACATTCGGGGCAGGTATAAAGTATAATATTTTCGGTTTAGATTTATCCTATTTAGTTCCAACTACTCAAAGAAATCCATTAGAAAATACACTTCGCTTTTCATTGACATTTAACTTTGAAAGTCCAGAAGTAAAAAATTAAACTATTATGAAAATCAAAGTAGGTTTTGGTTTCGATGTCCATCAATTAAAAGATGGACATCCGTTTTTTATGGGAGGCGTAAAACTCGAACACCATAAAGGAGCTTATGGGCATTCAGATGCTGATGTATTAATACATGCCATTTGTGATGCATTACTAGGTGCAGCAAACCTTAGAGATATTGGATTCCATTTTTCGAATACAGATGAAAGATGGAAAGGCATTTCTAGTGTGATACTTTTGCAGGAATGTGTAAAAATGCTGAAGGATAAAAATTATAGCATCGGAAATATCGATTGTATGATTTGCCTAGAAGCTCCAAAGATCAATCCACATATTCCTGCAATGAAAAAAATATTAGCAGAAGCCATGAATATTCCTGAGGACGATTTGTCGATTAAAGCAACAACAAACGAACAAATGGGATTTATCGGAAGAGAAGAAGGCGTAGTGGCCTACGCTACAGTACTTATTCAACGCGATTAGTTTAGGATACTACTCTTTTATTCTTTGGCGTTTCGCTTCGAATGTCAATACCGCTGTAGAAATCGAAACATTTAAGGAGTCTATTTTACCTTCCATTGGAATCTTAATTTGTGATGTTGATTGTGTTAACCAAAAATCACTTAAGCCTGTTGCTTCAGTTCCCATTATTATTGCCGACGATTCACGGAAATCAATATCTGTATAAATTTTAGTTGCGGTTAACGCAGCAGCATAATGGTTTATTTTCTTTTCATCCAACCACCCCTTCACTTCTTCATTACTGCTCACCACTATTGGTACTGTAAAAATACACCCTACGCTTGAACGTATTGCATTTGGATTATATATATCAGTACGTGGATCACAAATAATTACAGCATCTATATTTGCAGCATCAGCCGTTCTTAATATTGCACCTAAGTTGCCTGGTTTTTCAACCGATTCTAGAATAATAATAAATGGAATTTGGGTAAGTGGTAAATTCTGAAGTGTATAATACCTTGGCTTCAACAGAGCAATATATCCATCTGAATTTTCACGATAGGCTACCTTAGCAAACACTTCTTTGCTCACTTCAAAATATTGTTGAGCCTCTAATTCATCGGCATTAGCTCCTATACTCGGACAAAAATATAACTGATAAATTTCCATCCCAGCAGCAATTGCTAATCCCAATTCTCTTAACCCCTCTACTACAATTAAATTTTGCGATTTACGCTCAGAAGATTTTTCAATTAACTTGACAAGATTTTTAACCTTCGGATTTTGAAGACTACTGATGAATTCAGCTTTCATTATTTTTTAGCGTCAATATTTATCTCATTGAAATCTACTCCGCATTTACAATTAGACGAACAGCCAGCTTGTTTTCCGAATTGATTTCTTAAGCTGCGAACTATATAGTACACCGCCCAAATCAACAATATTCCAACTAATATGTATTGTATCATGCTCAAAGGTATAATTTTAACCCCAAAAATCCTCCATTCATCGGCTTTTTGTTCATTAATAACGTTTTAACCTTGTGTTGGTTTTGCTGGAAACGTACATTCGTACATAAATTCTTGAGAGATGAATCAGTATAAATATAAAAATCAAAAAAATAAGGAATGGATTGGCATCCTTATTATTCTTATAGGACTATTATTCCTAGGAAGATCATTTAATATCCCTTTCCCTGAGTGGATCTATTCTTGGCCTATGTTTATGATTGGCCTTGGATTAGCTTTAGGTATCAGCAACCGTTTTAAGGATTGGTCGTGGGCTGTAATCACAACTATTGGTGTAATTTTTATTATAGATAAAATTGCTGGTTATGATGTGCGATTAACCTCTATTATCTTCCCAGCAATTTTAATAGCACTTGGTATTCGATTGCTTCGCAAGAAAAAACCTAAAACCGTACATCTATTTGATGAAGCTTCTGGCAATTTTTCTAATATCGCTGCCGATGAATCTATGGATGATAGAATTGAACTTATTGCCATCTTCGGCGGGAATAAAAAAGTAATCGTGAGTAAACATTTTAAAGGCGGAGAAATAGTTTCTATTTTCGGTGGAAATGAAATTAATTTTTCTAAATGTGATATTCAAGGTCGTGTGAAAATTGAAATCGTACAAGTATTTGGTGGCACGAAATTAATCGTCCCTTCGAATTGGAAAGTTCAAACTGAAATGGTAAGTGTTTTTGGTGGCCTTGATGATAAAAGAAATATCATTGATTTCGATGCCGACAATTCAAAAGTTTTAGTAATTGAAGGTGTTTCTGTTTTAGCTGGAATAGACATCAGAAGTTTTTAAATTAAATGGCAAAAACGCTTTTCTCATATCGCAAGTTTAATGCTCTATTTATAGTGCTCTTCTTTAGTTGGGCTATCACTCATATTTGGATAGTGCATAACTTGTTTCATGTGTCGTGGCTCACCTCACTTTGGGATAGCGCAATTTATAACATTACCCTTGCAGGCACTACTGTGCTCATCAGCCTTATTCTGTTATTCTACAAACCAATTACTAAGTCGATATGGATAAGTATGTCGATGGTTATAGTGCTTACTTATGGTTGGGCAATTTATAGCCCTTACTTGTTAACTTTTGTAAGTATTAGCGAAGCAAATTATTTCAATTTTGTACAACAATCTTTTCCTGTACGTTTCATTTTCGGATTGATGATTAATACATCGGCCCTTGGCGTAAGTTGGTTTTGGTACGGTATAGAAGATCAGCGTGAACAAGAAAAACGGAGGCAAAAACTAGAAGACCTCGCCAAAGAAGCTGAACTATTAAGCCTTCGTCAGAAATTACAACCTCATTTTTTATTTAATAGTTTGAATTCTATTTCTGCGCTTGTGGTTGTAAAACCAGAACAAGCAAGAACAATGATTCATCAACTGTCTGACTTTTTAAGAAGCACACTTCGTCAAGAAGAAAATAAAAAAATAAGTATCAACGAAGAATTAAAACAGCTTGAACTGTATTTAGCCATCGAGAAAGTTAGATTCGGTCATCGATTAAATACAATTATAGAATTCGATGAAGACATAGAAGCTCAGGTTCCTGCAATGATTCTTCAGCCTGTAGTAGAAAATGCTATTAAATTCGGATTGTACGATACTACAGGCGAAGTGAGTATTATTATTAAGGTTGAAAAAATAAAGAACCAAATATTAATTGAAGTAAGTAATCCGTATGACCCTGCAACCCGCTCTGCAAATGATAAGGGAACTGGGTTCGGATTAAACTCTATTCAAAGAAGATTATATTTACTATACGCAAGGAATGATCTCTTGCTTACTCACGAAAAAAACGGATTGTTCATCACTAAAATCTTAATTCCACAATGAAATCTTGTATAATTATCGACGACGAACCTTTAGCTCGTTCTATCGTTGC
>JACCDN010336849.1_pt1 | contig 12077 bp, 15 predicted proteins | sample 7441691 | NCBI WGS metagenome assembly JACCDN01 (sample SAMN15323439, study PRJNA562643) | freshwater metagenome | isolation source: river surface water | place: USA:Blue River Watershed | collected 2017-08-16 | reverse complement strand
TATAGTTTAAGCCCTTTAACTTACCAATGGTATTTGAATGGGGTAGCTATCACTGGAGCAATTTTACCTACTTATTTAGTTTGTTCAGCAACATTTGATAATGCAGGAACTTATTACGTTATAGTTTCTAATTCAGTAGGACAAACACAAAGTGTAAATGCAATTTTAACAGTAAATGGAAATGCACCAATTATAACAAAAGAACCAAAATCACAGCAAGTAGAAAAAAATGATAAAGTAAAATTGTGTGTAAAAGTATGTGCAAGTTCTGGTAATTTATCTTATCAATGGTATCATAATTACAAACCAATCAAATGCGGATATCATTCTACACTAGAAATAAAACATTTTAAAAAATGCGACCAAGGTAAATATTATGTTATTGTATCTAATCAATGGGGAAGCACACAAAGTTATACTGTAGAATTAAAATTATTAAAGGAGTAAAAAAATAAATAAAAGTATTAATAATTATATGTTTTTTCACATAAAGGACAAGTATGACAATATTCTGTGTCAAAACCATAACTCACAACATAACGATGTGCATTATCAAATTGATATGGATGTGTACATTTAATACCTTTGTATAAATCAAATGAATTAACTTGTTTTTTTAGTTCTTTATATTTTTCTTTAACTTTATCTAAACCAATTTCTTTAATAAATTGATTTAGTTGTTTTTCTTTTTCATCTAAATCTGTTTTAATAATTGTTAATTCAGATTCTAATTTAGCTTTATTTTTTCCATTAGATTCTTTTACTTTAATTGCATCTTCTCTAAATATTTTGTCTCTTTTATTTTTTTGAAATTCTTCCTCTTCTAATTTTCTTTTTTTATTTTCTAATATTTGTTTTCTTCTTTCTGTTTTTAATTTTTTCTCGTGTTTTTTAATTTGTTCTAATCTATCATCTAAAAAATTTAGTTCTTTTACAATAGTCTCAGTCTTTTTTTGTTTATTTATAAAATTACGTTGAGAAACTGTGACATTCCATAGGTCAATCAATTCATCAAGATTAGTGATGCTTTCCAGATTAATATTTTTAATGTCCATTTGTTAATATTAATATTTATGTTAATAAGATTAATTATGATTTTCAACTTTTTATAAAAATTGATTTAATTTAATAATATTATATTTAATTAGATAATAACTATAATTTATAATAAAAAATGAATCAACAAAGTAATTATAGAAGAATATTAGATTTATATTATAAATCAGAAAAAAATAAAGAAAAAATATTTGATATTTCAAATATGAATTTTGAAGGTGAAATAGAATTTAAATCATTTAATAAATCATATAATTCATCATTTGATATATTAAAATTAATTGGTTCAAATAATAAAATTACAGAATTAAATAATCTACCATCAAAATTATCAAAAATAGATTTTTCAAATAATTTGATTACTAAAGTAGATTTTTCAGAATTATACTCACTTAAACAAATTAAATTAGATAATAATCCACTTGAAATAATAATATTTCCTTACAATTCAGATTATAGTATTGATTTACCTTCCACAGTAAAAACAATACAATTTGGAAATGCATTTAATCCAAGCAAACTCGATAATTTACCTGAACATTTAGAAAATTTATATGTGGGAGGTGCTTTTAATTGTCCACTTGATAATTTACCCCTAACATTAAAAAAATTAGAATTGTATTCATCTAAATATAATAAAAATTTAGATAATTTACCAAATGGTTTAGAAGAATTAAGTTTAACTTGTTTTCCAAATTGTTCTTTAGAATTTTTACCTGCATCCCTAAAAAAACTATGCATTAAAAGTTCACATGAAAATAAATTTATACATTTAAATTTGCTCCCTCAAGGATTAGAAGAATTAAATTTAGGATGGTATTTTGAAGATAAAATAACAATTTTCCCTTTAAATTTAAAAGTGCTAAAAATTGATGGTTGTTATAATCATGAATTATCTAATTTACCTGATACTTTGATTCATTTGGAAATTATTGGTAGATATAATAGAAAATTAAATAATTTTCCACCAAATTTGGAAAAACTTATTATTAGGTGTAAATATGGTCATCAATTAGTTAATTTACCTAAAAGTTTAAAAGTTTTACATATTTATAAAAAATATAATAAAGAATTTGAATTACCACCTAACTTGGAAGAATTGATTATTGATGGTAAATTTAATAAACCATTGAACCAATTACCTCAGTCACTAAAATACCTAAATATTAATGGGTATTTTAATCAAGAAATTAAAGAACTATCTCCTAATCTAAAGTTTTTATCAATTAAAGGAAAATATGATAAATCAATTGGAAATTTACCGGAAGAATTGGAAGTACTTGAATTAGGATGTAAATTTAATCATCCTATAAATAATATTCTATGTTCACTTAAAATAATTAAACTTCCAAGAAAATATGATTATTGGAATGATATTCCATTAAATATAAAAAAGTATATTTTATAAAAAATATATATAAAAATAAATATATTATTACATATTAACAATGAATAAAACTTTACAATCACTAAAACCAAAATTTATAAGATTATTATCTCATAAACATTCTGTACAAAATAATTTGAATTTTTCTAAATCAAGTATTCCTATGTCAACTTGTACAAGTACTAATACAAATATTCAAGATGTAAAATATAATATGATTATTTCTGATTTACAAGATCTCAAAATAGAAACAAATACCTTAAAAACAATGAATTTTCTTTTGTTGACCTTTAATCTTACTTTTTATTTAGAAAAATTTGTATTTCCTTTTTTATTTAGTAAGTAAGATTAATACAATACAGCATATTCACCAAATAATTCTGTTGCCATCATATTATATATTTCTTTGGCTTCTTCTAAAGTAGCTATTTTATTTATTTTTTTTGTTTCTTTGTTTTTTGTTAAACTAACACAGTATCCAGATTTTTCTAATTTAATATGATGTAATGGCTTATTTGTTATAGGGTCTATAATACTATTTTTAGATGTTTTATTATAAGAATTTTGTGCAGGAGTGCTTAATCTTAAATTTTCATCAGTAGCATCTAATTTATCTCTGTTAACATGATCCACATATAATTTAGTAATTTTACCTTCAGAATCAACTTGATTATTTGAATATATTTGAGTATTTGCATACCAAATTAATCTATGTAAAGGCACACGTCCACCTTTAATATATGCAAATGGATATCCATCTTTACCCAAATACCATTTATATTGAGACACCAAATCCATTTTATTTAAACTTACTTTGGCTTGTGATGTATTAGAATTTGGATTTGCTCCATACAATTGTATTAAATAAAATGGTTTGGAATTATTATTATTTTCGTTATTCATACTTATATAATTATATACTGTATAATATAAATATATTAAATTTAATAAAAAAATGATTTTAGTACTGTATGATAATTAAAAACTAATTCTAATAGTTCGCTAATTTCATTGGTTGAGCGTTCCAATGGTATTTGATTAACTAGTTCAAATATATTTTCTTCAAATGTTTTGTCCTTATATTTTTCAAACATATTTATTCTCGATAACTCTTTTTTATACCATTTGTTATAAGTAGAATGTTTATAATAATTACCAATATCAAATATAAAATTAATAATTGTATTTGATTGAATAACTTGTAAATCTAATTTTTTAATAATTTCTTTAATTAACCAACATTTTGTTTTATAATTTGTTTCTTCAAAATAAGGTAGTTGATAATTTAAAATTAAATATTCTCTACATTCACTATTATTATTATTTATAAATGTTATTAATTGTGTTAACCAATAATATTTTATTTTAGTTTTTTCCCAACCATTATATAATAAAAATTTTAATGGTGAATTTTTTGAATCATTAACTAATTCATTATAGTGAACTTTGTAAAATAAATCAAAAATTTTATCTTCTTGTTCTCTTGTATATATTATATTGTTAATATCATTTTTGTGTTCTTCAAGTGATTTATTTATACTTGTGCATGCAACATTAGCATGTATTAAATAACTAATTTCTCTTGTTATAGTGTTAATATTTTCTTTTGGAATACCTTTGTGTGATATTTTTGTAACTATTTGTTCTAATTTAGTAAAATATTGCACATAATTATTATTTGAATCAATATTTAATAAACGTTGACGAGATATAGTTTCATGATTTATAATATTTCCATTGAGATATGTTTTTTTAGATTGATTACCTACAAGTTCTAATAAATAATTAGTACAACTAATATAACCAAATGAAATTAATATTTTTATCAAATTAATTTTTGTTAAATTTTTCCAATCTTCAATATATTTTAATTTTAAATTTTCTATTCCATTTGTATTTGAATTATTAATATATTCACGATAATCCATATTTTTTATAAATCCTGGCGAATTTATTAGATTGTCTAAAATTTTAACGACATCTAAATTAGATTTTTGGGTATTTTCAGGTCTTAAAAAATTTTCTAAATATTTTTTTAATTCAGACGTGGTTGCATTAGGATTTGAAAAATATTCTTCATATTTTACATCAGAAAATATATTATTTAACTCGATAATTTTGCTTATTGATGACATTTTATTGTTTTATATATAATTATAATTCATATTTTAATTTTAACTAAAAATCAATCTTTAATTAAAAAAGTATTAAAGGGTATTAATTTAACCAACATAAAAATTAACTTTGGGTGGTGGTGCTTCTTGATTAAGAAAAGCTGGTAGTTTATTAGAAGTTGTAGATGGAACAGGGGTAGTGGGTGTAACAGATGTTGTATTATAATTATTACGATAATTACTATATTCAAGATTATTTTCTTGATTAAAAAAAATAATTTTAAAAATTTGTGCTTGTTGACCTGAAAAGGCTCTTGCACCTGAATTAGAATAGGTTGCAGGATTAATCCAAGGTGTATTTGGTTTTCCAGTTAAATTGTTTTTGTGCATTTAATAGTATATATATTAAACAATCTATATAAAAATATTGAATTGGTATAAAAAAAATTAATAAATTGTAATTTTCAAATTTGGATAATTCTGAACTAATTCATTTTTATTTGTAATTAGAGAATCAGTATAAATTTCGTTAATATTTTTTGGTAAATTTTTTAAAGATAATTTATTGTGTCCTATACAAATTAAAACTTCTAATTTTTCTGGAGGATTATTAAAATTTGTTATTGGATTATAACTAAAATCTAATGATTTTATATTTGGAGGTAAAAAATCTAATAAAATTATTTCATTATCTTCACAGTTTAATTTTTCTAAATTTGATGGTAACAAATCTAAATTCTTTATTTTATTTCCATTACATTGTAACTCTAATAAACTTATAGGTAAATTATCTAGAGATTTTATTAAATTATCTCTACAAAAAAGTTTTTGTAAATTTTCAGGTAAATTATCTAAATTAGTTATCATGTTATTTGAACATTCTAATATTATAAGAGTCGAAGGAATATTTATTATTTCAGTAATTTTATTATTTACACAAATTAATTTTTCTAACTTTGTAAATTTTTTCAAGTCTAAAATTCCATAAATTACTTTTACTTTGTCATTAAAATATAACAATGTAATTTCACTGTCAAAATTATTTAATAATTCTATAGTATCTTGATTCATTTATTTGTTATATTTTATTTTAGTATGTTAATACTATTATATATTATAATTATCAATTTTTATTTATATAAAAGTTTGTAGATAATTTATTCTTGTTCGCACATTTTGATTATCTGAGACATTTCATTTCTAAATTCTTTGCATTCTTGAGCAGTTAACAGCACATAAGATGAACCATCTGATGCAATTTTATCTCCAAAGTTAAAATTACACAATCTAATATTATGTAATTTGGATTTGGATTCAAATATAGAGCGCGCCCCATAAGCCCAACCACCTTTTTCAGACGTGATTGTTCCATCAGAATAAAGTGCATAAATGGTATTTGCATTTGGAGACATATCAGGTATTATCAAACTACATTTACCATTTTCGTCACAATGAGCTTTAGCTGCTTGAATTACTCTTTCATTCAAGGATTGAACAGCTACCTCTTTGTTAAAAGATTGTAAGTAACCTGAATCAAATGCTATTGTGATAATTTCTTGCATTTCATTTCTAAATTCTCTTATCTCTTCTTGAGTTAAGATTACATATGTAATATTATTGGAACCTGCCAATGCAAATTTAAAGGGCAGTCTACAAGCATTTTTAATATAGTATGCTCCAGTACTACCTGATCTTGAATTATATAGGTTACCTCCTGCACTTATCAAAACGCTTCCGTCATCGTATAATTTATAAACAATATTTAAATAAGGTTCCATATTTTGGTTTATTAATTTGCAGTTACCAGACTCGTCACAATGATTTTGATAAGCTTGGTTTACCTTGGTATTAAATGCTTCTACCAAAGTAATTATATTAGTATTGGTGTTGGTGTTATCGTTAAATTCAGTCATTTGTTATATTATATTTGTTAGGGTTTATAGTTAGTTATATTTATCGTTAACCCAGAGACCAACTAATTTTCAATTTTTTTATTAGTTTATTATATAAATTTATAAACATTTTGTAAAATTTAGATTAGGATATTTTTTTTGTATTAATTTAAAATGTTCATTTGATATATTAATATTTTCTTTATAATATAGTTTTATTAAGCTATTTGGTAAGTTTTCAACCAATTTTAAATTTAAATTATCAATTTTAAGAATTTTTAGTTGTGGTGGTAAAAAATTAAATGATTCAATAGGATTATTAGAACAATGTAGATTTATTAAACTAACAGGTAAATTATCAATATTTGAAATATTATTTCTTTCACAAGCTAACACTAATAAATTAGGTGGTAATAAATTAAGTTCTTTAATTTTATTTCTTGAACAATAAAGATGAGTTATTGATATTGGTAAGTGGTCAAGAGATTTAATATTATTGTACTCACAAAGCAATACTGTTAACTTATTTGGTAAATTATCTAAATGAGTAATTTTATTATCAGTGCAATGTAAATAATCAAGATTAGAAGGTAAATTATCTAATGATTTAATATAGTTACTTGCACAATCTAGTTTTATTAATTGATTTGGTAAATTATTTAGAATAGTTAAATTATTTTTTTTACAATGCAGATCTTTTAAACTTGCAGGTAAATTATCTAAACTTGTAATTTTATTACAATCACAATTAAGATATTCTAAAGTATTTGGATAACCAACTATAAAAGTTATTTCATTGTTTGCACAGTTTAAAATTTGTAAATTGGTAAATTTGGTTAAATCTAAAATACCTTTAATATTCTTTTTTTCAATATCCAAAGATATTATTGTTGAATCAAATGAATCTAATAATTGAATTGTTTCTAGTTCCATCTTTATTTTGTTATTTATTTATTTATTTATTTATATATAAATTATTAAAGTTATTCAATTTTTTTATAAAAATAATATTACATAATATATCTAATCAATGCATTTGGAAATTTATTTTTTACTTCTAATTCATTAATTTCATTTTTAAAATTAATTATTTCAATTTTACACTTTGGAGGAACATTAATTGGTTCTTTTGAACATATTAGTAATTTTAATTTTTTTGGTAAATTATCAATTATAATATTATTATTATTTTGACAATTTAGTTGGGATAATTTTATAGGTAAACAATTTATATTTTGAATATTACAGTAAGTACATTCTAATTTTAATAAACTTGCTGGTAAAAAATCTAAATATTGAATATTATAATTATATCCACATTCTAACCATTCTAGTTGTAAAGGTAAATTATCTAATGAAGATATTAAATTTGCTATACAATTTAATACTTTTAGATTTTTAGGTAAATTATCTAAATCTTTTATTATATTTCTCATACAATTTAAAGTAATTAGTGTTTCGGGTAAATTTATTAATTCATCAATTGAATTTAATGAACAACATAATTCTTCTATTTTAGTAAATCTACTTAAATCCAATATTCCTTTAATATCTTTATTATTAATATCTAATTTAGTAATGTTGGGTTTATATTGGTTTAAAATATTTATTGTTTGTTTATTCATTTTTATTAAAATTTATTAATTATAATTAAAATATAATTATTAGTAATTATCAATTTTTTATAAAAAATTACAATATATATTTAAGACTAACATTTGGAAATCTTCTTTTAACTTCTTCATCATTAAAATCTCTATCTTTACCCCAAATGCTTAGTGTTAATTTACAATTTTGAGGAATACTAACTGGTATTTTTGAACATACTAACATTAACAAATTTTCTGGTAAATTATCTATTTGTAAATCTTTATTATTTTTACATTCTAAAGCTTTCAAATTTGCTGGTAAACAACTTAAACTTTTTATATTACACATATTACAACATAACTTATTTAGATTTGAAGGTAAATAATCAAGTGATTCTAAATCTTTATTTTGTTCACAATCTAATACTGTCAATTTTAATGGTAAATTTTCTAATTTAGTTAACTTGTTTTGTTGACACTTTAATATATTTAGATTTGGTGGTAAATTATCTAAAGACGTTATTTCATTATCTTTACAATCTAATTCCTCTAAAGTTTCAGGCATATTTATTATTTGGGTAATTTTATTTGCTTTACATATTAATTTTTTTAATTGTCTAAATCTACTTAAATCTAATATTCCTGTAATATTTTGTGCTGATAAATTTAACTTGGTGATATCCAAATTATAATTATTTAAAAAATTTTCAGTGTATTCATTCATTTTTGTTCATTTAAAGTATTATATATATTATAATGTATTATTAGTAATTATTTTCAATTTTTAATCATAACACAAAAAATCATCAAAAATTATATTTGGATACTGTTTTTGTAATTCTTTTACATATTCTCTATTTTCAATAGTCATACCAACTGATTTTAATGATTGAGGCAAATTATTAAACAAAGTTATATTTGTATATAGACATTCTAGTTCTTTTAGATTATTTGGAAGAAAATCTAATGTAGTAATATTTTCATTTGTACTACAATCTAAAATTTCTAAACTTGATGGTAAATAATCTAAATTCGTAATATTATTTGAAAAACAATACAATTTTTTTAAGTTACAAGGTAAATTATTTAATTCACAAATAAGATTTTCACCACAAAATAATTCAAGTAAACTTAATGGTAAATTATTTAATTGAATTATTTTATTATCATAACAATTTAGTTCAATTAAAGTATTTGGTATATTTATAATTTCTGTAATATAGTTATATTTACATATTAACTTTTTTAAATTTGTAAATTTACTTAAATCTAATATTCCTTCAATATTTTTAATTGAAATATCAAGTTCTTCAATATTTGAATTATATTGATTTAATAATATAGTTGTTTGTTCATTCATTTATTATTATATAAAATATTTATTAAATATTTATTTAACTTTTATTTATTATCTAAAATTTTTTTAAGTTTTTCATCACATATTATAACTTTTAATTTATTTAAAGTTAAAGGAATATCTAAATTTTTGATATTATTTTTTTTACAATTTAATTTTATTAGTGTGCTTGGTAAATTATTTAAAAATTCAATTTTATTATTTTCACAATCTAATTCAATTAAATTGTTTGGTAAAAAATCAATATTAGTTATTTGATTTTTACAACAATATAATATTTCTAAACTATTTGGTAAATATTCTAATTCTGTTAATAAATTATCTTCACAACACAATATTTTTAATGTTGTTGGTAAATTATTTAATGATGTTATTTTATTACGACCACAATTTAATTCTTCTAATTGAGTAGGTAAATTACCAAAGTAAACAATTTTATTTGCATAACAATTTATTTTTTTTAATCCATCTGGTAAATTTTCTAATGATATCAAATCATTATTAGAACAATTTAATTCAAGAAGCGATTCTGATAAATTTATAATAGAGGTAATTTCTTTGTTTTCACAAATTAAAATTTCTAATTGTCTAAATCTTGATAAATCTAAAATCCCATCAACTTTGATTTTTATTTTAAGTTGTTTTGATTCTGATTCAAAATCATTTAAATATTTTATTGTTCTCTCATTCATTTTATTACTAATTATTTTATTATGTGTTTCATATGTCAAATATTATTGATAATATTATTATTAGTAATTATTATCAATTTTTTATAAAAAAGCATAATAATATTTATTATTTATTTTTGTATTATATTATACATCATTTATATTTACTTTTTTTAAAAGCAAATTATTTATATCAGTTATTAGAGTAATTGTGTTACCATTATTTTTTACTTGTTTTATTATATATCCATTATTATTTTCTTTATTGGAAATATAAAGAGAACAATTAAATGAATTTGTATCACTTTGATTAGATTTTATAATAAAAGTATTCATTCCAAAAGAAAATCTGATATTTTTTATACTACAATATCTATGAATAGTATTCATTATAAATTCAAATGATTCAGCACATTCTATATTATTAAGTGAACTGATATATGATGACATTATTATTTTAACTTGTATATTTGTTATATTTGGTTATGTTTTATTATTAAAATTTATTTTAAATAATTGTTAGATATAAATAAATTCAATTTTTTTTATAATACTTATTAGTGTTAAAAATTTTAGTATATATTGATTTTATTACATCAAAATTTAACATATATTTATCAATATAATCAAATTCATGCACATATTCTTTTGGTTTTATAAATTCAATTATATAACCTTTAAATCCAAAAAAATTAAAAAAAACATCCGATGTATTACCAACTATTATAACTTCAATATCTTTTGGTAACAAATTCAAATTATCTTTTAAATTATAATCCACACATAAAAACTTAATAGTTGAAGGTAAATAATTAACACTATCTAATTTATTATATCTACAATCAATTGAAACTAAACCAATTGGTAAATTTGTTAATTGTGTTATTTTATTAAATTCACAATTTAATGATAAAATATTTTTAGGTAAGTTATCAATATTTGTTAATCTATTATGATTACAATTTAGATATTTTATATTTAGAGGTAAATTATCTATCAATACTAAACAATTTACTTCACAATTTAGATATTCTAAATTCATTGCAGAATCTAAATAGTTTATTTGAATAATTTTATTATAACTACAATCTAAAAATTGTAATTTTCCAGGTAAATTATTTAATGTTATTAATTTATTGCTTTTACAATCTAAATATACTAAATTAGATGGTAAATTATTTAATGTTAATATTATATTATCTTTACAATTTAAATATTTTAAATTTCCAGGTAAATTATTTAATGAATTAATTTTATTATAGCTACAATTTAAATATTTAATTGATTTAGGTAAATTATCAAGCGATGTAATACTATTACATGAGCAATCTAATTTTTCTAAAGTATTTGGTAAATTTATAATTTTTGTTACTTTTGCATATGAACAATATAATTCAACTAAATTTGTAAAAGATTTCATGTTAATTATTTCTAGTTCAACACTATGATATCTACTTAATTTTAATTTTTTAATTAAAAAATTTGGTTTGTATATTATACTTTCTAATATACTTTTTGTTTTTTTATTCATATCTAATTTTTCTATTATCGCATTCATTTTTGTTAGTTATACATTAAATTTTATATAATTATTATTAGTAATAATTATCAATTTTTTTATAATTATTACTTAAAAATAAAATTTTATATTATAAATAAAAATGGATAATACTAATAATATTTTAAATAAAAATTCAGATGGAATTAATGTTTATAGTTTTTCTCAAATGGATAATACTAATAATAATAATGATTTACAGTTATTAAAAACTCAAGAAGAAAAAATAAAATTTAATGCATATTTGCAAAATTATAGAGTAATGCAAATTATGTCTACTGGTTTCTGGGATGAATCAAATGGAATTTTTTGTGATGAATGTGGAGCTCAAGTTAATTTTTGGGAAAATCCTTATGGTGATTTAGTTGTTGAATCTTACAGTGTTTATAATGATTTACAAGAAGAACAATTTAATGAATTAAGTGAAGAAGATAAATTATTATATAAAAAATG
>JACCDN010616581.1_pt1 | contig 12081 bp, 9 predicted proteins | sample 7441691 | NCBI WGS metagenome assembly JACCDN01 (sample SAMN15323439, study PRJNA562643) | freshwater metagenome | isolation source: river surface water | place: USA:Blue River Watershed | collected 2017-08-16 | reverse complement strand
TCAATCTCGCTAAAGTAGCGGGGAAGAATTACCATCTCGGTTGGTAGGTAAATCATTGACAGCGACAAGAAGGCAATCATCAAGATAAGAACTGATGGTGTCTTAAAAAGAATTCGGAAGCCTTGCGTTGCGAAGTGCACAAAGCCTCTGTCATCAGTCTCATCGTGAGCTTCGTGGCGCTCGTGCACACGAATTAGCAATGCCAAAATTCCTGACACAAGTGCAAAAGCTGCTATTACGTAGAAGGTGTTGTACGCGTTGATCAGGGAAATCAAAATTGCTGCAAGCGCTGGTCCGGTTGCAAAACCTGCGGCAGCGATTGATTCATGAACAGAGTTCGCACGTTCGAGCGAAATTCCCGCACGTTCGGCCGCATCTGGTACCAAAGCTTTTCGAGCGGACGGGCCACCAAACACCAAGATAGAACGAATGAGCCCAACCACTATTAGAACGGTGAGGTCCACCTTCATGAGAAGGGCAGTGATGGGCAAAATAAAACTGGTGACGAATGATAAAAATTCGCTCAAATAAACCGAGCGCCTTCTGCCAATCTTGTCGATGATAGATCCGGCTATTGGAGAAAGTAGCAAACCCGGGATAGAAGTAATAGCCACCACGAGACCAGCACTTGCCGAAGATCCGGTGGATTGCAGAGTCAGCCACGGATAGGTAAGAAATACCATCGAGCCCGAGAGAAAGCCAAAAACACTGCTCAATTCGAGCAGCACGAATGGTACGAGTGACTTTTTAGCGGAGGCCGAGGTCATCTAGGCTCACCGCTGACAAGTAGCGGTAGCCAGCATCTTCAATAACTTTTTGTGCTCCGGTGTCGCGGTCGACCACGGTGGCAACGGCAACAATAATTGCTCCGGCTTCTTCAAGAGCCTTGGCTGCGGTCAGCGGAGAGCCACCGGTAGTAGAAGTGTCTTCAACCACAATCACGCGCTTTCCTTCCACCGAAGGGCCTTCCACCTGACGACCCATACCGTGAGCCTTGGCGGCTTTGCGCACCACAAATGCGTCCACTTTCCGGCCACGGGCGGCCGCCTGGTGCAAGATGGCGGTTCCAACCGGATCGGCACCCATGGTCAATCCGCCAGCTGCATCGAAATCTGTAATTCCAGCAGCGTCAAGCATGTCGAGCATCACCTGGCCAATTAGTGGTGCGGCTTCGTGGTGCAGTGTCGCGCGTCGAAGGTCAACGTAGTAGTCAGCTTCAATTCCGCTAGATAGCGTGACTCGGCCATGAACCACTGCGAGTTCTTTGATTAGTTCAACAAGTCGCGAGTGCTGGGCTGAGGTCATAACCATAGTTTAACTGGCGATAACCTTAAGCAATGCGCATCGCCACCTGGAACGTCAATTCGATTCGAACTCGAGTTGGTCGAGTGACTGATTGGCTGGAACGCTCACAAACCGATGTGTTGGCGATGCAAGAAATTAAATGTAAGCCAGATCAATTCCCCTACGAGCCGTTTGAAAAACTTGGTTATCAGGTGACTCTGCATGGACTAAATCAGTGGAACGGTGTGGCTTTTGCACATCGCATTCCAGCTGAAGATGTTCAGATTGGTTTTTCGGGAATGCCTGGTTTCGGAAAAGATTTAGCCGAGGAAGCTAGAGCCATCGGTGCCACCTTTGATGGAGTGCGACTGTGGAGCCTTTACGTACCAAATGGGCGAACACTCGATGACCCGCATTACAGTTACAAACTCGAGTGGCTGGATGCTTTGGCACAAAATGTGGCGGAATGGCAAGAGCACGAAGGCGATATCCCTCTTGCTCTCATGGGTGATTTCAACATTGCACCTTTAGATACCGATGTTTGGGATATTGATTTCTTTGCCGGAGCAACCCACGTTTCGGCGCCAGAGCGTCAGGCCTTTGAAGCTTTTGAGCAAATCGGTTTGACCGATGTGGTTCGTCCGCTGGTGCCAGAGGGATACACCTACTGGGATTATCAGCAGCTACGTTTTCCCAAGAACGAAGGAATGCGCATTGACTTCATTCTTGGCAATGAGCCGTTTGAAGATTTAGTGGAAAAAGCGATAATCGACCGCAACGAACGAAAAGGTGAAGGACCGAGCGACCACGTTCCGGTAGTAGTCGATCTCCAGTAAGTTATGCAAAGGGCTCCAAGAACAGCTAATGCCGCCAACGCTTTTTTGGCATTGGCGGCATTAGTTACAACTTTGTTCAAGTTTTGTTATTCCACTGCTCCGATGACAATCAGACTGTCACCTTCGACGGGCTTGAACTTTGTGGTTTTCACCGGATTCAACTTCACGCCGGTAGCCGCATCGTTCTTTGCATCGGCAGCAACGCGGTAGCCGATAACCGATTCCCCGTGAGATCGTCCGATAGCGACAAGCTCGGCGTATTCAATTTCTTTTCCGAGTGTCACATAGTGATCAACCGGCTTTACATTGAGTGCAGCGCCCTCGGCGTCAAACAAATCATCGAATACATCGGCAAGAGCCGGGTTCTCTGATACCTGTGCGATTAGCAAAGCAGCCAGGTTGTCGCTAACCACTAGGTCGTCAACTGCGGCTACCCGAGCGAGTTCGGTTTTACTGCCGTCTAGGATTTCTGCCACTAATCGAGTTGGCTCTACGCCGTTACCTTTAGCATCAAACAATTGATTCATTTGAAGCATGGTAAGAAGCGTCTGCGCATCGGCTTCACGCTGAGTGATTGCCTCACGATAGCCGAGCACGATTACCTCGTTGTACTTCTTTGCAGAAGCCGCGGCAATTAGCTCGTCGATGTCGCCCTTAACTGCAGTATGAGTAACCTTCACATTTGCGCCAAATCGCAAGTTTTTGAAGTCCTCTGGCTTTACATATTTGTCTTGAGCAACGATGTGAACAGTTGAGCCCTTTGGTAAGAACTGTGCCAATTCCTTCACAATTGATCGTCCCATTTGCGACCAGCCAATTACCAATAGGTGCTCCGGCTTACGAGTAATGGCTCGCTTTGCGGTGTACTTCTTATTGGCGATGTCTTCACGGACACCTGTGTAAACCACCTTGTCGTCGTCTTCCGCAATCGCAATCACTTTGGTGTTTGCGGTCAGTTTGGTGGACATTTTTGGATTGACCTTGGTCTTACCCTTGTCATCGACCAAACCGATTACAGACGCGCTGTTGAAAGCCAGGACCGCATCCGCATAGGTCTTGCCCGCGAGAGCTGGCACGTTTGCAAAGTAAATTTCATCGCCATCGAAGTCGAGCAGATCCAGAGTGACGGCGGCAAGACCAGGTTGACGCGATGCTTGCGCAGTAACGCGCGCAATCACATCGTGTGATCGAATTGAAAGCACTTGCCCCTTAGTTGCAGTTTCAAGAGCCTCCGCGGTGTTTGCATCATCGACTTCAGCAACAATGCGCAGATTCGTATTTGAGTTAACCGACTTAACCGCTAGAACTGTAGAAACGATGGTTGCGTCTCCCGCGTCGTCTGAATCCAACACAATGATTGACTTTGCAGCTGAAACATTTGCGCGCTTCAGATCTGCAGGCTGATCTGGTTCACCTGTTCGAGTGAGTACCTTTAGTTTGCCGAGATCTGGGGCATGTGTTTCAATCTCATCTTCCATAAAGTCTCGCGACTCCTTGGAGAAAATTACTACCTTCGCATTGCGCACGTTTTCATTGGCAATCGCGAGTTCTTTCAAAATTGGAAACACACGGTTTGACCAACCAAGAATAAGTGTGTGGTTGCTGTCGATTACCGGGCTCTTACCCTTGCGCAGAGAGGCAAATGCTCTTGCAATTGCGTTGACCACAAAACCGGTAACGCTAGCCGAAACAGTAATGGTCACTACCCAAATCAAAACGCCAACGATGCGATCGGCCCAGGTAGGCTCGGTGCCTCGTCCGAGGAATCCAGCGAACTGCCCCCAGAATGTTTCAAAGTTTGCTGGAGCGAGTGGGTCTCCGGAATAAAGCACTGGAACCGAATACAACGCATAGCGAATCAGAACAATAAGCACCGAGAAAATTGCAAGCGCAACAAACATCCAAGCGACGAATGCACCACTTTTTGCAATTGAGTTATCAAAGTTGTAGCGCAGACGAGTCCAGATGCCAACCTTGTTCGCTTTTGGTGCGTCAGGTTCCCCCTGTGCTCCCTGGCCGTATGAACGGTTAGAAGTATTTTCAGACATGCTCCAAAGTTTAGAGCAGGTTGTCATCTCCAGGTTCAACGATCAGCTTCACACCATCTGCAGCCACGTCAACTCGAACCAGCGACCCGTCGTGAATTGAACCGGCGAGTAACAAGTTTGCTAGCTGATCATCGATTTGCTGTTGCATGAGTCGACGGAGTGGACGCGCTCCGTAAATTGGATCGAAACCGTGATCGGCCAACCAAGCGCGAGCAGCAGGTGTTACTGCTAATTGCAATCGGCGTTCGGCCAAACGTTCGGTAAGCCGATCAATATTCAACTCAACTATCTGTCCAAGTTCAGATCGGTCAAGTGAGCCAAAGATAACGATGTCATCCAACCGGTTTAAAAACTCGGGCTTGAAGTGCCCGCGCACCATTGCCAGCACGCCCTCGCGCTTCTGGGCGTCATCCAATTCCTGATCAATCAAGAACTGGGAGCCAAGGTTGGAGGTCATGATCAAAATCACATTGCGGAAGTCGACCGTGCGACCCTGGCCATCAGTCAAACGTCCGTCATCGAGCACCTGGAGCAGCACATCGAATACCTCCGGGTGTGCCTTTTCCACTTCATCCAGGAGAACCACCGAATATGGGCGGCGGCGGACAGCTTCGGTGAGTTGTCCACCCTCCTCATAGCCGATGTAACCCGGAGGAGCACCAAGCAACCGGCTGACACTGTGCTTTTCGCCGTATTCGCTCATATCGATGCGAACCATGGCCTTCTCGTCGTTGAACAAGAACTCGGCAAGGCTCTTGGCCAGCTCGGTCTTGCCAACGCCGGTCGGACCAAGGAAAAGGAATGATCCGGTTGGGCGGTTAGGGTCGCTGATTCCGGCTTTAGTTCGACGAACCGCATCGCTGACCACCTTCACCGCCTGCTTCTGACCAATCAGACGCTTACCCAACTCGTTCTCAAGATTGAGCAATTTTTGTGATTCGCCAGCAAGCAAGCGACCGGTTGGAATTCCGGTCCATGCGCTAACCACGGCAGCGATGTCATCTTCACCAACCTGGTCGTTGACCATGCGATCCACGTCTTTTGTTTCGGCACTTTCCGCCTCAGCTAATTGTTTTTCGAGTGCAGGTATTTCGCCGTACAAAAGTTTTGACGCTTTTTCCAAATTTGCTTCACGCTGTGCTCGGTCAGCTTCAATTCGCAAAGCATCAATCTTGGTTTTCAAATCACCAATCTTGTTAAGCTCGGCTCGTTCTTCTTCCCAGCGAGCGGCGAGTTTTTGTAATTCTTCACTCTTTATTGCTAGATCTTCACGAAGTTTTTCAAGTCGCTCTTTAGACGCTTCGTCTTTTTCTTTGGCAAGCGCGAGCTCTTCGAGTTTTAGTCGATCAACCTGTCTGCGTAGTTCGTCGATCTCAACCGGAGCTGAGTCAATCTCCATTCGCAAACGTGAAGCCGCCTCATCGATAAGGTCGATGGCTTTGTCGGGAAGTTGACGCCCGGTGATGTATCGATTCGAAAGAGTTGCTGCAGCAACCAAAGCATTGTCTGCAATAGCAACCTTGTGATGTGCTTCATACCGTTCTTTTAGTCCACGCAAAATAGCTATGGTGTCTACAACCGAAGGTTCACCAACAAAAACTTGTTGGAAGCGTCGTTCGAGTGCAGGGTCACGCTCGATGCGTTCGCGGTATTCATCCAGAGTGGTTGCGCCGATTAGTCGCAGTTCACCGCGAGCAAGCATCGGCTTTAACATGTTTGACGCATCCATCGATCCGTCGGCGGCTCCGGCACCAACCAGAGTGTGCAATTCGTCGATGAATGTGATGACTTCACCTTCGCGCGCATTGATCTCGGCAAGTACCGCTTTGAGGCGCTCTTCAAACTCACCACGGAACTTAGCACCGGCGACCATTGCGGCCAGATCGAGACTGATTAGTTGCTTGCCCTTTAGGCTTTCCGGCACGTCTCCGGCCACGATGCGCTGGGCGAGACCTTCGACCACTGCGGTCTTTCCAACGCCGGGCTCGCCAATGAGCACCGGGTTATTTTTGGTGCGTCGGGATAGCACCTGAGAAACGCGTCGGATTTCGGCGTCGCGTCCAATTACCGGGTCGAGCTTTCCAGTTTTTGCAACCTCGGTGAGATTAATTCCAAACTGCTCTAAAGCAGATTTTTGTTCTTGCTGTTGTTCATTCATTTTGTTACTCCTTAGCGGGGCTACCGCTTACGCCACAAAACCACCGAAGTTTCTTTTGTTGGTCGCTTTCCGCGAGCAATGCTCACGACTCCTTGTTCGCCGGCCGCAAACACTCGCGCACCTGGTCTATTCATCATCTCGTTTGCCAAAGCTTGTTCTAAATCGCGCACACGCTTTGCCAATTCGGCTGCATGATTTTCAAGTTCAAGAATTCTGCGAATACCTTCTAGACTCACACCTTCAGCGCTCAACCTTGCAATCTCACGAAGTTGTGCAACGTTGCGCATTGTGTATCGACGAGATTTTCCGCCGGTTCGAGTTGGTACCACCAAACCCATGCGATCGTATTGACGCAATGTTTGCGGATGCATTACCGCTAGTTCTGCGGCAACCGAAATCACAAACATTGGGGTGTTCTCGTCGAATTGCTCCATCGAAATCTCCTAGAGAAGTCCGGCCTTCAACAGAAGTTCAGCACGCGGATCTTCATCGGGCAACAAGCCGTTGAATTCTTCGAGTGCCTTCTTAGCTTTGTCACTCACATGACTTGGCACTGCAATTTCTACAGTTGCCAACAAGTCCCCTTCGTGCTTTGCGGTCACGACACCACGACCCTTAACTCTTAATACACGTCCGTTAGGAGTGCCCGGTGCAACTTTTAACTTCACCGGTTCACCGCCGAGAGTTGGCACCAGAATGGTGGCGCCCAAAACTGCTTCGGCATAGGTAACAGGAACTGAAACACGGATGTTGTGTCCGTCTCGACTGAAAATTGGATGTGGCTTGATGTTGCAGGTGATGATCAAGTCACCAGGCTCACCGCCATTTGGCGATGCCTGCCCTTTACCGCGGAGTTTGATTTTTTGCCCGTCGTTGACCCCAGCTGGGATATTGACCGACACGTCCTTTCCTCCAAGGTTCACCTTTATAGAGGTTCCTTTGACACCATCTATGAAGTTCAAGGTTGTCGTCATGGTGAGGTCTGAACCACGCTGCGGCCCAAAGCCACCGAATCCACCGCGACCTCCCCCGCCGAATAGATTCGAAAAGACGTCTTCGAACCCACCGCCGCCAGGAAACCCGCCTGGGAAGCCCTGCCCACCAGCCCCGCCGGTAAAGCGGGCACCGCCGCCCATGGCTCGCACTTGGTCGTACTCTCTGCGCTGGGCAGGGTCAGATAAAACGCTATATGCCTCGCTGATTTCCTTGAACTTAGCCTCTGCCTTGGCATCGCCGGGGTTTGAATCCGGGTGATACTCACGGGCTAGTTTTCGGTAAACCTTTTTTAGCTCGGCATCAGAAACGTCCTTAGCAACGCCAAGGATCTTGTAGAAATCCTTGTCGAACCAATCCTGACTTGCCATCGTTTTGATTAACCCTCAGCTGGAATAAATACTGCAACCATCGCAGGACGCAGAAGTTTGTCGCCGAGCATAAAGCCCGGCTCAACAACATCTGCAATCACGGTTTCGGTTACATCGTTACTTGGAGTTTGAACCAGAGCGTTGTGAATCTCTGGATCAAACTTGTCGCCCTTTGCCGCAAATGACTTGAGACCAAATTTGTCTCCGGCATTTCGCAACTTAGTTACGACAGCGGCAAACGGTGAGCCCTCGAGATCACCGTGTGCCTCGGCACGTGCAAGATCATCAAGCGCAGGAAGAAAAGCCCGAATGACTTCTGCCACCGCATTGTTGCGCGCAACATCTCGATCCCGCTCTACACGAGCTTTGTAGTTGATGAATTCTGCTTGTACACGTTGAAGGTCTTGAAGAAGTACGAGTTCTTCGTCAGCTGTAGAAGAGTCTGTTGGTTGTTCTGAATCAAGAACTTGCGAAGCATCATGAATTGATTCAGAATTTTCAACTGACTCGTTTTCTTGCTCAGACATCTTTATTTGTTCTCTTCGTCGTCTACTACTTCTGCGTCTACAACATCTTCATTCGAAGCCTCTGCTGCGGCTTCGCCTTCAGGCTGCTGCTTGTAGATCTCTTCGCCTAACTTCTGCTGTGACTGAACCAACTTTTCAAAAGCGGTCTTCACAGCTTCAATTTCTTCTCCGGCGAGCGCGGTCTTCAGCGCGTCAACGTCAGCCTGGACTTCAGTCTTGACTGCCTCTGGAAGCTTCTCATCGTTTTCCTTGATCAGCTTCTCAGTCTGGTAAACAAGCTGCTCTGCATTGTTGCGAGTTTCCTGCTCTTCGCGACGCTTCTTGTCTTCGGCTGCGTGCTCTTCGGCTTCCTTCACCATGCGCTCGATGTCTTCCTTTGGAAGCGAAGACCCGCCGGTGATGGTCATCGACTGCTCTTTGCCGGTGCCCTTGTCCTTTGCAGACACGTGGACGATACCGTTGGCATCGATGTCGAAGGTAACTTCAACCTGAGGAACTCCGCGCGGGGCAGGAGCGATTCCGGTCAGCTCAAAGTTTCCAAGTGACTTGTTGTCTTTGGTGAACTCGCGCTCACCCTGGAATACCTGGATAGAAACCGAAGGCTGGTTGTCGGCCGCGGTGGTGAAAGTTTCAGAACGCTTGGTCGGAATAGCAGTGTTGCGTTCGATCAACTTGGTCATGATTCCACCCATGGTTTCGATACCCAGTGAAAGTGGAGTTACGTCGATTAGCAGAACGTCTTTACGCTCGCCCTTCAACACGCCAGCCTGAAGCGATGCACCAACTGCAACTACCTCGTCTGGGTTAACACCCTTGTTTGGTTCTTTGCCACCGGTGAGTGACTTAACCAATTCGCTAACCGCAGGCATACGAGTTGATCCACCAACGAGCACAACGTGCGCGATGTCGGCAACCTTCACTCCTGCTTCAGCGATTACGTCGTTGAATGGTTTCTTTGTGCGGTCAAGCAAATCAGAAGTCATCTGCTCAAACTGTGCGCGAGTCAATGTCTCGTCGAGGTTTGCAGGACCGTTCTCAGTCAATGAAAGATATGGCAACTGAATGTTTGCACTGGTTGACTGAGACAATTCTTTCTTTGCCTGCTCTGCGGCTTCCTTCAAGCGCTGAAGTGCAATCTTGTCTTTCGAAACGTCTACGCCTGTGGTCTCTTTGAACTTCTTAACCAAGTGCTCAACAATGCGAGCGTCCCAGTCGTCTCCACCGAGACGGTTGTCACCAGAAGTAGCGCGAACCTGAATGGTTGAGAATCCTTCGTCCTTGCCAACTTCGAGTAGAGAAACGTCGAAGGTTCCGCCACCGAGGTCGAATACGAGAATAAGCTCGTCTTCTTTACCCTTGTCTAAACCATATGCAAGCGCAGCCGCAGTTGGCTCGTTGATAATTCGCAAAACGTTTAGACCGGCAATCTCACCGGCATCCTTGGTTGCCTGACGCTCTGCGTCGTTGAAGTAAGCCGGAACGGTGATAACCGCATCGGTTACCGTCTCGCCAAGGTAGGTCTCTGCATCGCGCTTTAGCTTTGCCAAGATACGGGCCGAGATCTCCTGAGGGGTGTACTTCTTGTCGTCGACTGAGAAAGTCCAGTCGGTACCCATGTGACGCTTGACTGACGCGATAGTGCGGTCAACGTTGGTTACTGCCTGACGCTTTGCGGTCTCTCCTACGAGAATCTCGCCGTCCTTGGTGAACGCCACGATTGACGGGGTAGTGCGGAATCCTTCTGCGTTAGCGATAACTGTCGGTTCTCCACCTTCCAAAACGCTAACTGCGCTGTTGGTGGTGCCCAGGTCGATGCCTACTGCACGTGCCATGTTTGTTTCCTCTTTCTTGCCGGTTTCCCGGCGGTTTTTCCTTTGGGCTCAGACTTGAGCCTCGTTGACTCAAGTTTGCGACAGGTTTTTGACCTTGTCAAGCATTTAAACCTGAAAGTTGAGTGTGAATCGCTCAAGTTTTGCTCAACCATAGAATTCATGCGCATTTAGCGGTTTCAGCCCAGTTGAACCGATAACTTTAGCCCTATGACTACCAACGGAGCTCGTCGCGGCAAACTGGCAACATTTTCTTGGGCACTTTGGGACTGGGCCGAACAGCCCTACCCCACCCTGATTCAGACTTTTATCTTTGCCACCTACATCACCTCAAGTGCATTTGGTGATCCGGACGCCAATACCCAGGCACTAAGCACAGCAATGCTGATTGCCGGCTTCTTTGTGGCAATTATTTCTCCGGTTTTTGGTCGCAGAGCGGATGAAGCCGGTAAGCGCAAGTTTTGGCTCCTGATTAACTCGGCCATCTTGATTGCGATTATGGCGGCAAGTTACTTCGTTGCACCAAGTCCAGAATTTCTAATCTTCGGTCTGATTCTTTACGGCCTCGGTACTGTCGTGCAGGAATCTGCGTTCATTAATTATTACGCCATGCTTAAGCAAGTTTCATCTGAGAGTAACATCGGAAAAGTTTCTGGGTTTGCTTGGGCGCTCGGATACGTCGGTGGAATTTTGCTTTTAGTATTTTCGCTAGTTGGTTTCTATCTTCCAGAAATTCCTTGGTTCGGAGTTTCAACTGCAAACGCAGAAAATATTCGAGTCATGTTTTTGTTCTCGGCAATATGGATGACAATTTTCACAATTCCGTTGGCGCTTTTTGTACCAGAGGTGCAAGCAAATCCAAATCGTAAAAAAGAAACTCTAATTGGTGCTTACATTGCGTTGTGGTCGCAACTCAAAAGTTTGCGTGCACAAGCGCCGGAGACTCTCAAGTTTTTGATTTCCTCAGCTATTTATCGTGACGGTCTTGCCGGCGTGTTCACATTTGGTGCTGTCTTGGGAACCGTAGCATTTGGTTTCACCACCACCGAAGTTATGTTCTTCGGTATTGCAGCAAACCTCGTTGCAGGTCTTGGTGCAGCACTCGGCGGAATCTTCGACAAAATTCTTGGTACCAGAAACACAATCATCGTCTCGCTAGCAGGATTAATCATTGCTGGCACCGGAGTCTTTGCCTTTGCCAACGTTGGTCAGATCACCTATTGGATCGGTGGCCTTGCCCTCTGTCTTTTTGTTGGTCCTGCTCAGGCTTCATCGCGAACCTTCGTGGCTAGATTCACACCACACGGACGCGAGGGTGAGGTGTTTGGTTTGTATCAGACCACAGGTCGCGCTGCGAGCTTCATGAGCCCATTGTTTTTCAACCTGGGCATATCAATTGCGGCAGGTCTTGGAATAGCAAACCCATCAATCTTTGGTGTGATTGGTTTGATTTTGGTTCTAGCCGTTGGTCTGTGGCTGCTGACTCGGGTAAACCCCAACCCAGCAGTTCTTAACTGATTTACTGAGCCAGTGGTTCATTACCCACATCGGTGATGTGGAAGTTCATAAACGAACGAGACGCGGTGGGGCCGCGCTGCCCTTGGTAGCGGTTCAAATACTTGGCACTGCCGTAAGGGGTTTCGGCTGGTGAGCTTAACTGGAAGAAGCAAAGCTGACCTACCTTCATGCCCGGCCACAGTTTGATTGGCAGGTTTGAAACGTTGGCAAGTTCAAGCGTGACGTGACCTTTGAAGCCAGGGTCAACGAAACCAGCGGTTGAGTGGGTCAAAAGCCCAAGACGACCTAGAGAACTTTTACCCTCCAGGCGCGCGGCGATATTGTCTGGCAGAGTAACGAATTCATAGGTGCTGCCAAGTACAAATTCTCCCGGGTGCAGAATGAAAGCTTCATCAGCTGAGACCTCGACAAAGCGAGTCAGCTCAGGCATTTCCTCGCGAGGGTCGATGTAGGCGTACTTGTGGTTGTCGAAGAGTCTGAAGAATCGGTCCAGGCGAACGTCAAACGACGATGGCTG
>JACCDN010571289.1_pt1 | contig 12085 bp, 9 predicted proteins | sample 7441691 | NCBI WGS metagenome assembly JACCDN01 (sample SAMN15323439, study PRJNA562643) | freshwater metagenome | isolation source: river surface water | place: USA:Blue River Watershed | collected 2017-08-16 | reverse complement strand
CGGTTCGGTTGTAACCATCACAGGTGGCACCGGTTCATTTGGCAGCACCATGGCCAAGCACGTTCTTGAAAACGGCGTTGCTGAACTCCGCATCTTCAGCCGTGATGAGGCCAAGCAAGATGCAATGCGTCACGCCCTCGGCGATGACCGCGTTCGCTTCTATATCGGCGATGTTCGTGACCCACTTAGCGTGAAGTCCGCAATCCAAGGCACCGACCTTCTATTTCACGCTGCAGCTCTAAAGCAGGTGCCATCTGGCGAATTTTTCCCCCTCGAAGTGGTTAACACCAACATCCAGGGCAGCGCAAATGTTGTGCGCGCCGCAATCGAAGCCAAGGTTAAGTCGGTAGTTTGCCTCAGCACCGATAAAGCGGTTTACCCGATCAACGCCATGGGAATGTCAAAAGCGTTGATGGAGAAAACTGCCCTGTCTTTTGCGCGCAATGGGCAAGCAGGAGACACCGTAATTGCCGTGACTCGCTACGGAAACGTGATGGCATCGCGTGGTTCGGTGATTCCCCTGTTCATCAACCAGATCAAGACCGGTAAACCAATCACGGTTACCGACCCACAAATGACGCGCTTCTTGATGAGCCTAAACGAGTCAGTTGACCTGGTGAAATATGCTTTCGAGCACGCCACCTCGGGTGATCTTTTCGTGCGCAAAGCGCCAGCCTCAACCGTTGAGACTTTGGTTCAGGCAATCAAAGAGCTCTTCGGTGCTGAAAGTCACCCGGTTCAGGCAATAGGTGTTCGTCACGGTGAAAAGCTTTATGAATCGTTGCTGAGCACTGAAGAGCGTGCAACAGCTATCGATCACGAAGGCTATTTTCAGGTGCCACTCGACACGCGCTCACTCGACTATTCGCTTTACTTCGACTCAGGCGAGCAGCGCGCAGCCGAACTCGATGCCTACACTTCACACAACACCACTCGCCTCGACGTCGAAGGTGTCAAAAAACTTCTTCTCACCCTCCCTGAAGTGCAGGCCCAGCTATGAGCAAACTGACAATTGTTACCGTCGTCGGCACCCGACCAGAGATCATTCGTCTCTCAAGAGTTATAGCTAAGCTCGACGAGACCGTGAACCACATTTTCGTTCACACTGGTCAAAACTATGACCCAAAGCTGAACGACATCTTCTTTGAAGAGCTCAAGGTTCGCAAGCCCGATTACTTCTTAGACGTCGACACTTCAAGCCTCGGCGCTGTGATGGGCGACACCCTAAAGAAGATCGAAGAGGTCTTCATCAAGCACAAACCCGACGGTGTTGCGATCCTCGGTGACACCAACTCGGCTGTGGCAGCGTTGCTCGCAAAGCGCATGCATATTCCCGTGTATCACATGGAGGCCGGCAACCGTTCGTTCGATGAGAACGTTCCAGAAGAGTCAAACCGCCGCATGGTTGACCATGTCTCTGACTTCAATCTTCCTTACAACTCGTATTCATACGAGAACCTGCGCGACGAGGGAATCCACCCTCGTCGCCTGCTGAAAACCGGCTCACCCATGCGCGAGATTCTCGAGCACTACCGTGCCGATATCGAGGCCAGCAATGTGTTGACCGACCTCGGGTTGATCAAGGGCGGCTACTTCTTGGTTAGTGCACACCGCCAAGAGAACGTAGACAATCCGGCACGTCTTTCGGATCTTCTAGAAACCCTGAAGGCGATTCACGAAGAGTGGAAGATTCCAGTCATGGTTTCAACCCACCCTCGCACGCGAAAGCAACTTGAGAACCTACCTGGCTATGTCCAGACTCCTGGAGTTATATTTCACGAACCATTCGGCTTCATGGCATACAACAAACTTCAGCTGAATGCCCTCGCAGTGATTTCAGACAGTGGAACAATCAGCGAAGAGTCATCGATTCTAGGCATTCCAGCGATCACGATTCGTGACTCGATGGAACGCCCAGAGGCCCTAGAGGTTGCGGGAGTTGTGATGACCGGCCTCAAGCGAGATAACGTCATCTCAGGCCTTAGAGAAGTAATCGCCAACCCGCCTAAGGCGGGTCGCACCTTGCCAGAGGGCTACGAAGTTCAGAACTTCGCTGAGCGCGTGGTTCGTTTCATTCTCTCGACCGCCAGCCGTCACCACGAATGGGCTGGCATTCGAACTTATTGAACCCAGCTGCTCTTGACTTTAATCCACTTTTCCGGATAAAGAAAATCTGGATCCGATTTCCCACGGAACCATTTTTTTGGGGCGATAACGGGACCATTGTTTAAATTCAGCGCCGCGCCCCACCAAGCGAAAGTGGAATTAGAGATTATGTTGGCGCTTGCCTGTGACATCAACAAAAGGCTTTCTGCAGGATCGTTGCCTGGGGGAGGTTCAATCCAGCGAATAGTCTTGAGGCCCGAAACTTGCTCCAGCATTGGACCAAGTTCTTCTTTGGCGGCGGCCATGTCATCGGAATAAATCCAAACGTTGAATTCATCGCCAATAGTTTTGCCCAATTCCTGAAGTGCATCCCAGTAGTAGTTGTTTGACAGTAAACCAAACTGTTCTGCCAGCAATCTGTAGTCACCCCTCCTGAGATGGATAGCGGCGGGCTTCTCGGCGTCAAGGAGGGATGTCATGTTCTTGTACCAATCCGACGGGAATTTGAGAGTTAGGGGTTTGAAGTTGCCGCTCACTCTCAATTTATCTAGGTAGACAAAACTCTGAAAGTATCCCCTGATTAGCGAACCAGGTCGAGTTTGAAAGACATCGCTGTCAAAGCCATCGACTTCCGAAGTGTATTCAGGGTAGAGACGGTCGGCGGCTCCCTTAAGAAATTTCGGTGCGAAGTGGGACGACTTTACGAACCCGAAGACTTGTGCCAAAAATCTCGAAGTTCGCTTTGTTGTGAGAAATTCGCCCTCAAGATCAAAAGATTGAATGTCTGATCCATGAGCCGTGAAACCCCTGTTGAACTGGGACACATCAAACCTGATCTCAAGTTTTCGCTCTCGTGCCACCGTAAGGCCTGCGAAGTAACCAAACAACTGATTTCCGAGCCCGCCAACTAGCTGGAAGGTCAGGTGCCTACGTGAACCGTTCATCCCTTAGCTTTCTGAGTAACCAAACGCGATCCTTGGCGCACAATCCAATTTTGAGCTGGACGCTCGAAAATCCTAAAACTCAGGAAGCCGATTGCCAAACTTGTGCCAGTGGCAATTAGATAAACAACCAGAAGCAAAAGCACAGCTGAATAGCCGGTTAGGGGAAGTGTTGACCCGTACCGTTCATAAATTCGGAAGATCACCGCAAGTACCCAGAAGTGGCAGAAGTACATGAAGTATGAGTACCTGGCGATTTCGCCAATTAGAGGTTGAAACCTATTAACATTCGAAAGCAAGAAAGCAACGATCAGCGATGAAGCAACAAACCCAGACTTTATCAAGTTGTCTGCCAAATTTCCAGGTGTCAGAACCATAAAGGCAAACGCTCCCAAGGCTGGCCATGCTAGTTCAGCGCCAAACCAGATTCCACTCTTACTCCTTTTCTGCGACTCAACCAGCCGCACAGCAATCACTCCAAGAGCAAAGAACAAAAAACTATTGCAAATGCCAAATCTCAAAATTGCCTCCCCCCCCCATTTCAAAATTGACGATGGTGCTAATGTTGCTGCAAACGCGAGGAAGTTGATCGCCTGACTCAAGCAGAGCATCCACATCCATGCGCGCAGGCTCTTCGTGTTCAAAAACAAGAAAAGTAAATAATGCGCAATTTCGACCTGAATGGACCAACCCCCCGCGATTACTGTGTTCCAAAGCTCAGGGAGAACCCAAAGGGTAAAAGTCATCGTAAGAAAAGCGACACCGAATAGGAATAACGTTGTGTCCAACCCAGCTGCATTCAGGTTTTGCAGAGAGCTCCAATCTCTAAGTGGAGAAAGGTAGAGCCCAATTTGCAACACCAAAAATGCGGTCCACAAAGGCAGGATTCTCGCAAATCGCTTTGTGACGAACTGCCTCTTCCAAGTGGCATGTGAGTTGTCAACTTTGTACAAACGAGTTACGAGGATTCCCGATAGAAGGAAAAAAAGTTGCACCCCAAACTTGCCTAAATCTGTTATTTGAAAAATGAATTCAGGAATCAGTGTTTTGCCGTTGCGCTCCGACATAGCCTCAGCCGCGCTTCCAGTGTGAACCAAAATAACTGACAGAATCGCTAGTGCTCTCGCACTGTCTAGGTATCCGACACGAATCTGTTGAGAAACTTGGGGGTTTCTAGTGGCCATCGGAAAAGTATAGTTGTGAAGCGACATATGGTTGGAAGAAGTAACGTTAAACTCGGGGGAATCGACTCTTTCCTAAAAGCCTGGAATGGATATTGCTTCATGAAGACAGTTCTTGCCGTCGGTATGTTGGATAGTGTGCATTTTGCTCGCTGGGTCAAACAGTTCGATCCAAAAGAAGTGAATTTCATTCTCTTTCCCTCCACCCCGCATCGAAAAATTCATCCTTTGTTGAAAATCTATGTTGCTGAAGCTCGACAAAGAGGCCACACGGCGAGGATTTCGCCCATCGCACACTTTTTATCAATCCCACTTTGGTTACTCGATCAGGTCTTCGCAAACAGGTTCAGATCTTCGCTGCTACTACGGGAACTTCGTAGAGCGAAAGTTGACTATTTACATGCTTTGGAGTTTCAGAATGCTGGATACCTAGCGGCGAGAACACTCACACAGATGACAAACCGGCCTAAATTCATAGCAACCAACTGGGGTAGTGACATTTTTTGGTTCAGGAAAGACGAACGTCATCTTAAACGCATTCGCCAAGTACTTGACATAGCGGACTTTTATTCTTGCGAGTGCAAAAGAGACGTTGACCTCGCCCGAGAACTTGGATACAGAAAAGACGTATTGCCTGTTTTCCCAAATGCGGGAGGCTTTTCGGAACAAGAGCTAGCCAAACGGCTTACAAAGCCAGCGGAAAGGGACATAATTCTTGTCAAGGGATATGAAGGTTGGGCTGGACAAGCAAGAATGGCCCTTGAAGCTCTAGCCAGGGTTGAAAGAGTGTGGTCGAGCTACAGGGTCGTCGTGTTCTCGGCAAATCGAGCTACAAGAATTGCAGCGAAAAGGTTGAGCCGGGAAAAACAAGTCGAAATCGTCGTGCATAAGAAAAAGGCTCTCAAACATGGCCAGATGCTGGATCTGTTTGCTCAAAGCCGGCTTTACCTCGGTGTGTCGAGGACGGATGGGATCAGCACTTCTTTGTTGGAGGCGATGGCCATGGGTAGTTTTCCTATCCAGACATCAACAAGTTGTGCGGGGGAATGGCAGTCAGTAAAAACTAAAAACTTGCTCCTAATTGAAGGTAGCGTTGAATCAATTGCCGCCTCGGTTCAATTTGCACTCGAAATGGAAGATGATTTATTTCAGGATGAAAACTTACGAATCATCCGAGATAGAGCACTTCAGTCAAAGATTTCGCCGCTTGCCAGAATTTTTTATGATCTAGAACCGCTAGGGAGTGGAATTTGAAGACACTGCAATATGCGCTGGCGCACCTCGAATTTCGCGATCGGCTTTCCTTGTCATTAATTCTAATTTTTGGTTCAAGCTTGGCCTTCTTAGACCTAGCCGGGATTGCATTGGTTGGGTTGACCGTGACCGTAGCCTCTGGGAACACGTCAGCCTTGACCGGTATCTCGGCCAATCTAAGTCTTTTCGTTGGTCAATTGGGTATTCAAAACTCCTACGCATTAATAGCTGTAATCGCGGTAATCTTTTTCTCCTTAAAGACAGCAATATCACTTTTGGTGACATCAAGAACTTCAAAATATCTTGCAAACCTTGAAGCGAGAAAGGGAACCGCACTCTTTCGAACAATTTTGAACGGTAACTATGATCAAATAGCGCCTTGGAGTGAAAACCAAGTTGTTTATGGGGTTACCTCGTCAACTGGCTCAGCGTTCAACAAAATTTTTACAGCGACTTTTTCACTTGTCACAGAATTCACACTTTTAGTAACCATCGCAATTTATCTAGCCACAGTTCACTTTGGCGCATTCCTCAGCCTCTTTATGTTTTTTGCTCTCTTGTCAGTAGCTCTTTACCTATCGGTAGTCAGGTTGAATGGGAAGTTGTCGTCGGCAGCTATGCGATCGGGCGTGAAGTCAGGGGATTTGGTTTATGAGGCAATTGCTAATTTTCGCCAGATTTACACCGCGGGTCAGGGTGCAGATTTCGTGGCCAGATTCTCAACTCTTCGGCATGCCTCCGCTTCTGCAACCGCTCGAATGGGTGTGATGAACTTAGTTTCAAGGTACATAACGGAAATAAGTTTAATGTTGGGCCTAGGAGCACTCTTGATTCAGAGGTCGCTACCCAATGCAGAGGCGATTTCAGCAAGCGTTATTTCTATTTTTGTCGTGGGTGCCTTAAGGATTATCGCTTCACTAATACCACTGCAGGGTCACCTCTCAACAATCAAGCAGGTGGATGCCGAATCAGAAATGGCAATCAATCTAGCCGAGTCTTGCGCAAATAATCTTCAAATCTCCAGAGAAAAAGAAGAGCAAGCCAATCTTCAGGTTGACTTGGAAGGTCCAGAGATCACTGTTCGAAATATGGGTTATCGGTATGTAGGGGCTTCGAGTGATGCACTATCAGAAGTTTCTTTAGACATTCCCTTTGGTGAATTCTTGGCGGTGGTCGGTAAGTCCGGAGCTGGAAAAAGTACTTTCGCTGATGTCTTAATGGGTCTCAGGGAACCGTCGTATGGTGAAGTTCTGGTGGGCAAAATCAAACCCAAGGGGCTAGTAAGTCTCCATCCTGGCATTATTGCCTACGTGCCTCAGGCAACCAGGTTGATTAGCGGCACAGTTGTCGAAAACATCACTTTGAATCTCTCAGGTCATTTCGATTCTGAACGACTGGAGAATGCCATTCAGGTTGCAAATCTGACGGAAACCATAGATTCTTTGCCGTCGAAAAGGGAAACTCATCTTGGCCCTCAGGCGCGAAGTCTTTCGGGAGGCCAAATTCAGCGAATTGGCTTGGCTAGGGCAATTTATTTGAACCCAAAAATCTTAATTCTGGATGAGGCAACGAGTTCACTAGACGATGAAACTGAAGCGCACATCAGTGAATCTCTCGCAGAACTGAGGGGGAGGATTTCCCTTGTTGTTATAGCCCACAGGGTGACAACTTTAGAGGGAGCCGACCGAGTTGCCAATTTTGAAGGGGGACGACTGGAAGTCTTCAGCTCTTTGGGTGAAATGTCGGCAGCCTTGAAACGGCGTAGCATGACCATAGAGGAAGTTTTGGGAGAAATCTAACCTTGGCGAACACATTCGTAGTAATTTGCACGAGGAATCGACCTGAACCATTAGCTTCAATTCTAGAAGACCTTGGGAAGCAAACTCGCAGAATCAGGCTTGTTTTGGTTGTGGATTCTAGTGATTCACCTTTGTCTTCCGAGTACTTTAGGAGTTTTCAAAGCCGCCAAATCGACGAAATAATCTATTTGCATTCAAGGGCGGGGTTGCCCTACCAACGGAATGTAGCGCTAAATTACTTAAACCAATTTTGGTCCGCTGCAGACACAGTGCACTTTCTTGATGATGATGTTCGGATTGACCCTAATTTTATTTCAGTTGCTAAATCGCTCGTATGTGCATATCCCGAGGCGTCTGTAATTGGCGCCTGGGATCGAGGGTTGGTTTTGTCAAAATCGAATTTGTTGAGAAGAATTGCGCTCCTTGGTGATTTCAGAAATCAAGGCAAACTTCTAAGGTCAGGCTGCGCTTTTCCCCCCATTAGACCTTCGGAAGTCCAAGTTGTTGACTGGTGCCCGGGATTCTCCCTCAATTTTTCTGTCAACCACTTATTGGGTTTTTGGTTCGGCGGGCGTTACCGAATGTATGGTGAAGATCTAGAAGCTTGCCTTCGACTGAGGGATTTAGGTCCGATCCTTGTTTCACCTGAACTCAGTCTGAATCACCATCAAAACGAAGTTGGTCGTGACCAGTCTCGGGCCATCACGTACTTTTCCGACGTTTTTCGATGGAGACTCTCGAGGCTTGCTCCCAAACATGTGGCCGGGATCTCTGTAATTTGGTCCACTTTCGCACTTCTTGCGGGAGAACTTGTACTTGCTATCAAGAGAAATTCTCGATCGGGGGTTCAGAATGCCCTTGGTCACGCACAATTCTTTTTTGATTTAGTTACGAATCGACTAAAGGAGCAAGAGGTTGAACACGATTACCTGGATCTAAAACCTAAATTCGTTTTTAGCGTTCCGATGAGCAGGTAGGGCAAACCGACCAATTCACTCTGGCTTGCCCGAAGTAGTCGCGTACAGTTGATGCCGCAAGAAATGCTGCTTGAATTGGGAACGTCAAAATTGCATCGAACAACTGTCTTTTTGATTGATTAGACCCCCTAAGAAAGCCCCCATTAAGACCTATTTCCGCCAAGGACTCACGTGTGACAAAAAAACCAAGTACGTGACGCAATGCGCGACGTTGATTTGCGACAAGATGCTGGTTGGAACGAAGTATCTCCTTATGCGAGCAGAGCAGCGACTCGCCTCCGTCAACCAGTGCAGGAACATGCCCTAGCAAATCGTACAAATCTGCCCTCATCGCTTGAAACCTCTGAACGTTCGCTTGTGTAGTTGAAATTTGGCCTGGGTGCAGCCTGTACTTAATCAAGTCCCTGTTCAAATTATGAATTGGCCCTATCTTCAAGGCCCGATTCCAGAAGTCGAGATCCTCAACATGTGGGAAATCCGCCCTGTAGCCCCCGATTGATTCCCACAGGCTTTTCCGAAACATGGCTGCTGGATGTGCGATGTGGGGGAGAATCGGCTTCAAGCCGAAAACGATTTGATAGCGTGACGGATATCTAGAACGCCCTAAGGTCACCGAATGCTTACAAATGTAAATCAATTGACCTCCCACCGCTGAAATTCGCGGGTGAGAATCTAGATACTTCTTCTGAATTTCTAGTCGATTTGGCATAAACAAATCGTCGGAGTCCATGCGAGCAATCAGTGGCGCTCTAGAAGCCTTGATTCCAGTGTTTAGGGCGTCGACAAGGCCTCGCCCATCGTTTTGCAGAATTCGAACTCGAGAGTCTGGTAGGAAGAACATCCTCAGTGATTTGATCTCTGAGCTTGGCAATCCATCTGCGACACACACTATCTCTACGTCGCGTCCGCTGTGACTCTGTACGCTTGATATTGCATCCATCAAGAAAGAATTTCGGATGTGGAATGGCAGCACAACCGATATTTGGGGTGTCTGGTTGCCGTCAATTTCAATCATTGCCTTCACACTTGAAGAATAACGCAATGTAATTTAGGTTCAACAGTGTTTTGGAGGATGCGTGCTTTGTATAAATTAGGAGTACTCATAGCGACATATGGTCGACCTCTTGAATTGCGCGAAACGCTTGATTCGCTTCTGGACATCACATCGCCCATAGCAGCACTCGTAGTCTGCGATGCGAGCCCAAAACCGCTTGCTTTCGAGGTTGAAAGTGTATGCATGGAGTTCGTTGGCAGATTGCCGATTACCTATGCATATTCCGATGTGGCTTCTTCATGCGTGCAGCGCAATCTCGCCGCTAGTCGACTTTTCGATATTTGTCCAGATTTGGATTACATTCAGGTTTTGGATGATGACACTTCCCCTGAATCTGACTACATAGAAAAGTTGGCCGAACTGCTGGAATCAGACCCCACTGCCGTTGGAGCCTCCGGAATGACGATGACGAGTGTCGAAAAAAAAACTGGCAAGGCGAGGGCGTATTCGTATGCGCACTGGTTGGTGGGGCTTGAGTCGCGGAAACCGGGAAAAGTCTCCCGAGCTGGTTGCGGAATGCCTGCCCGTGCTGGCCTACAGGAGCCAGTTCAGTCTGTTGAGTGGCTCTTCGGTTGCTCTTTGTGGCGTGCCGAAATTTTCAAGTCTCTACGCTATTTGGATGTACTTCCTGGCGCTGCACTCTTTGAGGACACAGAGTTTTCCATCAGAGCATCCTTCCTAGGTGCTTTGTTAGTTGACCCTTCAGCAGTCTTAAATCACGGCTATTCAAGTGTCGAAAGGCCGAACCTCCCTTTATACGCCCATCGTTTTAGTCGAAATCGATGGTTCGTCTTAGTAGCCAAACGAAGACTCTATTTCGATGCGTTCTGGTACGTTTTCTCGGTTCTGTTTCTTTGTGCCGTCTACCTAGGGGCCAGCCTTCGCGCTGAGACGAAATCTCAAAGAAGCGAGTTCTTATCAGCCTCTAGCGCAACATTGCTGGGGGCATGGGATGTGGTCCTATCTCGTCAACCGAGATGACTCAAAACCTTTGCAATTCCTCAACTAACATCTGTCCGATTCTCCGAAAGCTAGACTCGTGTCCAAATCGGTTTTGTGTCTCTGGTTCTTGTATCCAGGCCCTGCCGTTTGATACTACTTCGTCAGCGGTTTGACTCCCGGTCGTCAATATTGCGTCAAGTATTGCCAGGCTGGATGGTGCAGTTTGTATGGCAACGTCAGTTGGAATTCCAAAATCCTCTAGCCTAGGCCCACAATAAATTGGTACGCAACCGGCCTGGATCGCATTGAAAAGTTTTTCCGTTACGTAGGATGCCTCATTCTCAATCACGATCGAGTACTTGAAACGGCTTTGAAACTCCACCGAGCTAGCAACTTTTCCAGAGTATTTCACGTATTTAGCGTTAAGTTTCCGGGGCAATCGAAGAAGGCGAAAGTCTATTTTTTGTCGGGCACCGACGCACTGAAGCAGGGCATAAGCCTGTGAACTCAACCACCACCACGCCGGCTTATCCCAGTTAGCTCCCGCCAAATTAATCTCAACCTTCGCTCGAGAAAATTTGGATACTGTCCTCGATCGCAATGTGTACAGTGAACCAGGTACCAGACTGAATTTATTTTCGTTAATTAGTGCCACGCTTTGAGGCGTTCTCGCGCGATCCCCATACTTGGCTAAGTGGTTTTCAAGCTCTTCTTTTGTCGTCAAGCCGCCGCCGAAATAGACCTGCTCCTCGGGCCTAAGTCGATGTTGTTTGGACGGCACTAGTACCTTTCCATACCCAGATCTTTGCTCCAGGTTGTACATCAGGGGGTTTACAGTCCTAGGCTCAAAACTAACAAGAATCCTTTTCTCGACGGGCACGGTAATCGCAGCTATCCTGGCTGGTTCAGGGTAGTGCTCGAAGGCTATGTAAACGTCGATGTCGCCACTTGAAACAGGTGCAATAGAGTGTCCTGCCTCGATCAACATCCTGATCGGCAGCCAGTCGGCCGAGCCTGATTCCGTTAGGCAAGTGCCCCAAACGCTTACACCAATTTTCAAAACGCACCCTCATTTCCGGTTTTAGTTCGGCCATATGCCAACATCACGGTTCGAGCTAAAGCCCAGTTGCAAAGCGTGAACTCTTCTTAAAGCCCTCGTAAGTTGAACTCAAACCAGCCGCTAAATCGATTCCTGCAGTCCAGCCAGATTTCTGCAGTTTTGAAACGTTTAAGCATTTACGTGGTGTCCCGTCAGGCTTCGATGTGTCCCAATAGACATCGCCGTCGTACCCAACGACATCAGATATTGATTCTGCTAATTCTCGAATGGTGATGTCTTTTCCTGTTCCAACGTTTACAGCAACATCACCGTCGTAATTCGCCAACAAGTGCAAGCAAGCGCTCGCCAAATCATCCGCGTGTAGGAACTCGCGCATCGGAGTGCCAGTGCCCCAAAGCGTTACCGACTCGGCACCAGACATTTTTGCATCGTGGAACTTACGAATCATCGCAGGGAGGACATGGGAGTTCTCGAGATCGAAATTGTCGCCGGGACCATACATATTTGTTGGCATAGCTGAAATCCACTTGTGACCGTATTGCTTTCGATAGGCCTCAATTAGTTTTAGCCCGGAGATCTTTGCCAAGGCGTAGGCTTCGTTAGTTGGTTCGAGTGGGCCCGTCAATAGGTATTCCTCTTTGATTGGCTGCGGGCACATCTTTGGGTAAATGCATGATGAACCAAGGAACAGCACCCTTTCAATATTGGCTGCATGGCAGGCATCAATGAGATTAGTTTCAATCTGAAGATTTTCACTCAGAAACTCAACTG
>JACCDN010756318.1_pt1 | contig 12087 bp, 7 predicted proteins | sample 7441691 | NCBI WGS metagenome assembly JACCDN01 (sample SAMN15323439, study PRJNA562643) | freshwater metagenome | isolation source: river surface water | place: USA:Blue River Watershed | collected 2017-08-16 | reverse complement strand
GTGGTGGACTATTAGATGGCCTAGGTGCGAAGCTTGATGCTGCAGCAGCTGTTGTTGGCAACGCTATCACGCGGACAACGTTCGCAGATGCCTATCAGACAGAGTTCCGTCCGAGTACCGACCGCGACGGTCGGAAGAAATCGATTCATCCGGAAAGTGTTAAAACCTTTTTGAAGAAGAGCTCCGTCGCTGCGTTGGATCCGGACACGCGGTACGAGAAGCAGCAAGACGGAACAATGAAGCAGCTACATCTTCCCAGCGGTGTTGACGACTCGTCCAACATCATCGCCGAGATCGCTCGGGGCGGAGTCGATCCTGCCCGCAGAGATCGATTAGTCAATGCTATGATTAAAGCCATTAAGGAGGTCGGATTCGTGGACTCGGATATGGTCGCTCTGAAGCAGTTAGTGGAAGACATGTTCGAGCGTATCGAAATATACTCTGCGAAGCATGGTGGGCTTGATTTTCGCGCAACTTTCTCTGGCCTTAAGAATTCGCTCGTCGACACGTTCTTCGATGATGCGCTGCACGAGTACGGAATCTACTTCGACGATCTTGTGAACGGCGCGTCCGTCTCTCTGGAGAATGTTGACAAGTTCCTCAAGGATCATCACGTGAAGGTCCGTAAAGAGGAGCCGAACGTGCCGAATGGGCCGATGGACCACCAGGAGCCATCCATCAAATTCACCGAGACCACGCTGCGCGACGCGTGGGAATCTTGGGCCAAGCTCACCCATCCAGATGAGCAGGGCAAGGCTCTCGGTATCATCACCAGCTACGCCAAAGACATCGCCAGACAGTTTGAGGATATGAAGTACAAGATCAAGGGGGCGACGCCGATCGTTGACCAGGTCGGAACCATGCTGGCGCGCATGGTGCCGGCCGCCACCAACCCGTAAGCAGAAAAAATAATTAATTCCCTACCCCGACTTTGCGAACTCCTTCGTAAATCCTTCCAAAGCCCGTGCGCACGCGCCAAAGTCAATTTGGAATGACTTTCGCGAGTGTTAAATATTGGGTAACTGACCACCGAGCTTGAGAATCTCGAGCTGGAGCTCCATCTGTCTGGTTTTTTCGCGCGCCAGATCGAGAGACACCTCCACCTTGCGCATCTCGAGAGAGACATCGAGCTGGCGCATACGGTACTCGTGATCTAGATCTACCGGCGTAGGTACTACTGCGTTGGCATCTTCCGATTGACTTTGGAGAATATCTAGAACGTGTTCTATGCTCATCCCATTGCTTAGAGTAAAGAGTTCTGTATCCTCTTTACGCCCATCTAGAGCAACATTCTTCAAACGCACCCCTAAAGATCGCAGAATGCGTTTGAGAGACAGCTCTGCGACTCTATAGCTAGACGTCTGGCATGCATAAATAGGACACACATGTGCTTGGAAGTACTCGCCTCCAAGCTTTGGATATTCGGCCAGATGCTGTTCCAAACGTTTCTTGATATCATGGGCGCAGCCCACCTTGAACGTGAGCACGTTCTTGTATAGACCGATGATGATGCAATAGATGCCTGGGATGCCGTTATGCGTTTGCAGGTTAAGGAACCTGAGATTGTTCTCGTCGCAGAATTGCTTGACCTCTGCATGAACATTGAGTACTGCGCGTATTGGCGAGTCTTCTGGCAGCTGGCGCACGCGCTCGTTGTTCTTTATCACCTCGTCGACGAGCGACATGTCTCCGCGTATGTAGCGCGTAATTACCTTTGCGAACTGTGTGCGGTACTTATCCACCTTTGGAGTTTTCATGACGTTAACGAGCTGGATGATGGTCTCGAGACTGGTTACGGGTGTGGGGTTTTGGCCTCGACCATTGAACTGGAAGGTGTCGGTCCGACCGACACCTTCTGGATAATCTTCCTTGAGACTGGCAAACGCGTCTCTTGGGTTTGCGTATCCGAAGAAGCGCATGACGTCGTAGACCGATATCAGGCCCGCGGGCGTTATTCTTATTTTCGCATCCCCGGCATCGGGGAAGAACTCTGCCAGGGCTAGGGCGGTCGACTCGGTTTCCATGTCCTTATCCTTTGGCTTGGTTTCTGAAGCGTCCTGCTCGCACGCATGCGGAGTGGCATGCGTTCTGGCCAGCGCTTTCACCGTGGCTAGTCCACCAAGCATCTGCGGGATCTCGACCGAGTCCACGCTCTTTGTTAGGAGTGGATGGACTGCCGGTTCCGGCATGGGGTACTCGCTTACGCTGTCGAACCACGTTCGCAGCCTGGAGATGGCCTGCTCCGTCTTGGGAGCACGTTTTTCACTTCCGAGGATATGCCTCAACCCATCAAACGTCGTAAAGGCGAGCGCCATGCAGTCGCCATCGAGGTGGCTGGCTTTTATTCCAAACACGTTTTGGAGACCCTCCTTGACCATTACTTTTAGGTTCTTGTAACAAGCGTTCGTATCGCCGACTCTGGTCAGGTTCTGCACGAAGAACTTGTTGTTCAGCTTGGTGTCTAGGACATCGTCTACGAGGGTTGCTAGAGAGTTCACGCAGAACCATGCAACGTCATTGTGAAGAACATATGAAATCGCGTCAAGCCGTGGCAGCCACTGGAGAAGGTCTTCCGCGCGGATACAGGCTTTTGCGTACTTTTCGTCGTAGAATGCTCCGTCCAGCAATGCTGGTCCATAGACGTAATTCACTCCGAACGCGTGCAGCTTTGATCCGTCTAAGTCGTACAGGGCGAATCCGCGCGCGCCCTCGCCCCTTATCTTGAGCGTGTCCTGGCCAGGAACGTCTATGACTGCAGACCGCCCGTTCTTGCGCAGCGTGATCGGTGTGGTCTGCGGTATCGCTAGCATCTTTTTTACCTGCCGAAGGACATATGGCATGAGCGGTGCATTACCGGGCGTAGAGAATATCTTGGGAGTGTTAGCGCGAAGTATCATTGGTAGCGGCATAATTATAGTTACTGCGAGCAGCAACTAATTGAGCCAAGGACCCACACCCCTCATAAGGATTTTGAAAAAAATAATTAATTCAGCACTCGGACATTGCGAACTCCTTCGTAAATCCTTCCAAAGCCCATGCGCACGCGCCCGGTAACTGCGACCGCGATAGGACATATATTTTTTATCGCGTCGCATTTTCCTATTAAACAATATAATACCGTCCCGGATACACGCCCCCCACGCCCCTAAAGAACCATGTCCGCAGGAGCCGTTTTCAACCTCATCTTGAACGATGGTAAGGCTGACCGCCTCATCATGGCAACCAAGTTGCTCAACACCCGTCTCCGCGACGTCATGTGCGCACGCCGAGACCGCGGCATGGCTGACATCACCCCAACCCTTCTCGACATCGAGAAGACCCACGTCCTCTACGTGAACGCGCACTTCAAGCCATTCTGCAGTATCGCGTTCGAGTACGACAAGGTACGTCCAAGCTCCGGTGTAACCAGCCTCGGATCCACCGTCACCTTCGCCATCCCAACCTTCGGAGACTTCTTCCACGACATGGTCTGCTACGTACGTCTCTCCAAGGTCACCGGCGTAGACATCCCAGGTATCACCCAGAGCTCCGGCGGAATCTGGCCAACCAACGCTCCTAACCAGGGTCTCTTCTACCAGGTCGTCGACGCCTTCGGCAACATCATCGGAGGCCTCAACACCCAGCAGAACGTCTCCAGCTCCTACAAGAACTTGATCCGTTACTGCGAGTTCCCAGGCAACCGCCTCTTCAAGCGTGTTAACTTCCAGGTTAACGGAAACCCTCTCGATGAGTACTATGACTACACCGTCGCCATGCTCGAGAAGTTCTGCGTCCCACCAAACAAGCGCGCTGGCTACAACAGACTCGTTGGCCAGGAGACCGTGTACGAGGGATACTCCGGCCCAATCCAGGCCTCCATCTCCGACTCCGACAACGACAACACCCTCTTCCCTCAGATCAACGGCTCCAAGCAGACCCAGACCTGCCGTGAGAAGAAGTTCATCGTCGCTGGTCCTCAGACTCCTAAGCTCACCCAGCCTCCTCTTGAGATGTGGAACAAGCTTCGCTTCTGGTTCAACGAGGACGTAAGACTCTCCGTCCCATCCGTCTCCATTCCATACGGAAACAGATTCATCACCGTCGACCTCCAGGACCAGTCCCTCCTCGCCTTCGAGTTCCCTGGCGCATACCTCAAGAAGTACCAGTTCGCAGCTGCCGTACCACAGTACTTCAAGCCTCAGCCAACCGGCCAGGGCGCATCCCCTATCCCAACCCAGCTCATGTCCGTTACCTACACTCCACTATACCAGCCACAGACCATCCCAGACATCAAGGTTGAGTTTATTGAGCTCTACGTGAACAACATCTTCGTCAACGCCGAGATTCACGACATCTTCATCAAGAGAATCGGTTTCAGTCTTATCCGTGTCTACCGCCACCACGTTGCATCCGTCAACCAGGAGGGAAGCCAGAGCGTACGTCTCGACAACCTCAAGTGGCCAATCGAGTACATGCTCGTCGGTCTCCGACCAACCTGGAACATCAAGGACGCCAACCCTAACCAGTGGCGCGACTGGCACAGAATGACCCGCCTCATCGACGCCTCCTACGGACAGAAGTTCAACGTGGAGGTGCCATCCGCAGGCTCCGACACCGATGGTGGCATCGCAGCCATCACCCAGTCCGACAAGGTCATCAAGGACACCTACACCTTCCCAGTCAACTCCGTGGACTCGCTCACCGTAACGTCGCATGCCATTCAGATCTACGATGACTACGGAACTACGTTCTTCCACAGTTACCTACCACTCCACTTCGGCGGACCTGCTCTGAACACCCCAGAGGACCAGGGCGCCCTCTTCATCAACTTCGCTCTCTTCCCACGCTCCTACCAGCCTTCTGGCCACTTCAACATGAGTCGTGCAAGAGAGACATTCATCGGATTAACTACCAGTCCGAAACAGGAGGCTACGGTGTCGCAAGGCACCTGCGGAAACGCATGCGTGAGTTTACACGCAGTAGTGTTACCTCCTAGTCCGTGCATGCTCGGGCTCGCATTCTGAACGTTGTTCGGGATCGAGTGGGCATGCATAACGGGGACGACAGTCCCTGTGCGAGTCGGAGTCTACGGGTGTAGACTCCTTCTCAGGGCAACATGAGTGAAAACGGTCAAAAGTGTATCCCTCTGGGAGCGCCGAGACCGTCGGCGGCACATTCGCGAGAATGAAGCCGTCGCTAACGACTGGGTCACTTGTGGGTCAACTCCAATGCATTGGAGATTGGCTTAATGTACAGTCTGGCCAGCACGAGTCCGGGTAACTCCGGGAACGAGTGCTGCTCCACGTGATCGAGCGGATCAAAAACTGAAGCTCGGGAAGCGCGGAGGCGTAGCATTGCTACGCGGTATCCGGGTCTACATCCTACATCAGCGCAAGCCGCCCTTGCGATCTTATCGTAGTAGGTATCGCAATCAACTTCTTACTCATCTCAGATGGGTCAGCAGTACTTCGATACTCCACTTAAGCGGTTTGTACCATGTTTGTATGCGCATAGCGCATTGTCAGGTAAGTCTTTGTGTAAAACAGAAAAAATTATTTTTTGTGTTTTGAATGGGTGTTATTAGAGGTATATGCAGCAATATGGCGCGCAATAAGAGAACCGCAGGCTCTGGTAGAGCTCTGCACTTTTTCGATGATCCTGGAAACGCGGTTATCATCGGCTACGTTATCAAGTGCGCCAAGGAGAAGCTCGGAATCTCTCCAGCAACTAACTGCAGAATTGTTAAGAACAACTCTCGATTTGAGTTAAAAGTAGACGATCCCAATGCTCCCACGATCGGAATAGACAAGGGTGGTCAGCAGATTCGGATGCTGGTCAATCACACTCGTCCGGCGCAAACATTTATGGTCACGAGGGCGGAGTCCATGATGGTCCTCGATGGCCATATGACCAAGGAAAAAGTCGTGATGTCGGACCACCTTTTGGAATGGCTTCCCAAAGAAGATGGTATCGCGTACGTCGAGTTTCAGAACAAGAAATGGTACATCACGAAGCATCTGACGGATATGTTAGGAAAGCTTCCGAGTAAAGATCACATCTTCAGTCGACACAACTCCGACAAAAAGGACTATAAGGACTTTGCCGGGCTGCATGCTGATGGCCTGTCGTCCATAAATGGAATTCTATTTTCCAATCTACATTCTACCACCACTCAGAAGACTCTAGTGACCTTAGAAGGAATACACAACGTTCTTAGAGTTCCTGGACACGACTTAACGACCAAGGCGGCTCTGGAACCTATCCGTAGCTGGGTTCTGGCTCGATCTGAGATCGCAGACGTCGACTGTGGAGAGGCCAAGGAGCCTGCAAAGCTCGACGTAAAAGGAATACGATCTACTGGTAACGGATATGTGTCTGCGCAGGACATAATAAAGGTTCTAAACAAGGTATCTGACCATCTTGCGGCAAGACAGCTGCAGAAAATTAAGGATTCTATCGCGGAGCACTCCAAGGAGTTTAAATTTCCTGGGCGAGGACAGAGACCAATACTTGTAGTTGATGCCGATGGTCTACATATCCTTATTCGCACACTTCCAGGAGATGCGACTTCGGCTGAACGCGAGGCGCTCATAACGGCCGTTTTTGAGCATCTTGGAATAAAAACTGTAGCGACAACAAAGAGTCGCAAGCAGATCAAGGATATTCGCGTAACGCCTGACAAGCGAGCATCGGTATTTGATATTATTGAGGTGTATACCGGAGATACGCATCCTCGTATGGTATGGGACCGACTAATCCAAGGTCATGACAAAGAAGTAGTCATTGGGAGAGACAACTTCTCCTCGGATATTCAAGTCCATGGTGGCGACTGGCTGTCTTTGGATGATGACTGCACGAGCTTCTTAGACAAGCTAGACAACCCAAATCTATACTACCAATTTCCTGGACAGGGTCAGCGCCCCACACCCGTTCTTGATGCCGATGGAATCAACGAACTCCTGATGCTCCTGCCGGGCAAGCGCGCGGCCAAAGTGCGTGTAAAATTCGCCAAGATCATTACGCGTTATCTTGGCGGAGATGTCAGTCTCGCGCGTGAGGTCGAGCAAATAAACAAGCTTCAGGAGCAGCTCCCACTAGATCATCCAATGGCGATTTATAGAACACTTCCAAGCGCATATAAGAAGTTTCGCCAAATGCGCATAGATAACGGACTACCACCAGTACCAATGTCCGATATGCGTGGTAAGAAGGGTATTTATTTGACCAGTGTCGGCATCGAGAAGGATCGTCCGATATTCAAGTTCGGTGAGACGGTGGTCGATATCGATGAGCGCCTCACGTCCGCCAGAACCAGGTATGAGGCGATTCAGGATCCAACGTTCGAGCTAGGAATAGAGCCTATGTACTTCAAGGAGATGTTAGCAGGTATTCCTAAGGATGCCGAGACTGAACTTAAGAAGCGATTTAGACTGAATGGCGTACTTATGGGCGGGCGTTATAAAATTGCTAATCAGGGCACCGGCAACCAAGAATTGGTAACGTGTAACGAACTCTTTGGTGTTAGAGACATCATTAAAACTATAGACGAGGTTTGCGAGGGTATCGAGAGTGGCGTCGTATCCGCAATCGCCGTAGATCCTGAGCACGAGTATCGCATGAAGAAACTAGACGTGGAGCTTGCAGATAGAGAGATACGGAGACTGGAATTGCAGATACGATTGCTTGAGTTGGAAAGGAGTTAGAGTTCCGAGTGGAGAAAAAATTATTTTTTGTCCTACTTAGGACAGTGTCTGCACCCGCTGGTTCCGTTCTTCAGCGCGCGCTTGAGCGAGACCATCGTGGTCTCTATCGGGTGTCCCGCGCCGCACTCCACCACGAGCGTCACGCGGTTCTTGCCCTTCGCGTCGGTGAAGTGCTTCGTCTCCTTGTGCGCGAAGCCCAGCTCCGCCAGGATCGAGTCCAGCTCGGCGCCTGTGGTAACGCGTCTGGAGCAGAAGCGACACTTCTTCTTCGCCTGCAGGTCGCACCAGGACTTCTGGATCTCGTGCCCGTTCGCGCACACGAAGTCCATCTTGATCGTGTTCTTGCCCGGATAGGAGTCGCCCACCCAGGTAAAGCCAAGCTCCGCCGCAGCGGCCTCGATATCGCTAGAAGACGGCATGACGATAGCAGTGGTAGTATGCGAGTACTGTCCGCATTCAAATATGTAGACAGCAGTGGCTTACGATGCGGCTCCCACATTTGATTCTGGGATGAAACCTAATTACTATCGCCGCACCAACATCGATTGCAACCATGGACGACCAAGAGCTCAGTAGACGCCGCGACATGCTCCGAGAGAGTCTGGCCAGAATGAACCGGCTTGCGGGATATAGTCGGTCGAGAGAACCGGCTCTCGACTGCGATCCCGAGCTGGTTGCGGAAACCGCAACGGCCCTCGCCGACTTCTCCGACTTCGACGAGTACATAGATCTGTACAAGAAGTACTGGGAGATAAGGTCCTCGGATCACGCAACCGGCCTGAGAGAGACTGGTGCCGCGATTAAAGCCACCAATTTCTATCTCTTCATTCAGTATCTGGAACGAGCGGTCGTCCAAGATATGTCACTGCTGCGCGACGCGCTGTTCGAGAAACTCGCGGTGGCTCCGGAGAAGGTTCAGGTCTACGCCATGACGAAGATCAATGGGACCATCGATCGCCTCGTCGCCAGAGACTACTTGGAGCTGGAGCTGGTGCAGGCCATGCTCATACCGGAGATGCTTGAGATCCTGGATGTCGCCCCGACCATCATAGTTCGCAACTATCTCAAGACCGTGCGCTACTCTCGACGCGTTCTGCACGACATCCTTCTTAGATACTTCGAGTTCGAGGACTTCCTGGCCGAGCACAAACAGCTCCGCAAGGATCGCCTAGAGAGCATGCGCAAATACGTCACGGACGTAAGGCCGTTCGAGAGCCATCCGTGGGTGTCTCCCAAGATGATCTCGGACGCGTTGGTCTCCGGCGCACGACTATCCGTGCTCGACGGCACTAAGGTCGCGCCGCTCATGTACCTTATACTCTCGTACGTAGACGAGCGCTACTCTAAGCGCGTCTAAGTCACTACTACTCTCTTCCTTGCGTGTGTGCCTCCGGGCATTTTTTCGCATTTGATTCCACGGCAACGGCTCCATAGAAAACGTGGCATCAACCTTACCATGACCGATCTAGATTCCTCCAACGCCCTAGCCGAGCGCTTAGAGCTTCCGATCCAGGACGCGCCTGACAGTGATGACGGCGGCTACGAGCATCCGATGCTCCTGGCGCCGCGCGTTATGCGCAGACCGTCCCGCACCGGGTCGCTGGAGTCGCTTTACTCCCCCGGCATATCCATGGACATGCTCATGATCGAGGACGAGCTGTACATCGGGTGTCAGATGAATCGGAACCGCAGATATAGTCTCTCGCCGCTCGTCACGTCACCGTTGGAGCTCCTGCAAGCGTCGCCGGAGTTCAACGTTGGCGTAGAGTCGCAGACCAAGACGCCGGATCGTCCGCGCACGTCTCCGGGTCCGCCGATACCATCGGAATCGCCTATATTGCCGCTTAGTCTTCCTCTGCGTCCACGGGACGCGCCTCCCAAGCCACCCCCGGCACCTAGGCATAGGCGCCTATGCCTATAGGAGATTACGAGGGGATAAATTTGATTTTTCTATATCGTTATTGTTCTCAGAGCTCCCATAACACGTTACTTTACGCTTACGTACTTACAGGATCTCTATTCAGCTTACTATCTTTCAAGATGGCCTCCAACTCCAACAACGACCTCCAACGCGCTCTCGCTGCATCTCGGGATCAGTATGAGATAGACGCGGAAGATCGCCAACTCATTGCGCTTACGGAGCGACTCTCCTTGAGCACCATGCCGCGCGCGTCCAGGTCCTCCGACTACTCGCGCGAGATCAAGATCTCCGATCGTTGGTGGACTCCGTCAGGATCGCAGGACCAGCAGCACGAGAGGGAGATTAACATTCGGATGCGAACGAATGCCTCTAACTCTAGCACTCGCTCTAGCACTCGCACCAGCAGCGTCGGTTTCGGTGGTAGCATTTCCGGCATTTCCGGAGGCGCTCGCCCGAAAGCTACCGGCTTCGCCCAAATTTCTTATCTGGAAGAGCTTCCAGATGATTATGAGGGCAGTGTGATCGACTCCCAAACGCTTTCGACTCCTCAACCTGAGGCGGTCAAGACGCAAGAGGCGGTCAAGACGCAGGAGGCGGTCAAGACGCAGGAGGCGGTCAAGACGCAAGAGGCGGTCAAGACGCAAGAGGCGGTCCAGTTGAGCGCCGAGGAGCAGGAATGGATGGATGCGCAGATTCAAGAGATCGAGGCCGAGGAAAGGTCTCGGACTCAAGAGAGTGCGCGAGCTTCTGTCCCGCACACACTCTCCGTCGAGGCTTCGGTCTGGACTCCCTCGACCCACGCTGGCCACGAAGCCTACGAGGCTGAAGCCTACGAGGCTCCGGTCTACGAGGCTCCAGCCTACGAGGCTGAAGTCTATGAGGATGAGGCGCCATTTGCGGAATTTGGAAATCTGGTCTATGGCAATCGTTTCGAGATACTTGGCAATGGCGACTGCGGAGCGAACTGTCTTATCTTCCATATCCTCAGACGCGACGACATTCCTAGAATGGAGTTGCTTGGATACGTACGAGAGCTTCGCAGAGAGATTACTGAGTTCTACACGGGTCAAGATGAACTCTATCTCGAGTGGCGAAGGTTGGCTGGTATGGATACTATCTTTCCAGATCGAGTCGAAGATTATCAGGCGCTTATGCAGCAGGATGGCTACCACTTTACGGAGGTAGAGTTCTATGCAGCCTCTCAGATCTACGAGTTGCGTATCGTGTTCGTTGACGCTGCAAGCGATCGCGTGAGGGGGGTCATTGGGGATGATAACCACGAGCAAGTCTTCATACTTTACGTTGAGGAGGATGCTTACTCCGATATGGGTCATGCGGGACACTTCGACCTTCTTCGCAATGTCAGAGGCGTGCAGTAGGGTAGGAATAGTAGTTGCATGTGTAGGATAGGAATAGTAGGATAGGAATAGTAGGTGTATGTTTGTGTGTATTAAGCGATCGCCCACGCTTTTTTCTCATCGTATTTGCGACGTATCCGATACCAAATTTGATTTTTCGAGGTGATTCTAGACTACTACTAGTTGAACACTACTAAAACCCTTACGAACCCCTACGAACCCTTACGAACCCTTACGAACCCTTACGAACCATGTCGAGCATTATCCCCGTCGTTGATGTTGAAAAGACGAAGGCTGACGCCATTCGTGCTCGCAATTATGCTGAGGACCTCGCTAAGGAAGCGGAGAAAGCTCGTGCCAAGGAATCCGCGCTACATCTCAGCGCCGCTCCCACTACCAACCGTAGCACCCAGTTCATGGGATATCGGAACAGTGCTATCAAGAAGACTGCCTGGAATACCCATCTTGGATCCGAGGCATCTATCGCGGCAAAGGGAGCTATTGAGGCGATCCAGACAGCCGAAGACAAGATCAATGAATTCGCGATCCTTGCTCGCGAATGTGGAGACAAGGCGCGCAAGTTGGAGACCGCAGCTCGTGAATACGAGGACAAGGTGCGCCGACTGGCATCTCAGGCCAAAAATCTCCGCGTGGAAGAGGCTCAGTATCTTGAGGGCATCGAGAAGTACAAGAGCGATAAGGCTGAGTACGAGAAGCTCATGCATGAGGCCAAGATGCCACCACTCAGTGCGAGCCATGCTCCGCCACTCAGTGCGAGCCGTGCTCCGCCACTCAGTGCGAGCCATGCTCCACCACTCAGGACGAGCTATGCTCCGCCACTCAGGGCGAGCCATGCTCCGCCACTCAGTGCGAGCCCCCGCAAATCCTTGCGAGAGCGTGCACTATCCAATAGACTGTCTATGAGGAACCGCATCGCCACCCCTCTGACAGTCTCTATCGATTCTGACTCCATGATCCAGGCACCGGCGCTCGCGCAGTCTCCACGCATGATGAGATCTCCAATCTCACGTGTGAGATTTGAGAAACCAGTCTCGGAGGGTCGCACGACGCCAGTCATGAAGGGCCGGTGTTGCGTGGGCCGCCTTTGTTCAATGCTTCCAAACCT